>Ga0115846_100020_pt1 | contig 60278 bp, 63 predicted proteins | sample InSIn5gowninarea_2_FD_83860 | JGI IMG/M metagenome (GOLD analysis project Ga0115846, IMG submission 83860) | reverse complement strand
AGGGGATTCATTTTCGCAAGCTCATCATCCGCGTTCGCAATGCCTGCTTTGAAGGACCGGTCTTCCAGATGACCTGAGAACCGCTCTCGCTGGCCGATTGCAACGTCCCACCAAAACGCAACATGTACGACGACATCCTCGAGCTGTCTGACCCGTGGAAAGATTGGTAGCTGCCGAACAGCATGAGCGTCGAAATGACCGTAGTCATGTTTGTCCACCTCGAGATGTCGGAGCTGGTCAATGATATCGTTGTCATCGAAGTTATGATACGTATCTTCGTCGTAGAAGCCTTCGAAGATGTCACTGTGAAGGAAACGATCCACTGCGAAATTGACGAATACCATATTATAATGCTTCAGAAATCCAGAGGCTGCCAGATCGCTTGCATAAAGTGTTTGATCCTGTATGAGCTGATAGTAACGTAATGCTTCTCCACGCGACTCCTGGGTTGCGTGAAGGATGCCAGGGTGTCTGGTCTGACCTTCGACTGATCTCTTGACGGTCCCCTCATGAGTGGGGTCGATGGCCTCGTTAGCTACAAGCTTGACAACCCTTGGCTCTGAAGCTGCGATGCCCCATATTTTGACGCGTACATCTAGAGGACTTTTCGCGAACCAATGAAATTCCTGGAGGTCATTGCCAGAGAATATCTTTTCAGGCTGGGCAAGGTTGATCTTTGGTAGTGCAAGCAGAAGGCTTTGTAGCCGTGTCGGACTGGCAGACGGCAAGATAGGATTCGCCATATTGAGTAAGATGGACTGCGGTTGGTAAGTTGGGATGTTCACCCAAGTGGAAACAGCGACTTACGTAGTCAAAGTCTTCGTGCCTCCTTCTCAGTTCGTAGCGCTTGGCGTCATGGACATGGGTATGTTCCAATCAATGTTAGGCTATGACGGTGGAAGAAAATTAGCAATGCGTAGTACGGAGCTTATCATGGTGAATGGATCTTCATTTGTGACGTAAATTTAAGTACAAGGCCCTTTAAGGGCTAGCGCTTCCCCCTTTTCTTTCGCTTAATCTCGCGTGTGCGTAAACACCGCCTCCTTTTTGTCCCTACTTTACTTCACCACCCACCTTTTTTTAGCAATATATATCCAATTGATATAAAATGCTTCAAGGTCCCCGTGGCCGAGTAGTCAGTTGACTGCGCTGGTTCTGTTCACTCTTTCCAGTCATCTAAAAAGATTCGCGCCCCGTAGATTCGTAGTTGGGCTGGCTCGTGGGAGTAGAGGTAGATGCCTCAAGCCCTGAAAAGGGTCCCGGCACCCGCCGGGGCTCGTAGTAGTTAGTTGGATAATTTTTTGGGTCTCCGTTCCTTGACATGTTTTTGTTTACACTTTCTTGGTTTGGCTCGACACCGTCTGTCTACACTTGATGGCAAACTTGCCATGAGGCCAATGTTGCACTCTGTCAGATGAAGGTGAAAGCTTCACTGAGCCGTAAATTTTAAACAGCTGGTCATACTCTCGATAGGACTGGTACTCCAGTGGCAATCGGTGTACCCACATATAGGAAAAGGGATTCGTCGCGCAGCAAGTAGCGTCGTGAGTGAAGCCTACACGTAATAGAACTCCTAACTTTGGGTAAGCGTAACATTTCAAGCAACATTTGAAGTCAATCATCTGCAAGAGGAGCAAGCTCATTGATCTTTCCCTGTGTCTGCATATCGCTGACATTATTCTGCTGCATCTATACCTAGTAGCCCCCACAATTTCTGAAGTCGCCCAGCCTGCCATGCCAATGTGCGCGCCTCAATGCGTAGCCAATGCAAACATCAGCATTCTCCTTGGATCAAGTCTTCTCATACTAGTAAGAGTGCAATACCGTCATCGTCGATATATTCTACGCCCCTTCAAGAGTGTAAGACTGGATAACTGGATAAAACTGGAAGGAGCAAGGAACCGGCATCAGTTCAGTATCGTAAGTCGTCGCATGGTTGTATATCTTAAGTGATGTCGTGTACTCTGTAGTCGAATCTTGCAAGATCTCCCCTTTCCACCTTTTCCCAATGTACTTTTCTATGTTGAGGTAACCATCGAGGTGCCCCCCCAATGATTCAAAGGTGAATGTGATTAATGGTTTCCAGCACTGAGCCACCTCACCATACCTAAGCTGTGGGAAACTGGTTCCAATACTGGAATATGTGATGACTCGATTGATGCAAGTCAATTGCAGATTCTTTATTTTTGCACAAAGGACAGGATTCAAAGTCTCTTCTGAAAGCATATAAGGCGTGTAATTAAAGATATTTGTGTCGAAATTCAGATAGATCGCATAAGCTGACTGAGACAAGTACAAGGTATTGAGTCGTTCAAGGACGAAAGGACCGGCATGAGCGAAGTCCTTCAAGTACCACAACTCAAAGTACCGCAAACCTTCCTTCCGCGATTCCTTGTTGATTTGTAGGACAGACTGGGCTTTGCCGCCTGGTTCTTGCAAGCCTGGTAGGGTGGAAGTATACCTTCTCCCCCGAACCCACGGCGACAAGAGCCTCGTATCCATTTAGAAGTAATAGACGAGGCTCGCAAGCTGCCATTTCTCACACCGTGCACCGGATCTCTATAGGAAGCTTGGGAAATAGCTCGAAGGATTGCAGATCGTTGTGAGGAAAGACTCGAAGAGGCTCTGGTAGGTGTAGATGTGGAAGATGAAATAGGGGTCCAGTTAGTCGTAACATTTTCGACTCTGCAGGCTGTACCTTCAGAAACAACTGACAATCCATGATTCGTGTACTAGGTGAGATCGATCGAATTTGAGGAAGGTGAGCTGCCTGAGATGTTCGAAGGAAAGGGCGGCTCGGAGGTATCGTCTGTCTTTGGAATTGCGATGACGTGAGTGCACGTTATGAATTATGGGCCTCCACTGAATTCACCATGAATTAGATGCTATTGAACTCGGTCTCTATGCAAACTTATCTGAATACTTTTATGCTCTACCTACAGCCACGGCTCCATGGACCCGTGCTATCTAGCACATGCACTGAGATGACCATAAGTTCCGAGCATGATTCTTGAAAATCATCTCCGATCATGAAAATCAGCATAACAATCGCTTCAAGATCCTACTTGTAGCGAAATGAATCGCGTAGTTGGAGGGAGTCTTGAGATTGAAAATTACTTCCTCGAAATGAAAGGGAGAAGCCCTATTCAGACTCGCATAAATACGTAAATAATCAGCCGATCTTGCGGAGCTGGTCACCCACTCCGCTTGAATCGGAGGAAAACCAAGCTAGTACACTGCATGCCAGTTGCACTGAGGCATGAGGATGAAAAGAGTCTCTACAGACAACGGATTCGACTTTGAGCTGGGACAATTGCTCAATGACAGCTCGTTGACCATGTGCGTAAAAATCCGAAGGGCCAGCCAAGGTGCTACTGGACTCGACGCTGTATGTAGAAGCTTCTGTAGCTCGCAAAACAAAGTCCCAATCGACAGACTCCGTTCCGAGATAAGACGGTCCTGCCAGATCTGTGACATGCCGAGATGGAACTGTTCCATCCTCATTCATGCTCAAAGCGAGGCCGCGATCTTGAATAGACTGTGTCTCCTCGACCCTGATTTCCTCGATGGCCACAGCATCAGAATCGACAGCTTTCGCAATGCTGTGAGCGAACTTCAGATCCCCGAGCAGACCGATTGCCTTGTTCAGCTCTGCCTCAAATTCATTGAATGCCAATGCAAAATCAGGCGGACTGTCTTCGGCCCATTTGCCGGTTTGAAGCTCGCGCTGAGCTTCGATCTCTGCCAGCTGGAGCTGCAAAGCAAAGCTCTGGTCGTCAAAATGAAGGATAGGATCAACGCATGCCATGACTGCTGCTGTTTCAGTTTGTATGTCTGATGTGAATATAGTCGTAAAGTTTATATACAGGTAAGAGAGGGTCAAACGCACATCGAAACCTCTGTCGTAACCATGGTAATAAGTGTCAAGTCTAATTGTGATCTTTTCATCAAACAGCATAGTCTAGCTCACACGGCCCGCCAGGCGGCACGACCGCTGACCTATTGCATGCTTTGAAATATGCTCCTCTTGCAAGCCAACCCAATAGTCGGTAGCTGATCACGCATATCGCTACCAAGAAGACGATGGAGAAAAGAGAGAATTATCCCGGAAAGGGGGCAGGCTTGACCTAGAAACCCTTCAACCCAGCATATATACTTCCAAGTAGGTTGGACTAACGTAGTTTTGCGACTCGACCATCCAAGTATAGTACGGTTGATTCTTGGAAGTGGTTCTTGATACTAAAGAAGGAGGATCTATTATGGACGGTGAGGTATTAGTGAGGCACTTTGAGAAAGAATACTGGCGCAATTCTTCCTCAGAGCAGCTCAGATGATCGACAAGTGTTGGAGTGTATCCGTACCTGACTTTGAACTCTACCATTTCGACCACAAAGAGGTTACAAGTGGTTGCAGAGACTGCAGACTCGACATTGAAAGGCATAGGGGCAGCGTCTGAGACAGAACATTCCGAGAAGCAAGATCACTCCATTGTTTATGAATGAACAATGACTTGATTTGGAGTGTTGCAAGTTTGTGGGATTTCTTGTCACACATTCTCAATGTTCTCATAGCTCTGATACTATCTGCCTCCTCGGCTTGTTTCCGCGATATCGTAAATATCGGTCGAATATTGTAACCAAGTTACATACCCCGTAAGCGTTGCTTGTTTTAACAGGAATAATCCATGGGGTGTTCTTACTGAGTATGGTGCCAGTTAGATTTTGAGGCAGTGTCCCCAAAGCTGGCCATGAGTGATAGATGAGCTATGAAAAGGAATCCTCAAAAGCCATAGCGTTCTGCCGCCAGGCTATTTCTCTTCAGCCAATCATCCTGTTGAGGTCAGTCGACATGACGATCTCTTACATGAACGCAATGGTGCAAAGTCTTCGGTCTAAGTTCTCGCGTCCCAACAACCTTGTTTACCTAATCCAGCTGGCTCCTGGTCCCCCAACGAAACGTGTACATTAACATATAAGCTACGTATGAGAGGTACATAGGCAAGACTCAAATGACTGCGAGGTGCAACCTTACAGCTGTGGACTTTCGAAAACCTCGTTAAAGTTCCTAAGATAGGGAAAGGGGAAATTCTGGCCTCGCTTAATTGAACTAACAAATGAACATACCTTCCATCAAGTGAGATCACGTTGGAAGATGACACTTGAATCAAAAAGAAGCCAATATGCTGGCTGACACTAATGAATTCCTGAAATCTAAGCTCGAAGAGATCTGTCTAGTGTAGGAAAGCCAATCACAAGTCACGATAGCTCCAATTGCCTTCACTGCTCATAAAGCTTCTTCATGATCACACATATATGGAGTGGCATAAAAGACTTATTGGCATTCTAGATAGGCCCTTGTCTTCACGTCTGCCAGAGTCCTATTCTAGATTGGATTATCAAGCTATCGTCAACGAGAATCCTTCAAGTCTTCTGCAGCCGACTGATAAAGCTTCTTCGATTAGCCCCAGGCAGGGAGGGGGGGGAATCCTGGTGTAAGGATGGCTTCTCAGTACTCGTGATCTGTCTTGATGAGACTTGTGTCGGGCATTTCTGTTTCCGAAGCAGTTCCATGAGGTCGAGCAGTTCCTCGGAAATGTAAATTTGCAATTGATCATGATTCTAGAAATATGCAGCACACTCCAATCCTCAATCAAAATGGGCAAGGGTCCGTCCACGGTAGTCATCGCAATCGATGCTCATCGGCCAAGTATCTCTGATCACATGTTGAGCGAGATCGCAGGGAAGGGCGTACAATTCGGTATCGTTCCACGGAAAGTTCCTGTCGACAAGTGCCGTGAGAGACGTCGTGTAAGCTGTAGGTGCATTCTGCAGAAATTTCCCCCAAATAGCGCGGTCAACCAATGTCTTGAAGTCGGTCACGTAAACAAGATGTCCGGCGACGCTTTCCGGGAAGCAGGGGAAGGTTTCGTTATGTAAGGCAACATCGACTTGCTTGAGGCCTCGTAGATGAGCTCCAGCCTTTGGTACTGATTCGAAATTGACAAGCTTTTTGCGAGAGTAACTTATCCTGAGATTCCTGATCTTTGTAGCGAATGGCGCACAAAGTATGGTGGAATAGATCCCCCGAACGTTAAGGTAGTATCCAAACCAATCTGTGTGGAAGTTGAGGTACAAAGCAAAGGGTTTGAGCTGAATAGTATTCGAGGTCCATCCCTGATTCCGCATATCACTCATCTGGGATTGAGTGGTATGCGGAATCATAAAATCTTCCTCATGAACCAGCTGGAAGTATCGCAGCGCTTCTTTCCGTGACTCCTGATTCACTTGAAGGATAGAAGGCAGTCGACGACCTGATACACAGAACTCAATATGATACCTATACCGGATCTCATCATGCTGGAATTCTTGTGCCGTGCCGTAGTCCATGTCGATTTCGCGAGGAGTGTTCGCAGCCCAGCTCCAAATCGTTCTTCGCAACTCCACAGGTAGTTTTGGAAACAGATGAATAGTCTTGACGTCGTTGTGGGGAAATACACGTAAAGGCTCTTCGATGACGAGCTTCGGAAGCTGGTTGCAAAGAGTGCGAACGCGCGTCAGCTGCGTTGCATCGTATCCACCATTTTGATACGGACTCAAAGCTTGAGATGTACCATGTGCCGGTGAAAGCGTTGGCGAAGTCGACGCGACCTTGAGCTTTGGAAGATTGGCAAGAAGGGTGCGGAGACGTGCAGCGTGCGATGACTGGAGCTCGAAGTGCTGTGTGATAGTCATGTCTTCAGGCGTATCTGCGATCTGCCAAGGAGCTGGTGTGATTGTTGAGGTTGTGTGCTTGGACAATCGGACTCCTGAGCTCGTCAAGATCGATGATGATGGGGTCTGTTTGTCAGTCGACGTGGAATCAGATATTCAAGTCTGCTTGGAGAGAGTATGGTGGGCTTCGCTCTTAGAAAAGACGTGAATGATACAATAGAGATTGACCTGCGGATGCAATTGGGTTCGGTGAACGTGGGGGAAGCGGAGGTTGTTAGAATGGCCTATGTGTTGTAAAAAGATCAGATCCAAGGGCAGTACTACGTCTCTCCCCCTTTCACAACAATCAGCATTTTCAAGAGCGGTAAAGCATCAAGCGAGATCAACAAACAATCTAATTCTCCCGTACGATTACACAAGCGACATTACTACCAAGTCGTTCAAAATGTTTTGATATCAGCATCCCAGGCTTTGGAGCTTCTCTGCCAGTGCTCTCATACACTCTCTGACCTTCATCTGAATCCCCATCGACGGATGTTTCTTCCCAGGCGGCGATGGTGCTAACTCCCAACATACAGACACAGCTTCAGACCGCGCATTTCTGATGGCTCGGATGTCCAAGGCTGCCAGCTCTGCATGATACAAATGACTCTCCAGAGTCTCGAATCCGCTTGTCTTGAAATGATCCTCGTAGATCCATTCTATCCTCGCAACTTGCAAGCTTGACATCAGCTGAATTGTATGGAGATGGAATATGGAAATCGTATCGACTCGCTTGATTTGTAGGTTTTTGATCTTCGAAAATACTGGAGATTGCCTGATAGACAAGTAGTGTGATAGGTCCGCCCAGTCAAAGAACGACTCATGTATGATCTTGAACCAATCCACATCGAAGTTGATGTATACTTTCGGAAGATCGTCATGGCCTTGAATCTGCAGTCGAGCAACGTTATCTTTCACCAAATCTTCTTTGGCGTATAGCTTGTAGTATTTCAGACCTTCGGTACGAGCTTCACTGCTGGTATGAAGGATCGAAGGAATGATGTTGTATCGATCCGTGCGAGCTGAATCCGGCTTCTCCTCGAAAGAGAGGAGAACAGCACGTGGCTCACAGGCCACGATCGCCCAGATTCTGGCTCGCAATTCCATAGACAGCTTCGGAAAGAGCTTGAAGCTTTAGACATCGTTGTGAGGAAGAACACGCTGAGGCTCGGTGATCTGCAGCTTCGGCAGCCGGTCGAGGAGAGCGTTCAAGCGTGCTGTGTTCGAGGGGGGAAACTTGTTTCGATGGCTCGTGATGAAGCCATTGAGGAGTGATTTAGGAGTTTGAGGGGTGCAAGGCTCGAAGAGATCGGTAAGAGCATCCTGTATACTCAACAAGCTTGCTTGATGGCGTCGTTGACACGACCTTGAATGTTGGGACATTGTCGTAGGAGGGCGAAGTTGCTTTGATGCTGGGAAATATAAATGCGTCGGGAAATACAACGATTCTGGGAAGCAAGGTAGAGGTCGAATTTCTGGATCTGCGACAATAGTGTTGCGATCCTGAGATGTCCCTTGGGCTTTAAATTGGGGAATATCTCGTTGGTGATGAGCGCGAGTTTGTTGGACTTCAAGCAATAGCAAAAGGGGCACTGAACCATGGCTGATATAGGAAAGGCGGGAACGGGTTTAGGGTATCAGAACCAAGCTTGAGGTGGTAAACAGCCTTTGCCATCCTGGAGAGGTGCCATGGTTAAGTGACACAAACAAACGAGCATTCACTGTTTGCAATTTTGAGCCATCACATTACAGCTCTACTCAAGCTGCTGGGAGTCCCTGGCATTGCGCCCTGGGAACACATGACCATGGAAAATGCTTGAAGAAGAGTGGGTAAACTCCTTGTAGAATATATGACTCTTACTTGCCCCAATGCATCCTCTAAGTCCCCCGCCAAGATGCCCATCACTCCTCCAAGTATGGAAACCGAGAAATTGGCGGGACAGCTTGGTTCGAGGGGTGTCCTGTCTCGACCATTTTTGGAAGGACTGTATTTGAGACAAATGCAAACAAGAATCGGACAGCGGCTCATATCTTTCCACAATTGGAAGTATCCCGTACCATTACGTACCGCAAGGCGGCAACCGCCAAACGCAAGGAGTTATTGCCCCTTATTCCGTCAATCAACGTCACCCTCACCCTCTCCGTAATACTTGCGATTTCCGGTATGTGTTCGGCTCTCCTTATGACCAGCCTTATAAAAGTCTGCCATGGTTCAGGCGAGACTTCACCAAATAGCAGTAATTGTGATCCGGATAGGCTGCAAGCCGCAGGCCACCTGATATTGAGGTCAAGCAGATTATCACTAGCGATTTTGCTTGTTTATCGCTTGTCGATGATACTTCATACACTGGCATTAGCCATAATACCATTGCGGATTTTGCAATTTCCACTACCGATGTCTTTTTGGTCTTCGTGGGAGGATTCGTCAGAGAGCGGGCCGGCTTAGAGCCAGTTCGGCTGCCCACAGCTATTGGCAATACGTGTGGATATGGTCTATATGACATTGAAATTGCGTTCGGCTTATATGACTCGTCAAGTTTGGAGAGAACTAGATCTAGAACAGTCTACTGAAATGCTCGAAGGGAGCGCTCTCTCACCATACGAAGAGTCCATACGCTATGGCCCCATATCGAAATGGTCCCATTCCAACACAATATTAAGTGCCGAAACGGGCCCTTAATATTAGCCGAGATCTGTACATACCTCATTTGCGAGTCCGTACTACACGAATAAACCAGGAAGTCTTCCAAAATCAGGAAATCTTGAAGACGTAACATGCTCCCTGAAGGTGAAGAAGCGATTCGATATGCGAGGTGGTTGTGACGCCAATATCCACGTCTGGACGGCAAATTGATAATGGTCATATCAATGAAAAGAAAAGCGGATGATTAACCTCGCACACTCGTCAGCTCGAGGTCGTGCAATTATTCCAAGCATCGGCATACTCTCTCACGCTGGCAGGAACTGCGATCCATTGCAATTGATCTTAAACACAGGATCGGGTAGGCATATACAGAATCTAGCTTTGTCTATATGAATGCATCCTCTTTTTCAAGCTCATAGAGCTTTTGCCAAGATTTGATTCTGTTTGGGTCGAAGACAATGTTGCAATTAGTGCAAAGATCGAGGGCGGAAGTCACAGAAACGTGTGACTCCACAAGCCGCGTTGTTGGTAGTGAATGGAGGCCCCAAGGCAAGAAGTATGTCACCGGGTGAGAAGTAGCATACCCAAAGAACGCTCAAAGTTCTAGAATGGCTAAGCAAGTAAACTTAATGAACAAGTAAAGAACAGAAGATGGAAGTATAAAAAGCGTCAAAGAAGCAGGCGATAGTACCAGGACAATTGAATTGCTAAAAGCACTGACAAGTACCCAAATCTATTTTCGCTATTACTAACAACTCAGGATACAACAACATTCATCAACCTCTTTCAAGAGGGAAGAACATCGACTCGTTGAAAGTACCGAATAGGCCGCACATTTCCACTTGAAAAGGAGCATAGCACCAAAATCAGCAGGGCATACGAGAAGAGTTAATGCTCTTCACGAGAAATGCATAAAACGAATTCAAACGAAATACTTTCTCCTCCTCCAAGCTCTACTAAAGATTGGGGTATTTGGTTGTAACTTGGGGCTTTTTGATAGATGGAGAGGGGTTTTGGTAAGGATGGCTATGTATGAGATTGTTTGCAGGGGGGAGAGCATGGTATGGCCTGTTTTTATGTACTGAGATGGAGAGTTAGACAATTGTTTTGTTTTGAAGTAGTTATAAAGGCATGGATATGGTTGAGTTCTGTAGGGATGGATGTAAATATAACAAGGAAGACTTCGATAACATGTCATGCGAATTATCTCCTCCATGTTGTGCTCACGACTTGAGCTGTCAGGCCGTTATTCAATGAAGTGTTCTGCGCAAACTATAGCAGGAAGCTTGGAGCTGTGCGCTGCCTCTGGTGCTATGACAAAGACGCTGGGGCTTGACCTGGTGAGTTTGACACAGGGACGGGCGAGTACGAGTCTCCAAAAAGAAGGCAATACCATTGACTTTGTATTGCAACACTAAATCGAAAGACTTACTGCAGCTATCCACCTTACCTAGTCTGCTGGGACAGCCTGAGCAGGATGACAAGATCAATGCTCTCACCAGGACGTGCATCGATTGAGGATGACTCTGCTTCATCTTGCTCTTCACCGTTCCCTCATCCATTGCTAAGTAGTGGGCACTTTCCCACCCATTTCTTCTCATCTATCTCCTTCAACACCCACCTTACCAACGCACTCCTGTTGAGCGTCAACGCATCCTTCCCTCCAGCATCGCCAACAAAGCTTTCCGAAACTCGTCCGTCCTTGATCTCGAGCTTGTCTCCTCGAAGTAATGGCACTCTGAACAAAGTCCAGTCTATGCGGTCACCCAGAGCGACCGTCTCCTTCCCAATGCCGTTCATCTCATTATAAGCATAGTTATCGAGACCTCTGATATACACATGGATGCTCACAAACCATTTCAGACTTCGAGCATCCTCCGGAGCAGCGTAGGACGGCGTGGCCAAAGTCAAAATTCGGAACGTGGTGCCATTATCTATCAGGAGAGGATAGAGTTTCTTAAGTGCATCCGTAATAGGCTTTCCAAGGAAAATTAGCATGCTATTTGTGCCACATAAAAAAGATCCTTTCTTTTCGAGCTTTTTCGAGCTTCTTCCGAGCAGAAAAGACGCCCGAGTGCCGAGTAGTCCAATGGATCAAAGCAGTAACAGCACACGTACAGTACCCGACCACCTTCCCAAAGTCGGTCCAGCGAACGAGACGAAGGTATCGGCACCACACGCGGCGGCCCGCTTTAGACTCTCCACATCATCCAATTCTCCGTGTATCATAGAAACTTTTGGGTTCGAAGCTAGCTCCGTGGGGATCTTGCTCGGATTTCGGAGGTACAGTGTCAATTGGTGGCCGGCGTCCAGCGCGGCTTTGGTGAAGAGGAGACCACAGACACCACTCCCTCCGAGAAGTAGGATGTGGTGATCATGGCAAGTAGTTGCCATTTAACGGCCCTGGTCCCCTAGCATGGAAGTAAGAGGAGAGGGAGCATGCGCGTCCCGAAGAAAGCAGCTTCGCAATGAAGGCCAAATATTCGTAAGTATGGTGAATGATTGAAATTCTCGAAGTAGTTTATCTGAGTGGCTTATCCCGAGTAGAAAAGCGGCTGAGGCGGCTATTTGGACCGAGTTAGAGAGGCTAGTGGCGAGCTTCGCTTAAGCACGTCACTTGGCCCCCAGCGTCTGCGAACTTGGACCCTGAATTTCATTCACATCACATCACTTTGACAATCATCAATCTCTTACCAAATTATTCGGTGCCTACTCGTTGCTACTCCATACCTTACAATTTCATCTCTCCATCGCGCGACCGACTCGGGACCCTCGTGCGCTCTGTGAGGTCAATCGCCATCGCTCGAACGACAGTCACGAGGTGGAGAAGAGGATTTGCTATTGGCTGGCTGGCTGGCTGCTCTTCGCCAAGCACCTCCTAACCCGCCTTGGCCTCTTTCCAATTCTCCCCGAGCGCCGCTCCGAGACAGGACCAGGCAGCTCACTTGACCTTCGTCTTTCCCTTTTTCAAAGACTTCTTGGTTCCAATATATCCCCAATTGCGCGCCTGGTTCATTCCTTGTTCCCTGCCTTCAATTAAGTGTTTTTGAGATACCCATAAATGGCTTCTTTGGTGGTACAGTCTGCTGTTTCGGCCTTATCGGGCCATTTGACTGTGAGAGAGGCGCTGTCGGGTATCTGTGGGAGTGTGAGTTTGGCTACTTGGATCTTCCTCTTTGTGAGTCACGAGCTGCTGTGAGATGGTACTCAGAATTGGAGAGTTGACAAGTATTGTAGCTACCACAACTCATCCTCAACTATAGGACAGGGAGTGCGGATGGGATCTCACTGGGCTTTCTGATTGTCTGGGCGGTTGGAGATGTTACGAACCTGGCTGGTATGTCGGCGCTTGTATTTCCCTCGATATCAGAATTCTCAGTCTAGGTATATCTTCGTATCACGTGGCAGTATTAACTCTCTGTCAGGTGCGTTATGGGCAGACTTGATCCCTACAGTCATTGTTCTGGCTTGCTACTTCTGTACCGCTGATATAGTCCTCATCGGTCAATGCTGCTACTACAACTACGTCAATGGCCGTCGCGCTCGACGGCAACCCTACTTCGTCACCACAGAACCAGATGAGGAAGCACCGCTGATCGCTGGAGGACGTCGGACCGATGACTCCTTGGGTCTTCCAGGCTCCCATAGACGCGCTTCATCGACGGTTGCGTCCGATCAGGGCGATACCTTGATCAAGATGCTTCAAGAAGATGAATCGATGGATTGCGGCGCATGGATGAGGAACACGATCAGTGTTATACTGGTCATTGCTGCTGGCACTGCTGGGTGGGCTATTGCTTGGCAGTCAGGTGCATGGAAGCCAACGCCTGAGGGGAAGAATGCTCCTCCCATTGAGGTGCCGCCTATTGGGGCTGAGGTCATGGGGTATATCAGTGCTGCTTGCTACTTGGGGTATGTATATGGATCCAAAGCTTTGTCGATCCTCACTGAACATATCGACAGAGCACGTATCCCCCAGATCATGAAGAATTACAAGGACAGGTCATGCGAAGGTACAATTAATCATTCTTTGAGCATTATTGCGGTACTGATCTTATACAGGCCTTTCCCTCCTCTTCTTCATCCTCTCACTCCTCGGAAACATCAGCTATGGCGCCGGGATTCTTATCCACTCCCTCGAGAGGGAATACATCATCACCAACCTCCCCTGGATTATAGGCTCGCTGGGTACGATGGTAGAGGACGGCGTCATCTTCCTACAATTCAAGCTCTACTCCCCAGACACCCTAGCTCTCGACTGAAAACATAGCATGAGGGCGCAAGATGTGAATGATACGGTCATTGGGTTTTAGAATCTTCATAACTCTGTACAGCAATGCATAGGCGCATTCGTGATGCTGCAAACGGCAGTACTTTCCCATTATGTGGAGTTAGGCGTATTTCGCGAATACTCTGTAGTTAGAGATCTTAGCATATTTATCAGACAATCTTATAGCTCCCAAAAAAACAAAGCCATAACATCTGAAAACGATGACAATGATGCCGATTTTGCAAATTTATCCCAGACACAAGCAGGAAGGTGCCCGCGAGTTAGTTCTGTCTGTGCCTGGGCGGAACAGGCGGATCGGATCGCGTCTCCACATGTACTCTAAGATACCCACATAGCAGAGGGCTTTCAATAATAGAAGAATATCTATGCTTTTTACGAGTTGCTCCTGGGAAAGTAGTCCTCCCATTTCGCGATCTATATTTTCTACAGATAATTTGTTGTTAAAGGAGGCCTGATTGAGAGTAGTAAGCGAGGTCTCTCCTGAGTGGTGCGTCGGTTACGGTACGGAGTAGTATCCAACCCCTGTCCAATCAAAGCCTACTTCCTAAAGTGCCCAAAAAGCACGAACCACGTTTATCCGTGATCCTGTCGCTGTCCCGGTCGTGGTCCTTTTCTTGCTCCCTCGACGACAAGCCCTTCATCTCTCTTCCAGCACCTCAACCTCTGGCCCGTACATCGTAGCTGCCGAGTATCGCAGTGCTCCTCGATTGCTTGCTGCTGGTCTCTATCCGATGTCTTCAGCTACTACTTGTTCATTGTATTAAGTCAATGTCGCTCCTTTAATTTTTCTTTACGCTTCACTTCAGCCCATCCTTCCTCTTTCCCCAGGCCTCTCGACTCCAACGCGTCGCAATCAACTCTGTACCTCCAGCAAGCATTGTGGGACTCTTGGGCTGGTCGGAGAAGTTATAATCTAGGCTATATCGCGTGGGACAAAGCTGCAGACGACTCGAGCTTCGTCTGCACTTGTCTCTAGTCCGTACGTACCTTATACAAATCTACACTGCGGCGCAAACGCCAACTTTTCGGGATCTGACGCGGTACTTTCAGAAAATTGATACCTTGACACTGTCTTCCCTGGCTTCATCACCTCCTCCTGCTGCAGAGGCAGAGGACGGGTCTAGCTCCACCAGAACGCGAGGCCAACGTCCGGAGCAGACAACTCTCGAAGCTTTCCTAAGAAGCTCACCCGTGCGGACAGCTTCTTCCCCAGTTCTTCCACCTCTTCCACCTCCCTCGTCACTCGGACGTGGGGCTGCTCTCACCCGTACTCCACCGCGAACGGCAAGTACAGAGTATTACACTGCAAGCTGGGGATCTCCATACCAGCAGCCTCCATCTGGAAGTTCCGAAAGTCGCTACCATAGCCATTATCAAAGTCTGAGCAGCGACGCATCCTCAGATTCACCAGTCCATTACTTCGACTTTCCAAACCATCATCTGCGACCAATCTCGACTTTCACCAGATCGCATACCAACCCTGTATACACCTCGAACAACCGTCTTTCAGCCATACCTGCAGATCGCGAGAGGGTATTAGCAACGGCTTTGACAGAAGACTGGATTAGATTACATAACATTGGTGGAACGGAGAGTAGTTCTTGGCTGAGTGACGATCCTGGCGATAGTGAGCCCTCTTCATTGAGCGGTTCTGTAACGGGTGAAGGCATTCAAGGGTTGAATCAAGCATTTGATCCACGGACTCCGACGGTCTCGAGATTCCGGAAGAGCGCAAGACGAAGAGGGCATCTCAGACAGGACAGTACGGAAACTTTGCGACCTGGTGATATCCCTGATTCTCCGATTCAATCGATTGACGGTATGTCGACCACTGATGAGACCTCCAAGGTCGAGGCCGAGTCACCTACTGCGTTGTTTGAAGATAGACCACCACCTCTGCCTCCGAAAGACAATGCAACATGGCGAGCAGCAGCATTACCGACTCCCTCGGCGGATTCGAGAAAAGAAACAGCATCACCACCGTCGCCTCCTCGATTGAAGAAGAAGATGCCTTGGAAGGGCAAGAATATCATGGTCCTGCTTCCCATGGACGATGAACGTGGCAAGCACGGCAAGGCGCCAGCACCTATGTCAGAACATGATGTTGATGCCATGTTGAGAGAATGGCAACAATTGGGCTACGATACCACGGGATTCAATCTGGGGTATATGAGTGATGAGGATGTGGGATCGGGACAGAGTCGTTGTGTATGGCCAGGCGTGGCAGATATCGATATTGAGAGGGCTCAGAGGGCCTTTAGAGTCAGCATACCCGATCGGAGACGTAGGTTCACTTTCGACTTGTTACTCACCTTGAATTATAGGCGAGTGGAGCGACAGGCGAGTTGCATTCCACACTGATAGCTTATCTGCTTCGTTTGTTTCCTTGTTTACCCCACCACAGATCACACCGTCATGTATACTCGCCATTTTTGATGCGAGTCTTGAACCCATGCTAATGGATTGCGTCGATTTAGAATGGGACGATTATGTCCAAGGCCTCAAGGAAGCTAAGCTTCGCGCTTTGGGAGTCACGTTGGGCGACGAAGAGCCAGCTCCGACAATATCACCAGCTGTTTCGAATGTGAGCCGACGAACTTCAATGCAGTATCCGCCCCTACCCTTTTCTCCGCCACTACCTACTTCTTCCGCAGCTAGCAGTCACGTCAATGCAGCTCACCCTTTCTCTCCACAGATCTTGCCAGGCAATGGACTCTCAGCAAGTCAGAGCTCCAACCCTGGCTCAATCGCTTCACCCGCCTCTCTGCAGTCGCACTTGCAAGGCAAATACAACCCAAGACAGTCTGTCTCCTTGTCGAACGATCACCCTTTTGGCTCTCCCTTTCAATATCCACAAGGACAGACGCCCGGCTTTTGGTCACCACAACAGATGCTTCAGCAACAAGGTCATTCGCGCGGTGGTTCGCCTTCTATACATACTTTGGGCTCTATTGTGTCACCCAGCTCGCCTTTCCAGGATGGATTCTTCCCACCCCAGCCTGATACATTAGCGCAATTACAGCAAAGACAACAGCTTCTGCAAGCTCAATTGCAGATGCATGGTAGTGCGAGAGCCTCGCCAAGATTGCAGGAGGTCAAGGAAACAGATGATGAGCAGACCGAGAAAGCCGCTTCAAAGAGTCCATCCAAGACGCCGGAAGCTTCTCATGCTGTACGACATAACCCCAGTGCGAGCTTGCAGAAGGAAATCGACGAGGCTGAGTACCATCTTGAGGAGCAGATGCAGCGACAATTGGAACATGAAGACTATAGTCCTCATCCAGACAGTCGTGGAGGTGAGAATTCAATTGAAGCAGCAATTGAGCAGCTTGACAATCGGAGCATTCCTGCTGGGTTTGAGGGTCTTGCCGCATCTCGTTTTGCTGGCAACTCTAATGGGCCTGTCCTGCATCATCCCCAGCCTCATAGTCGGGGTCATTCGTTATCTCAGCGTCCATTCCAGGATAGCGAGGAGAGTGATTCAGAAGCGAAGCCTGCATTGCACAGGATCAGCGAGCGTTTTCATGAGTCTGCCAAAGACCAGTCAGATGTCGAGACTAATCCCAGTAACCTGGGCACGCCCATCCCCAAGAACACAAATACCGATCATGACAGATCAGTCTCGATGTCGAGTAATCCCTGGCTGGACTCTGGAGCAAGTAACACGGAGAGTAGTAACGCACCTCGTCGCTCTGGCCATGCTACGAAGCCATCAATGTCGAAGCTTAACGTAGCTGCGAAGGAGTTCAAGTTCAATCCTACAAGCGCCTTCAAGCCGGGTCAATTTTCATTTGGTACGGGAAACTTTCAGCCTACCACCGTCCATTATGCACCTGTCAATCTTAACGGACCAGCATCGCGCTCTTCAAGCCACTTCAGCAATATATCTTTAGGTAGTTCGAAGAGCAAGATCAATGTTGCAGCTCCGGCTTTTACACCTGGTCAAAGCGACTTTAGCTTCTCCGCTACGGTGCCAAAGTTCAGACCAGATGCACCTGCTTTTACGCCATCCTTTGCTGAGTCTGTCGGATCTGGCAGTGATGTTCCAAGACCTTCCATCTTCGGCAATATCGATTTCAATGAGGTTGGAAAGTCGAAGTCGAAGAAGTCAAAGGCCATTCCAATTGTTCGGCCTGACAGCAGTCACTCCAAAAAAGTTGAGGATGAGACCATGGAAGGTAAAGATGGACGCATCACCCAGGGTGAAGGCAGGATCAAGAGAGCTCGTGGTGGACAAGACGATGGTGACTCAGTTCCTTTGTTTGCTGAGCCCACTATGGCGCTCAGTGAAACAAGCAGAGAGCAGTCGCCACCTAAAGAGCCTCAGCCAACATTCAAGGCTGTTGACAAGGAGAATGCGAATCCCGTGATGGAAGAAGAGATAGGCCAGCCCAAGCTCTCTGCTTCATCTTTGGAGAGAACACCCGATTCGGCTGACAAAGATTGGGCTCCATTCGAGTTCCAGAAGCAGAAGCAAGCGGAAGACTTCAACGCAGCTCGACCTTTCACTTCCCGACGCTATGCTTCTGGTCTACCCGGTTATGGGTATCAGGCACCCTATGATGAGCCAGCTCCACCTGCTCCTGTTGAGGAAGAAGAACTAGTTTCACCAGTTCTCCAGGACCAGCCAAGCAAGGGTCACAGAAAGACGACGTCCAATTTATCAGCCACTGCTAAGCCGTTCGAGTTCAAGCCGAGTCCGTCTCACGTAATGATGGGTGATCCATCTCACGCGACTTCGAAACCCGTACCAGCTCCACTTCCGAAGCTTGGTGCAAAGCTTGGTGGTCTAGCCGACTCCATGTTTGCACCGAGCTCATCTTTACCTGTTAACCCACCTTCTCCAGAGACTACCTTGCAGCCGCATGAGGTGGGCACGTTCCAACAATCCTTACCTCAACCTGAAAGTCCACCCCATTACTCTGCTGCCGAGGAACCGGAGCCGGAGCCGGAGCCAGAACGAGTGCTGACATTCGAGGAGATTGATGATGTTATGCGTCACATGAACGAGACGGAACTGTCATCTGCCCGGAAAGAGGAGGCCTCGCCTAAATGGCATGAACCTAGTCCGACAAGACAACTTCAAGCCGTTGATCCAGCACAATCGTCACCGATCCGTTTAGTACCTCAACACCAGCATCTCATGCGTAGTGATGCTCCTAGCCCTAGCCCCAGAAAGTTTCATCCATTACCCGGCGATCCTTCTCAACGGATCTTCACACGTGCTCCTCTCGAAGACCCCTTTGTGGACAGAGCACAGGCTGCGAACCTCCTTACTTCACCCATCCATCGCTCGAATAGAGGCGTAAGTCCACCAACTAGCGATTGGGATGATGACTTCAGCGAGACTGAAGATCTGAAGCTCCAGAATCGCGCTCGCTTCTTCGACGGTCATGTTAATGAGGTCGTTGGAGGCTTGTTAGAGCAACGTCTTGGGCCTTTGGAAAAGACACTCGAGACAATACAGCTTTCCCTTGAGACTATGGCTCTCACTGGGCCCTCGTATCGTCGAGAGCGAGACAGATACAGTGTTTCTGGTGCGTTGAGCGATGCTGATGACGAGGATGATGAGGATATACCACATCGATCGATGAGTCCTAGGCGAGATAGGAAGTTCGATAAGATCAGAGCCATTGTTTCCGAGGCTTTGAGCAGGCATGAATCTTCCAGGCCACAGACAGCCAATCCGATTGTGGCCGACTCTTCAGCCGAGTCGCAAAGTGTACTGAAGGCCTTGGAGGAGATGAAGGAGCAATTTGGAGCCTCTATGCGACTCGATTTCCGTGCGGAAGACCTTCAGAACGTTGTCGAGGAGGCGGTTGAGAAACGTATGCCCGTTTCGCCCAAGACGGAGGTTGATGAAGCTGCGGCCGTCAAAGAGAATGCGTATCTTACGCGCATTGCTGAACTCGAGGAAAAGCTTCGACTGTCCGAGGAGACTGTCGAGGAAGAGATATTCAAGCGAAGAGATGCTGAAGACAACAAGGCTGAGACGGAGAGACTGCTTAATAGCTCTTTGGAGGAGGAGACCCGTCTGCGGCATTTGGCTGAAGATCAAATTTCCAAGGTTGAGGATGAAGTCAATAATCGACGAGCGGCCGAGGATCGACTGGCCGAAGTCCAACGCCTTCTTCGTATTGCTTCAGAGGAAGAGACCCGCCTTCGGGATGCAATGGAGGAGCGTGAAGTTAGGATCCGAGAAATTGTTGATGCTGGTGACTCGAGAGTACGAGTCGCCGAAGAGCAAAAAGCCGCAACAGCCATGCGCATTTCCCTCTTGGAAGCAGCACAGGATAATGCTGTCCAGTCTCAAGCTGATCTCGCCAACCGCCTCCATGTGACCGAGGATGATCTTCTGGAAGCACGGAAACAGGTTCATCGTCTACAATCCGATGCGGAACGCGCGATGGAAGCCGCTCGTCGTCATAGTGATGATGCAGAAGTCTCCAATGACACCAACAAACAGTTGCAACGGACTATTGAATCGCTACATAGCCAGTTGGAGGAAAGTATCCGCGTTCGCGAAGGTATGAGAGGGAAATTGATGGATCTGCAGGAGGACATGGCTACAGCTGCTCGCGAGATTACTGACGAGAATGCACATCGTGCCAAGCGTGAACAGGAATTTATTGCTAGGCAAGAGGTCCTTGATGCGAAATTACAGGCGGAAGCGAGGACAAGAGAACGACTCGAGATGGATATCGAGAGGCTGGAGAAGGGTGAAAGAGATGGGCTGAGAGCAACAGCTGATTGTAAACGACTTGAGTCTTTAGTTGCGGAGCTTAGGATGGAGAGTCATGTCGCGCAGAAAGAGAGTCTGCGGTATCAACGGGAGTTCGAGGAGGCACGTGAGTCTGGAATGAGTGAGGTTCAGAGGACCAAAACTTATCTGGAAGGCGAACTCGCGAATGCGAACAATCAAGTCAACGTCGTCAGAGAGGATCTTGAGCATCAGATCTCGAGACTCCGTGGGGAGTTGGATAACGTCAGGTTACAGGCTGATACAGCGAAAGCTCAGCACGAGATGCTTCTTGAGGAGGCCAATTTGTCGAAGGATGCACTTCTCAAAGAGATGGTTAGCAATCATGCGAATAAATTGGAAGACCTTCAGGCTCAGCATGGGAGACAGCTTGGTAATGCTGTTGAAAACGCCCAACGCTCAGAACAGAATCTTCTTGAGCGTCTTAGCTTGTCAACGGCTAAGACTGAACATTTGCAAGATCGGGTCACTCATTTGGAAGAGAAGCTCGAGATCGCTAGATCAGCTGCAAATGCTGCTGCTCAAGCTGCCCGTGCTTCTGTCGCGTCTGTGTCACAGACTATTCCACCTGTTGAAGCAGCATCAGCACCAACCGCTCTATCTCATTCATTGGAACTACCTGAGAAGATCTCACCACAAGCTCTCCGAGAATCGATCATGGTATTACAAGAGCAACTCCAAGACCGTGAACAAAAGATCGAGAAGCTCGAACATACTCTCTCGACCATGGACACAGATGCACCAAGCAAGATATCCAAACGTGACGACGAGATCATCTGGCTTCGTGAGCTCCTCTCCGTACGCAAGGCCGATTTACAAGACATTGTCGACACACTCTCACGCGATGATGATGATGACTATGACTATGATCGCAACAGTCTGAGAGATGCCGGTATTCGTCTTCGCGCTAATCTACAGATGGAAGAGCAAGAGCGTGAACGTGCTTTGAATGGTGGATCTGCGGTTAAAAATCTTTCCAATATCGCTGCTGCTTCATTACGCGATGCCTCATTATTACGCGATGCCTCACTATTACGCGATGCCTCACTACTACGCGATGGAGCCATTACTCCCAGAGCAGCAGTAGCACAAGCGGTTTCGGTCGTGGGGCCGTTAGCTGCCGCGTGGGGGAATTGGCGGAGAGGTGGTAGTGGTAGTGGTAGTGGTAGTGGCAGTGGCAGTGGTAGCGGCAGAGGAAGAGAAGAAGGTAACACTATGTCGTCATCGATGACTCCTCCTGTCGCCGGATCTGGATCTAGATCTAGATCTACTACTAGCAGAGACAGAGACCGAGATGGTCGTAACGCCAGCTCTAGCAGTCCTTCCTCAGTATCAGCACAATCCTTCCTCTCTGGTCTCATGACTCCACCTACTTCCTCGCTTCGTACCCCGGGAGGAGGTAGCACGGGAGGAGGTAGCACGCGAGGAGGTAGCATAAGAGGAGGAGGTAGCACAAGAGGAGGAGGTCAACGTCAACGTTTCTTCACACCCGCCTCCGCTGCTGTGCAGAGAGGGAACCGTGCACGGGAAAGTAGTAGGGTCGTGAGAACGCCGAGACGAGGTGAGGATGTGGATAGCTTGAGAGGGGGACGACATCATCATCATCATCACCAACATCAACAAGAAGAAGAACCCAAAACCCCACCAATGATGCGCAAAAGTAACTATGATGTCGATGCAGAGGTTAGACTTCCTCCGATGTCGATGTCAATGTCAATGATGGAGGATTTTGGAAGTGAAGAGGGTTTCTTTGATGATGATGATGATGGGGATGGGGATGGTGGTGATTTTGGTGGTGGATTGGAACTTGGTCGATAGAGTGAGGAGGGGAATTTTGAGGAGGGGGACTGTTGATTTTGATGATAGAGTGAAAGAGTGAGGTATTGCCATATTGGATTTGAGGATGGAGTGAGGAGGAAGCGAAATGGATTTTTCTTTTCTTTTGTTATGTTATTTACCCTCCTACCTACCTACCTACCCACCTACCTACTCCACCTTCCTTGTTCTTTCACTATATCCTTTGTTTTCTAAGAATTTCCTTTTCTTTCTTTCTTTCCGGGAATTTTTTTATGGAGCAGAGATTACCCATACAGATTTTTTAGCGCACTGAATCATTAAGCAGATGGAGCATATTTTTGTACAGATTTGAGTAGATTGAATAGGTTTAGTAGATTGAGTAGATTAGATGAATTAGATGGATTAAGTAAAACTAAATGAATTGAGATTTAAATGGAATTGTATAGCGATTAAAGTTAGATGTAGGAAAGAGATTAGATATCGTGGGTTTGTAAAGGGCAAGATACCTGTCTGACTAATTGACTGACTAATTGACTGACTAAGTGGATGACTGAATGACTGAATGACTGACTGGTTAAGCTTAAGCACCCTTTCATAATTCCACTTTTTCTTTTAGTGTTAATAGTAAGGGGATTCGAGTAGTACAAGTGGATTGAATAGGTTAAGTGGATTTATTCTACTTCTAGAAGGAAGGAGAAGGGAGGCTGTGATGTGTGTAGAAGGGATGGTAAGATGTGAGGTGTAGAAGAATTCCTAACAGATTATAGAAGGAAGAAGAGCAAGAAGAAGAGTAAGAAGAAAGTAAAAGCACGTTTTTGAATAGTAAGGATAAATAGATTCTAGCTGGAGAGGAAATAAGGGAGGGGAAGGGGAGAGGTATAAGTAGTTGTAGTGTATAGTATTATTTAAGTTACGAGTTTTTTGAAAACCTTCGTAATCATTATGTGAGAAATCAGGTAATTGTAATCGTTATAAATACTGGACTAACTGATATTATTAATTAATATTTGAAATGGCTATTTAATAGCCCTATAATTAATTTAACGAAACTTAGAGTTACTTAGTTATTTAAGTGCTACCCTTTCACTTTAATTAACGCCTGTACCCTCTTCGGCACTATCTTATAATACGCTTGTATATGTAACCTGGATTAGCTTTATAAGCTTTAATTAAAGAAGCTCTTTAAGAGCTCTGATACCGTCTCCCTTCTTGCTATTCTTTTAAGCTCTAGGGCAGCAGTTAGAGGTGCCTGAGGTGCCACTACAAGTGCTCGATCGGATTTAATGTCTAGCGAATATAGAGGTATTTTTAACTAACGGTATAGCCATATCTTCGAACCATCCTCGTCTTCGTACGGGCGTGTGCATGTGTTTTGAGGCGTTGGTCTCGCAAAAATAGAAAGGCCAGGTTGCTAGCACTAAGAGAGGTTGTGTTAAGTAAGTTGATATAAGAGATAGGAAAGGAAACTAACAAGTGTACGTGATATATATAGTACTTATTATTTCGATCCTCTATACATATTTGAGTATAGAAAGTGTACATAGATTCTTATAAACAAGACAAAGTAGTAGTACTCCTTGTTAAGCTAAGATAGCTAGAGTAAGAAGTGGATTTTCTAAAAGGAGTGGTTTGCTTCAATTTCAAACTGCTGTGTTCTAGATCTTAGCATATCCTCCTCTTAGGGTCAGGACTCAATACAATGAGAAAATCTTCCAGTAAAGTGAGATATTCTGTCCCCAGCTCCTTCGTTACATGTTATTAGGTACCTTAAGCACCGGCTGGGCCCCAGCTTCAGAGCTCGATCCTTCTCTTCTTATCACCTATTATATTGCTAGTATGTAATGATGATACTGCTGAAACGGAATCTGATCTATTGCTGCCCAGCTCATCCAGTCGCTTGAGACGACGTTCTATACTTGAGTTCCCTAGAATCTGAGATATCCTATTCGTATTCTTGAACACTGAAAGTATTGCGGGATTGAGCAGTACTTGGTATGTGCTGCGAGTGAGGAAACATTTAGCAAGTTTCCCCGGTATAGCCGGGACAGATACTCGGCTGAGGGTGGAAAGGGACTGGACTGGGAACTTCCATGTCAAATCTGCCCGACTGACTATATTCTCTAATCATACAAGAGTTCCGTTGGATCGCACCTGCCAAAGCGTCGACAGGCAAATCGTCTCTGTCGAGAGGCGTAGAGTGTGCTGAAAGGTCATTGTTTCTCTTTAGGGACAGATACTCAGGTACGGCGTCCGAACAGTGTATCTCTCGAAAGTGCACAGCAGGGTGTATCGTATGAGACGTTCATGAAGCATTGCTGGTCGGGCTGGAATGCGCTGCTCTATTTGGGCCGCTCAATCTTAGACTCGTAGCTACCACTGTGAAGGTTAGAGACTAGGCTTGACGGCGTTGAACTCAATGGCAAGGGTTTCAAGGCACACTAAACTCTTGCCGTATCATAGCTCATACGGCTGGCGGGTCTTCTAATTGAATGACCTTGCAGCAAGGTTTGTTGGATCTTCAAAGTCAGGACAAAATGGAATTATACAATGACTAGATATGATTGCTTTGTTTGGTCTCATTGCCTTGCTGTTTCGTTGACCAGGAAGAATCAGGTTTATCAATATATCTATCAGGCCCCAGCAACGTATTTCGGATGAGCCGAGCATTTGAAAGACCCAACAGCTCCACTCCAATTTCCGTAATTAGAATCCGGACTAGCTGCGCTTATGTCTCTATAACCAGGCCAGTAGAATCCTGGATATGGTCCGTAATTGCAATGACCGGGACTTGGGTTTGCTGTAGCAGGAATAGCTGAATTGCTGCTCCAGCATGTCTGGCTCGCGGGAGCCTGAGATACACTCTGAGAATTACTCGTGCAACCACAGACTCGGCACGCCGTGTCCCTAGGTTCGAAGTCATCAGTGAATGATAGACAGAAGGGGTTCCCTCGGACCTACTGGAAGAAATTGCAGGCGGCACCATTGTCTGGCCCAAATGCTCGCACGTTATATTGACTAGTATATGCTTAATTAAAACGCATTATCCACGCAGGAATTGCGACTTACAATGTAGACGGACTTGGAGATGGCGGAAGAGGTGTTATGGTCATTGTTGCCAGGTTGACACATTCGCCTAGGGTTGCTGTAACATACGTACAGGGCCCAGTCCATTGCTGTGTTGTAATCCCCCAAACGTATGGTGCACTCGACGCACACATGTACACCTATATCTTGATTAGGAGGTTTTCCAAAGATAAAACTCGATAGGTCTTTCTTACGTTTCCTGGAGTGCCATCGTAGCCGTCATTGTACCCCTCACCGTCAGGAGAACCACGAGGTGCAAGCGACTCATCCATAGCCGTTGCAGAGACTGCCAAAACAAGTAGTAAGAGTTGCGGGAGCAACATTTTCATTCGACGCACAGACAGGTTGGTCATTGAAGTCCCTTAGATTGGGTGGAAAAGAATACAAATTTCGGGCTACCTATATACAAGTATTCTGATCTGCAAGTTGGTAGACATATCGGCTACCTGGCTTCTAAACTTCTATTTATATTAAAGATCTGATAGGGATCAATGAGTGTTAGACCCTAGTATGATTCTGTAATAGTCACTAACTCACTTGGATGCGGTGCAAACATCGTCTAACCGCGCGGTACGAAATCGATCTAAATGGGTTATTAATATATTCTAAGCGCGGTATTAATCTTGCTAGTATACGGCACTTGTATCCAACGCCGTACCGATTCTTGGAGTTACTGAACACCATGTTCATGCACTTCTCACTCCCTAGGTTGGATCTGAAACCAATATGTCGACTGCCAAGCGGATACTTCGACTATCAACTATAGAAAATGAATGGAATAGAATGAGTCTGTGTTGCTTTGCCCGTATTCGATGAAGTTCCTCTCCATGAATCTGAGAGTAATCGCCCAGACAACGCCGTCTACAGCCATGGTCCAGCGTTCTTATAAGCTGAGGCTTGCTAAGGGGCTTCATCTGGCTCGATGAATCTGAAGCATGGAAGTCTATCAGTTCTCGATTGCTGTTGAGCAGACAAACCTCACTTGGAAGGAATGTCCGCGGGGCAAAGCTGAAGGACAGCAGTTGCGTGCCTTGGATGACGTACTTCTCTTGTTTGATTCCTGGCTCGGGAACTCCAAAAGTCTTGGAACAAGTGACGTGGGTTGGACTAGCATTCTGGAATGCCACCCAGGTCCTCGACTTTACAGCTTCCATTTGAAGCAGTAGCGTACTGGCGCAACACTGATTTGGTCGGCGTCAGGATTCGCCACTCCTTCTATGAGGAATTTTATAATCCAGTCTATAGGCTCTTACCAAATACTCTCCGTACGTGACAGCTTGCGTCGCGACAACCGTCGCATTGTACACAGAAGTCAAGTAAGTACATTGATGGCGGAATGGCTAGAGACTTGAAGCCCAGTTGACGAAGCTGATTTCATAATGCTACTTTGAAGTCCAATGACAAAGGGTTTGGACCACTTGAGTGTACTTGGGGACAATAAATCACCAGTACGCTACTCGGACTCTGCAAGTTCACTTTCTTCGCCTAGGATCGTTCAACTCTGGCGTAAGCTCACCAACAATCCCAGGCTGAAATTGCAAAACCTGGTTGTCAGCTTCGGATAGTACATCAAAGGGCTGGATGTTTCGCTTGTTGAATCCTCCAGCTCCAGTAGTAGTTGTCCTTTGTTTCGATAGCCTAGGCTTAAGCTAGGTTACTTAGACAGCAGCTTTGCACGAAGTATTTTGATAGAGCATACCTCGCTCGTACTGACCAGCTCTGATCGAAACTCCACTCCACTCATGAACACTACTACTTCGTTTTGCTGATGACAGATTAGCTGAGCGCTTAGCATCTTCGCCGTTGAGATGAAGACGGGCACGAATTGGGCTAGGACTGGCAGAATCATGCTTGCTAAGCATGGCGCCCATAGGATTTGACGTACGTCTTGGTATACTCCCCACGTGTTGTCCTTTCTACCGCTCCACCACTCTGCGACAGGACTCAGCTCGCCAGCTCCTTGAACACTTAGTCCAAGTGACACACTGAGTGCATTTTTCGCGGAGCTAGAACAGCCGCCGCTCGCTTCTTGGTCGTATACGTCTTTGTGACAATCCAAGCACCGAACTTGCGGACCATCTCGCCGTGGACTGCGTGACTGGTCAGGGTCTTGGCGTTCTCAGCCATCCATCTGATGAAAATACGCTCGTTTCCAGCTTGACTATATGTAATTGGTGGCTCCATGAGCAGAATCGCTCCTCTAGACTGCGGGCTTTGGATAGGTGCATCAATCGTGCTTCCAAACGGCACTGTAGTTGTACTGAACAAAGCTATTAGCATGGTTCACGCTTTGAACTACCGCGGAGTTTCAAGATGGATGGATTAGACTACGCTACTATTTCTTGATTGATTTCACACTGGTATCTTCCGATCGCACTCACTGGTGGGCTCGGAAGCCATATGAATATTGGGCTCCTAGGTTGACAATCCAGCGCAAATCGAAACATGGGTACTCTCACCTCGCACCAGCCTGGACTCCAGCCATCACATTCCTCACATACGAACGATGGAGGGGCCCCAGGCTTGTAAAGCCTGGTTTTGATTGCAGTGTCAGTTCTTCGGGCAAGGTCCATCCGGTCGTTCGGAGGAAGTTGCGGTCTGTCAAGTCTATCACTGGTTGCCAATCTCCTTCACGATCGAAGTATCCGCACATGCCAGGCTTCAAATTTATTGCCGATACATTCTTGTATCATGCATGCCCGTAAGGTTGTTGTATCATCTGATTTTCATAGATCCTGTCAAGACGATCAGGGGCCATCTCGACGGTTCACGGAAGTACGAAATGAGGTTGTATCGAAGTCGAGTCGTCAGCATCCTCAGCTGCGATGCCACGATGCACGCTGTTTGGGCAGGTTCCACGTGGTCAGCCTTGCATTCTTCCCAACCATGCTTCTGGTCCGCCCCAATGAAGCTCGAATGCAACTTCAGTGCTTCACTAACTTTGTTGGGCTTACAGCTGAATCACCAGGTTGATACATAAGGTGTCGTCGCCTCGACATGATCAGAATCGCAATCTTCGAGGTAGCTTCCGTACTCTGCATGTTGTGTCTTGCTCTCATCTACGCATGGAGCGCCTCCCAAACGCACGGCTTGCGACCTTCAATTATGGATGACAGGACCTGAATTCACCAACGGCGGCCGCAGCACTCGACAGCTCGGTAGAGCTCGAGTCTGGGAGCTCCTCTGCTCAAATGCAGAATCTGACCTCTGAGTCAGATATTGAAGTCTCATTTGAAGATGCTGGCTTCCAATCCGAATGTGAGAAGTATCTCTATGCCGGACCGCGAAAACACATATCGAGCTTGCGACACTTCCTTCATGACCTAAGTGCCGCACTCAAAGGGATTTTCCCTAACACCAAGTCCACATACAATCGTGTCCATGTTATGCTAATCAGCTGGGGACCGAACGATGTTCTTGGGACATCACTTGAAGTGAAAGATCTACAGGCCACATTCAGAGATCTATACAACTTCAGTACTGAAACTTATACCATACCTTCCGAGAGATCACAGCGTGCATTGATGACCAAGCTGAATGCCATCAATCAAGAACATGCGGACTTCTATGACTTACTGATCGTTTACTATAAGGTCATGGGTTCTACCGGCAAGGTAGAGATATCTGGCACGCCTGGCGAGTACGGCCAGAAACAGCACCCTGTCAAGTATCGCCTGAACTAGATTGGATTAAAGGCTGCAGATGTCTCAGGCTTGCGGACTCGGATACCCTGTTTCTCTTGGACTGCTGTCATGCCAGCTTCAGGCCTAGGCCTGGGCCTGGCCTTATCGTTCAAGGAGGGACGGAAGAAGTCCTGGCAGCGGCTACTTGGGAAGGCAAGACTACTGGTCTTGGACCCAGAAGCTTCACTCGAGCCATTGTTGACGAATTAAAGCTCAATGATCGTGCTCCCACTACGACTTGTCTGCTTCACACAAAGCTACTGGACCACAAGCAATATCACAATCACAACGTGACAGTACCTATCTACGAGGTACTTCATGGAAGTGATGCGGCTCCAATCATACGGATCGCCGCTCAGGATGATGCTGATGTGAGCCGTGAGCTCTCAGAGATCCGTCGTCCTAGGACGATGATGGAGATGGAGACCCGCTTTTGATTTAAGTCTCACTTGATAATCCGGAGATTGAACCCATATTGACGCAATGGACGGATTGGTTCAGACGATCAGCGCGTAAAACATTGGCGGGGTTGAGCTTAGACTTTAGAATAACATACGTCCCGAAGGGTTCTGGACGAGTAGGTCTAAACTTTGGATGTTCACTGTGCTGGTGGTGTTATGGAACGCCTTGCCTCCAAATCCCGCCTATTGGATGCTTGCAGTCGTCACGTCGGGCAACCTAGCCATGGTGTCGAAGCGCGAGAGGGTGCACAAGGATTCAGCTTTCTCAGAAACATAGCAGTAGTGGGCTTTATATCATCAAATGTTCAGGTACGTCTATAATAGTGCCCCCTGGGTTGGAAGAAGTAATCCAATTCAACTTTGATAGTCGAGACAATTACAAATTCCCCGTCGTTCTGATCATCTACAAGTTCAATAAGGGCTAGGCCAGACTGCTACCAGTCTCAGACTTTTTGAGCTATGCTTGGTTGCAGAGAAGAATATAATCAAATGCACGTTGAAAAGTTCGCCCGCATGAGTCGTACCTGGTATTTGACAGTAGTTCTTAAGCGGACGTTTTATGCCCTACTGATTGGGTATCTCGCCACAGCCTTAGCCAACCTCGATTTCGCACTACGGTTACTTTGACTGTAGATTGAATTGCGTCTGTTTTGGCTTGAAATACTGTGTATCAATCAGAATGATATATGAGTCTTCATCCCCTATACATCGAAAGCTCAACCTACGTAGGCTACGACTTTCCATGAATGAAAAGCATCCGGGCATCTCAGCATTATGACCACGCGAGTCACATAAGTGGTTAGCGAAGCATTACAAAAGAATCAGCGAGCGTGCCAGCTATCGACTTGAGCACCGAGCGGCTTATGCCAGGTGGATGGGCAACGGATAGACTAAAGTCCATGACTAAAAGTTGTAGCTTCTTCGTGACCAAAACAGGGTGTTTTGGCCTTGGACCAGGGTACCTCGAAGTGGACGACGCCGTATATATGTTGAATGGGGGAACCGTTCCCATTGTACTCCGAGATCCTGGACGTCACAACGTCCCTTCACTTGGTGAACGGAAATGTCACCTTTTGATTGGGTATTTTTATGTTCATGGTATCATAGATAATCGACTTAAAGATGAGCCAAGGAGGACGTATCTCTAGTCCATGATTCTTGAATGACTCTGTATGATGTTTTGCGCTTCACTAGTATCCTAGCAGTAACCCTGCTGCATATCGCACCGTACGAACACCTTCCTTTTCGGCACAAACTCCCTGGATACGCTGATCAGTGGTTTACTTGAATTGTCCGCTCAAGTTCGAGATTCACACCACGAATCACTTCAATCCGGCTAATCGTAGCCCCGTAGTCCAGGAATTGATGCGGTTTTGTTGCACATCGTAGGGTTTGTTTACTTTTTCTACCCGAGCACATGCGTCTTTTCCCCCCTTTTTGCTCGCTTAACCTTCATACTACCGCTCGATCGCTGGTCGTACTTTACAGTCTGCTTCGTTTCGATCAACGACCCAATTAGACAGGTGCACATTTTCGATCTTGCCATAAATCGCAGCAGCATGGAGAAATGCTTCGGCCTGTAATATTTTCTATGTAGTGTTTCTACCTCGCCTAGCTTTCGATCTCTTCACCACTAGCTCAAGCTTCAGCAGAACATCAAGGTTTCACTGCAATTTGGCCAATTGTTAATCGTGGGATAGTAGAGAAAGCTGCTTTTGTTGCATATCGTCGGGTTTGTTTACTTTCCATTCCTGGGTTTAAGCGAGTTCTCCCCCTTTTCGATCGCTTCCTCGTACCACTCAAACTCAAGCTACACTCTACGCTTTAATCCCTCTTAGTTAACAGATGAAGTAAGAATTAGTATTAGGAGTGCTGTGAGATCACGCAACATAAACATCCTTCTCTTTCGAGAATGGTCCCCCAGTATGCCTACCTCGCTTAAAATCCTTCCTCTTCACCTTTCGCTCAAGGTTCAGCAGAACACCACGCTTCACTTCAAATCGACCAATCCAGTGATCAGGATAAGGTGATAGGCTCGTTTTGTTGCATGTCGTAGGCTTTGTTTACTTTTCATTCCTGGACTCAAGCGAGATCTCCCCCTTTAATCGTCGCTTGTTGATGCACTTTCAGTTCAATTGCATTCGCAACTTTAACCTTCTCTCTTTGGGTGATCAAAGTGGGAGGTAAACATATTTGAGATCAAAAGCAATAATAGTAATTAAGTATATTACGGACACAGCAGGTACCTTGCATCCAAGTGTACAATTAGTTCGAGTGACAAGATACTCCGATCTAAGCTCAATAAGCCTCTACGAACTCCGCATCGCACTCCTTACTATTCAAAGTCGAAGGTCCAAATTGCGACATCCCTAACGCATTACTATCTAAATTTTGTAGTGTGAGCTATCTCGAGACAGCAATAAAGATAACACCTACCGAAATGTACTCGGTTCGAAGGAGTCTTAAGTTGCATACCAATAATCCCATGATATGCCGCTTGCCATCCCATATTTCAAGGGACCATAAAATATGTGTCAGTACCATTCAAGGCCCAGAAAATGATTGCCTAGTCAGACAACCAAATAGGCTCTTCTCATATTTGTCGACTCCCACTCAAATCGTAGATTTCCAGCGGATATTGGGCTATCTATAAGGGTGCATGATTGGATTTGCTGGTCGGATTGAAAGCTGGCAAATCATACTTATTATCTCTTTATGGGGAGATACCGAGGGTAATAGATCATCAACTTATGGTGAATATTAATTTGATCAACGCCAGATACAATTTTACCCCAAATAAAGACCATAATTCTACCAACGTACCGTGTCTGGGTCGAGTCCTGTGATCTTCTCATCATGTATCTGCACACGATCCATTTCCAATTCGCGACCAGCATAGCTAAGAAAGTCATGTAGTTAGAGTCATATGCCCTACGACAGCCCCCCCCCCCTGAAGACCACCTCGATAAATCTTTATCCTCAATCGCTCAATAGTATCACCGCTCTCTCAGAACAGTCCACCGCTCAATGTCTATCATTCTAGAAACTTCCGGAAACCTGGAGTCATTTTAACAAGCGTGCACGGTCTTCTCATGCAATCGGCAGCCTTGAGTCTTGTTCCGAGAAGATCCTGTGGAATTCGTAATTAGAGGGCAGTTGCTAAGGATCAACATGAACAGATAATTGAAAGTTTACAGATTCGATAGTCACTCGCCCGTCACTCGTACAGAAGAGGGCAGGGCTTCATCAGTTTGCTGCAAACTATACTTCACAACCTCGTGTCATCGTAGGTGCTGCTACAGTCAATATTGCTATAGAAAGGGAGGGAGTTCACACAAAGTGCTCGGCCTTATGAGTATCGCGACTTCAGCCAAGGCAATCACCGGTGGAAGAGTGCTGACTGGGAGATGTGATACTGAAGGGCTTCCTTACTGCTTACAGATGCTCGCTCACTCGTCATAATCACGACATAGATTGGATAATTAATGTCTGCTCTAAAGCGATGTTGCCGAGGAGTCATGATCAAAGTATGGAATCACGAAAGGGGTTAATGAAATGACGTATATCGACTATATAATTTCGAGCACAAGGGAAAGAAGAGTAAACAGACCTTTTGAGCACAAGGGAAAGAGAAGTAAACAAACCTTTTCAGAACCTGTATATCCGTTCAAGCGGCCAATACATACTCAGTAATACGTGTCATACATATTCAGAAACACCTTCCGGGTCTCGCAGATGTCCGGTACTCCAAGGAGCTGAGCTTCAGATAATATCCCAGCCAAATCCGCCACTTCTTTTGAGGGTCCAAGCAAAGAAACTTCAGTGTAGAAGGCCATAAATGAACGGCCTATCGTTCTTTTTGCCATTACTTTCACTGCTAAAAACAAGCCTCCCTTGAGCCACTAAGCACCGCTACTTTCCCTAAACGCCCTGAGTGTATTCCTCAAATTCCTCCCCAAGTCATCCGCTTGCCACCTCCTTCCAAGACTATACACCCCACACCCATATGAGCCTCATAAAATCCATCTCCCCCTCCCCCCTCTAGCCCCATCTCCATCCCCCTCCCCTCTCATCCTCATCCTCATCCCCCCCACCCCCCTCATCCCCTCCCCTCCAGCCCCTCACCCCCCTCATCAAGAAATCAACTATCGCAAAACACAAACCCCTCCGCACTCTCACTCCTCAGCACCTGAAAATTCGTCAAAGTCGCACTCGTGCCAGCATCCTTACATTGCGAGGACTGGGTATCGCAACCTCCGACCGTCAGACTACTTGTACTTCCACCCTGCTTGTTGTTCCCCGCTGCGTTGGCGGCCGAGGCGCACTCGTTGTGTTGATTGTCGCAGGAGCGGCTGAATGCGGTGGGGAAATCGGGCTGTTGGTGGGGAAGAGGGGGTGGTGTTAGTTTTTGGGGGTTTTCTTTAGGCATAGATGGGAGGGGAGAGGAGGGTAGGGGAGGGGAGAAGGAGGAAAGGGGAGGTGGGGGAGGAAAAGGAAGCGTGGGAATGGAGGCTGGGAAGGAGGTGAGGGGGAAAGGAAACTTACGAAAGTAGAGCCATTGACTTCATAAGGACGAGAGGCTTGCCCGGAATTCGTTATCTGTTTTTGTTCCCCGAGTCAGTACTTCTGTACACATTCACACATTCAACGAGAATCTGCCTTCCTCTCCAACTTCTACAACTCAACCAGCTACAGTAACCAGCAATCACACCGACCGAACTACGAAAGACCAAAAAGAAAACACATACCGGAGGAGCTACTATCCCACCCAAAGCACCCGTAAACGCCTGTAACAGCAGTTAGTCATCTCTTTCTCTTCTCCATCTCTCTCCTCATATCTTCCTCATTCCAAGCTAACACCGCAATCCTCCTCCCATCCCCCACAATCAACATTTTCATCCTCCCATCCCTGCCATTCCCCACCATCACACATCATATCCTTCTCAGATCATATTGATATCTCTCCATCGGTCGCGCTTTTCTTTTTTGGGGCCAGCAAAGCAAATATATATCACCCATACCTGCAAATTCGTCAAATTGAAATCCTTCCCCGCCACTCCCTCCGCTGCTGCTGCTGTTCGAGGGTCGATGTTTGTGCTGAATATATCATCATGAATATGATAATGCCCCATCACCACCGACGACGACGAGAAGAGGAGGAATAATAAGCCGAACCAGCTCGATTCTATCCAGATCTTCATTATCGCACTTTCTTTGATCTTTATCTTCCTTTTTGATTCCCCTGCAAAATCACAATAAGTTTCACCAAACACTGTTTGGTAACCCTATCACAGCTAGGAAAGGTAAATCCCAGGACATCGATTGCGTGTACTAGGGTCGTGCGTGATGTAACAAGCACCTTTGAATCCCTCCGTGATGCAGCAAGACACAGCAACAAACAAGAAATGGAAAAATCCGATTCGAAATCCAATTCAACCGACCGAAGAAATCACAAACAAAAAAGTCAGAAGACGCAAATGTATCTTCAAAAAAGCCATCAAAAGAATCTTGTCTGAATCACCTTTTCATCACCCCACCCTTTTATCACCCCCGCTGCTGAAACCCCGCGTGATAGGGATGGGATTGTGAAACGTGAATGCAACGCCGTATGCTGCGGCGGATGCATCCATTTTATAAAGGGTAACCGCGGTGGAGTTCACGCAACCCCCGAGGAGGATGTGGAGGGGGTATGATAATCGGCACTTTACTTTTTGCTCGAATTCTGATTTGATTTGATTAATATTTGAGTTGAATTATTGAATTGAGTTGATATTGAGGATTGTTCTAGAAAAATCGTTCTAGATAGATTGTTCTAGAAAAGAAAAAAGGATGGATGTAGGAAGATGGTGGGAAGATGGTGGGGACAAGGGAGCGAGCGAGTGGAGGAGTGAGGAGAACAGATTGGAGCTTAGAGTGAAGTGGATGAGGATATTGGATTTGCATGAGGATAAGGTAGAGGCGTGTGGACGAGGAGGGGTTAGGTTTGGTCAGGTACAGGTACATGTAATTATAGAGGTATGGTATAGATGCTGTGATGATTCGTTCATCCGAGGCTTAAAATACTACGATAACAATGATGAAGATTCCAATCTTTTCAATCAACTTGGGTGTCATCAATATCTATTACCACCCTCCCAAGCGCTATGCTGCAAGGTGTCTTCCACCAATGATAGACTAGAGATGCGATGAGATGAGATGAAGTCAACGAAGACCAATGTCCCCATCTACACTCCTCCATATCATGCCTTATCCATATATGCTCTTCAAAATACTCCCATATCGAAAGGGAGATACAAATGACTTCCAAGCACCCATCTAAATCCCATGTCCCATTCCTTCCTTCCGATGACACACGTTCCCGCTGAAAAATACGAACTCAATCAAACACGCCTCGATTGCCTGCACACATCCCATCCCCTCTCTCTCCAACCCATCAACCTATATCGCTCAGAAATTCGTCGCCGGTTGCGCGTGATGTGCTTCTAATGGACTGGTGAACTTGGATGTTCCACTCGGTCGATCCTTTTCCATCCCCATCCCCCCCATAGGCGAGTTCATCAGATCATCATGTTGATAATGATCTTCCGCGGCCTTGTTGCGACGACCAAAGATTCGCCAGAGAACGACACCCAATGCCGCTAGTAGGATTGCACCACCAACTCCCACGACGACACCGATAATTGTGTTTCGTGTGCTCGATGACATGCCGCTGGATGATGATGATGATTTGTTCTTGTTCGAAGTGAGGACGGCGGATGGGCTGGGTGTGATTGTCGTTTCGGTCGTGAGGGACGATGTAGAGCCATCGCTTGTGACTACTACGACTGTCGTCCTGGTGGATGGTGGTGGGGTGGTTGTTGATGTTGAGGATGACGAATCATCGGTTGAGGATGAAGTGGTCGAGTCTTTATCGCTCGAAGTGGTTGCAGCGGCAGACGAGGTGGTTGAGTCGGTTGTAGGTGATGAAGTCGTAGCAGCTGCAGCAGTCGAAGTTGGACTTGGCGACGGTGTTGTCGAGGTGCTCTGATCGGTTGTAGAGGTTGTTTTTGTCTTGGTCGTCTTGGTGGTCTTGGTCGTGTCGCTCGTTGACGTAGTAGTCGAGTCTGTGCTGGTCGTCGACGTCGCATCTTCACTCACAAGCGATCCAAGTGCACTTGATGCTATTGATACTGGATTGTCATTGTTTTGTCTGCTGAAGAGAGCGGCGATATGATTGATCCAGTTCGCTTGCGCGAGGGCGAGTAGAAGCACAAGTAGTGAGACCGTTAGCAGCGGCCTGGGATACATGATGGTGGTATGAAGGAGTTGGAAATGAAGGCGTCTCTGTCGAAGAGACCCGGGCGCGCGACGTCACTGCAATTTCCCGCTGTTGCAGTGAATGAATTGTCGAAGATCTGGTCGTCGTCGAATGTCGCCAGCTGGTCGTCGTTTGAAAGCCTCGTGTTCAGTGATGGGTGCTGACTCCGGAGGTCCTTGCTGGGCCGAGGAATGTGGTGGCTTTGCGCCGTCTAGACTCCAGCACAGTTGAGCAGTGGGAGTGGAAGTGGGAGTGGGAGAGAGTCGATGAGTAATCACGTCGAGAGATGGAAGCCGATGGCAGGAACGAGCGACGGTGAGATGCCTGATTATGATGGACGTGGGAACGAATGAAGACAATTGATGTATGCTTGAATGTTGAGGAAAGGGGAAACACTAGAGTCGAGTTGTGCATGCGAAGGAGAAAAGTTGAAAAGGTTGAAAAAGTTGACCCAAAAGCCAAAGTCCGTCGGCGAGTTTCGGGGCAGAGGAGAAGAGGGCAGAGGAGGGCAGAGAAAGCAACTTTGGGCAAAGAGATGATGAAGGAGAGGCACGGTGGAGACAAGTGACTACCTCCGTAGAGACTAGTGACGGCCAGTCTTGGCTAGCTCACATCCTGATCAAGTCTAGCGTGCGGCTCTGGCGCCCCGAACAATGACGATCACCGCCAGGATGACTCAGCAGAGAACACGAGATTAGAAGGGTGTTGATTGGACGAGATTGGGACGAGATTCGGACGAGCGGCGCCAAGTTGTCAGCACAAAGCTATAACTATCTCTAAATGATTGAAGATATAAAGACATATTGGTCAACTTGCTTGGCTGCTCGGTCAGACGCAGTCTTCGCTTTGTATGTGTAGCCTGGCTCGTGTTGCGCATGCTGGGCATCATGTTTCAAAACTCTGTCACTTCCGGGTGCACAGAAGCCAGAGCCGAAAGATTATCTACATCATTCTATATGAATGAGTCAATGAGAGGCGATTTCACTATGGTGTTCACAATCTTGCGAGGTGCAAGTGCAAGGACGTATTCATCTGTTACTGTTTATATCCTCCAGCTTGCTCATCTGGTACTGCTAATATCTTTCCACCTGCTCCATCATTATGGCATTGTCAACAAAAGTCTGAGTAGTTCAGACACAAATGCCTCGGGCAGACACCTAGAAGTAGGTTTAGCTTCTATGTTTCCTGCGGTGTACCTGTCGGAATGACCTTGACACCGTCATCGCTGAGATCATGCTTGTACTCAGTTCTCGTGCATCCTCGTACTCTCTTGCAATAAATTCAAGAATACAGCGCAGCCGCCCAGCTTCTATTAAGTCATATGTCGAAGTTTGTGCTCCTCGGACCCTTTGCACTGTCCATGAGGCGTCAATCGCCGTAAGCGGCATGACATCCTTTACTCGTGAAGCAGAAGCCTGCCGCTCAGCCATTCCCCGAGGACGAGCTTGTTACCACCGCAACCCTGTCAGAGAGCTCAGGGTGCATCATCGTTCGTACTTGTTCTCTCCAATGGGACGACAATGAACCCTCCAATTGATTTGGAATTAACCAAAGAAGCTCGATAAGAGTGCGATTGCAATTCATTTCCACTATATACTCACCTACCAAGGAGTCTAACCTGCTTTGCGCTTCACAGGAGTTCGCTACTCATGGCCTCGAAATCCTTGCGGGATCAAACAAAGCATGGCTCCTCACTCCGGATTCAGCCATATCGTTAACGACACAAAAAGTTAAGAGCGGATCATTGCAAAAGATCGTTATGAAGGTATGTATGTTGCTGGTATCGTCTCAACAAACAAGGACATTCAAGCTTAATCTGTGGAAAGGTCTCAAGCGGTCTAAGTCTCAGACGAGAGGCGTTGCGGGGCAGTTATGAATCCACCGCTGCGATCCAAGCGATTGAGCCCGGGCTTGTGCCGAAACCTCTTACTTGAGGGGAACTGCAAAGCCTGCCTGACTATTACTTCTCTACATCTGCAAATTTCTTGATCTAGCGGGCGAGTTTCCACATGCCGCACCGTTTGGTGCAAGAATTGCAGAGTTACATGCTAGCCAAACTTCAGCCAGCTGAGAAGGTTGTCTTCCATGTCACAACCTATATCGGCGACCTGCCACAGCTGAAGTCATGGTCTGACAGTTGGGGAGACTTCTTCCACTGAAGGTTTGAAAGATATGATTAAGCTAAACACCGAACGCGCTGGAAGTGTAAGGACATTGAGGCGCTGCTGCCAGCTTTCTACGAGAAGGTAGTTTCCAGACTCTTGCGCCCTCTTGAATCTGGAGGTAATAACATCAGGCCATCACTCGTTCATGGCGACCCTTGGTCTGGCATGTCGCTGTCGACATGGTAAACTAATTCGTCCTTGCAAAGCCAGGGGAACATCGAAAGCAGTACCAGAGGGTAGTATCAGCTCAAAACATAGAATCTTACATATCGACCCGACTGTAACGGAGCTAGCTTTCCCAATGCTTCCTTGCTTGTTCCGCCATGACGCCAATCAATTACCGGGATATTCCTTTGGATTTGAGCACAACCACTGGCCTATTCGGGATTGCGGACTCGCGGCGTCGAAGAGGTCAGGTTATTTGCGGGTATGGCGAGCGAGATTTGGTGCTGGGGATGGTTGTGCATTTGCTTGGCAATGCAAGCAGATCGTGGGGTTCTAGAGAGATTGTGTATGCCGCCGTTTTCAAGATCTGCTTTGAAGAAAGAGAAGATTTGTTATAAGAGAAGAGACACGCAAGCGCAGGGTCTTGTTATATAGGCTTATGGGTAGTAAGCCATCTTGAAGGGGCATATATGACACAGCCTTTGTCATCCTCCACTCGTATACAATAGTCTAGGACTAAGAAGAGCCTCATTCATGTGGATCTCAGGTATCCTAAGCCCGTAGAAAGTGGCGATAGACACGATTCAGATAAGCAGCAACACTACCCGCCAGGAGTATGGTTTTGTATTGTGTTGGTTCGCACGAATACTCAAGTCAGTAGTTGAAACAAAATCTTGCATCAGTGGCTTTTCTTGTTCAGGGGCAACAATGCTCAATGACTTTTGGGCATTTATCTCGCTACCATTGTGTGAAGCAAAGCTCCGTGCTTCTTTCACCCACTCGTACAGCTGAAAACAACAAGCTAATACCAGAATACAGGCTTCAAAACGAATTAAACAGCCAAGCATATTATAACATTACTGGGTATATAAATCAGGTGTATACCAACAACTCTGACCATCACAACTGCTGTACTCCTTCGAATAAGCCCAAACTACCTCTGGTGGGTTTGAACGAAACCAGGTCCTGACACCGGCCAAGGAGAGACGGACAAGACTGGTATGTCCTCGTACCTGAGTGAATCAGTCCAGCTAAGTAAAATGATGACGAGAAACCGACCTTCCAGCATCATCACGATATGACCGTATCGAAGCCTTTTCCACGAGGCTATCCCTATCATCGTCATAATCCCTCATATGCGCTGGTAATAGATATCTTGCATCTGGTGCAAATGTACATTCCGTGTCATAGGCTTGCGACACCCGATCCGATGGTCTCGATTCATCCCCCTCTTGCTCGGATGTCCTTGAATTTTGTAGCTCAAGTGGTACTACACAGAGGTGAGCCAAGCGACCAGATTTCACAGACCAACCTACCGATGGTATCGGGAATCAACTCTACAACTATGGCGTCTTCAGAACGCCCAGGTGCATTGGCTGAGATCCGCACGCTGAAGCTTCTTGTCACCAATATCTTCCATGGGGTCCATTCTTCCTCTGACGATCTCGAGGCAATACTGGCATTGCTACTAGTTGTCGATCTGGTCTCCATCGAAGTGAGACTGCCCGGAGTGAGACTTTCCTCTTTGTCCCTTGCTTTTCTCGCGCGACGTTCGCCCACTGTCTCCGTCTCAAGCGGATTTTTCTGGGATGTATAACTAAACATCTTTCCAGCCGTATATTGACCGCCCAAGTCGTGGCTCTCGAACTGCGCGCAGGCCAAGTCCCAGCAGCATCATCAGGTTGAAGGAGTTTAGCACTGACGGGTTTTGAAGGAGGATATCTTGCGAATACTCGGTATCAAGGTGAAAACAGCTAGGCGTGGGAACTAGGCACACGACTTCGTGTGGAAAGATGCCACTTGCTCAATAATGTTACCGTAGCTCAAAGCATGGAAACTCCGCCCCGACCGCGCTAACATGCAACGGTATGTACTTTCCGCTACTTTAGTGACAGAAGGTAGAAAAGTCTATTTGAAAATATGAGTCAGGCTGCACATCAAGATCTCATTCATTTCAGAAAGGTCCAATGAAGTACAGTATGATGAACCACACGATGGTAACAGGATGCTCTGATAAGAGAGATCTGATAGATACAATCGTACGCCACATCTGACAGTCGTGGATGCACTTTCTACAACACTAAGAGTTTATCCATCTACGGTATGCCATCTGGTATCTGCCGTATGCCGTCTCCAACCCTGCATCGAATCGTATGATCGACGAAACCATCGCTTGGTAGTCTCCACTAATCAACAGCGTGCGAATGCATGAGCGGAGCTCTTACTTTTTAAGGGACCGTATTACCTCTGATATCTCGATCAACGCTAGCAGTTTAGACTAACTTTCTATTGGTGAGAGTAGGGGAGGATTCCCATATAATCGTAAGGGGCGCCTTGAGAGTTATAGGCTTGACAGTGCAGTAGCTGGAATCAGTTAGCCAGTGACGAAGCGTAGATTATTTGTGCCATCTTTAAGTGGTTCACTGATTTTAGTTCAACACCCTCTGGCTTATCAGTTACCCCGCGACGTACCTGTCGAACCACTATTCCACGAGAGTTAAAACCAGTCTAAACTGCTAGCGTTGATCGAATTATCAGAGGTAATACGGGTATCAACAAACCTCTTTCAGCTTGGCGTTTGATTCCGTCCCATTTACTCATATCCTTGACTTCTATGCATAAGGGGCTCTCCCGCGACCCGCTATTGAGTACGTGGAGTGTAGAATAATTCCACAATGTTTATCTCCCAGATGTATTTCCTTACTACCACTGCCGATTTTCAGAGACATAAGATCGTACCTGGGAGAAGAATTCAGGAGACATGCTAATAAGTTCGCACACAAGTTCACGGCATAGCGTTAAGGGCTTCACATCACAATTTTTCCAAGCACACAACTTTTAGTACTCCCACCGAGTGAGGCAAGACTCTACGGATATCCGCGAGGGTTCCGATGGTTCTTTTCCCCACAAGCTTCGAAAAGACAGGATACAGAGCTCGAGACCATGAATGCGCTACTGCAGGGGACAGTCTAACGAAAGTAGTTGCCGAAAAACACGGGCTCTAGCCTCTGAGCCTGAGGTGCTAGGACCCTAGGTCATGATTTTCGCGATCTTTCCTAGGTATCTCGAAGATCACGCACATCAAAAGAGAGCCTCTTCTTGTCAGTTTCTCCATACGTTTCCACGCCGTTTATTTTCGTGTAGAGCCATGTTAGGGCCTCTTCACTTATAGCAGTTGACTCAGCTAAAGCCACATTCGATCTGGCCCTCGATCCTTCAACCCTAAACCGATTATTGTGCTGTAAATGAAGGATAGATCTGACAAGGCTCTGAGCAAGGTCCTTTGGTAGATGAATTGGGACGATGGTTCCCTTCTGGCTTCGTGGCTCGGCCATCAATGACAAGATTGCGCGAAGTCGAACAGGACGGTTCTTTCGTCTGCAAGATTCTGGCCATGTGAGGCCCAATCGCCGTTCCAAACACCCATAATTGACCTTGAAGCAGGCAAAGGAAATCAAAGGGTCGTTATTCTTGACGGAGGTTCGAGCTGGGATTACGACCTTCGCAACAATGGCCTACATCATTTCCGTCAATGTAGGTTTGCAGGTCGCTCACACAACTACAAAATGCTCACAGTATCTAGTCTATAATTCTGGCTGACAGCGGCGGAACATGTGTCTGTAAAAGTACAAGTGATCCTACCTGTGCAACAGATCCAGAGTATGCACAATGCTTGGTTGGTATGTTTTTACTCCCAGCGAGTACAGACTGGGTACTTACATATACAGGCCTGAGAAGAGACCTTGTCACTGCAACAGCCGCAATATCTTGTCTCGCATCATTCATGTTCGGTCTTCTCACTAATCTTCCAGTAGCATTGGCGTGAGTAGCCTCATTCGTTTTCCGAGTCTCTGACTGATAGGCTGCATGTAGTCCTGGAATGGGTCTGAATGCATATTTCACTTACCAAGTCGTTGGGTACCATGGCACTGGTCCTGTGCCTTACCGCCTTGCCCTGACTGCAGTCTTCGTAGAAGGCTGGATTTTTGTCATGCTATCACTCCTTGGAATGCGCCAGTGGCTGGTCAAACTCATTCCAACCTCCCTCAAGATTGCTTCGACTGCTGGAATTGGACTGCTCTTAGCACTCATAGGGCTGGCACCTGGCTCCGGCCTGGGTCTGATCAGCATGGGGTCAGATACACCTTTACGGCTAGCAGGCTGCCCTGCAAAATACCAAGATAGCCAGGGTATTTGCAAAAGTCATGAAATGCGAGATCCAACCGTGTGTCTCCTGCACACCTCTTCCACGTATTCAACTGACGTTTTCAGGTGTGGATAGGAATTTTCTGCGGAGGCTTTTTAACAGCACTACTTATGCTTTATCGTGTTAAGAGCGCCATGATCTTGGGCATTGCTTTCGTTTGCGTCATTTCGTGGCCTCGTAACACGTCCTTTACCTACTTCCCTCACACGACTGCAGGGGATGAATCCTACGACTTCTTCAAGAAAGTCGCGTACTTCCACCCCATTCAGAAAACATTGGTGGCTCAAGAGTGGGCTCTATCTGGTAAGGGTGCTAATTTTGCGCTCGCCATGATCACCTTCCTATATGTTGATATTCTTGACTGTACCGGAACACTGTTCTCGATGGCCAGATTCTCTGGGGTCGTAAATGACCGGACGGGTTCGTTTCCACGGTCTACACTCGCCTACTGCACAGATGCTATCAGTATCTCGATTGGATCTCTCTTCGGCCTGTCGCCAACTACTTGCTTCATCGAATCCGGCGCTGGTATATCTGAAGGAGGGAAAACTGGTCTTACGGCAATGGTTACTGGCCTATGCTTCTTCATATCTCTCTTCTTCGCGCCAATACTCTCTTCTATTCCACCTTATGCGACTGGTTCTGTTCTAGTCTTGGTATGTATAGCCTTGATCATGCCTGACGAGACTAATCGCTAACCTTAAAACCAGGTTGGCTTCCTTATGGCACGCTCAATCGTAGATATTAATTGGAACTACGCTGGCGATGCAATACCAGCGTTCATCACGTTGATCATGATGCCTTTCTCGTATTCAATCGCTTATGGCCTCATTGCGTAAGTCCCGATGTCGCCCCCTCTCATTGATTTTTATTAACGCAAATAGGGGCTTATTAACATACACGGTTCTGAACGGGGCTGCTGGTATCATCAAATTTGTCTCCAGAGGCTACGTTGTTCCAGTGGACGAAGATCTCAAGGAATACTGGACATGTAACCTTCCCCCTACCCTCCCTTGAACTACTATCGGGGACTAACTACAAGCAGGGAAACGTCAATATGATCAACAACTATGGTTTGTCCGCTTGGTGAAGAATCCACGACGATTTTGGGATACCGAAGCGACGGTTGACGATCGGGACGCGCTTGATTTATCCTTGTATCAGCGAGAACCTGGTTCTGCTCAACGTAGTCACACAAGTGTTTCGGATTTTGTGGATCGCAAGATATAGACGATTCTTTTGTAGCGTATATGTACATAGCGTGATGCAGTTTCTTGACATTTAACTCATGAAATGCTCCTTGAATATTCATACCGTTTAGCGGCCAGGCCTGACCACACATCCTCAGGATGCGGTGACTACTCACAAATTATAACCAAACTGTGAATCGGTGCTTCCGTTTTACAGTCGTCATTACCATATATGAAAGTTACTCCTGGTAAGGTCTAAGATACTCCTAGCCCTTGATCATGAAGGGGTACTAGCGAAAGTCATTCAGGGGCTTCGCTTAAAATGATGACATGGCTTCTCTGATGGCGCATCTCCTCACAATACGACCCTTGCGAAAGTGGACAGCAACACGTAATCGACATCATTCATACTTACCATACCTTCACTCTGCTCGGAGAAGTGCACGGCAGACGAAATGTCGCTCGGATTTCATACATTTGTATGTCCAAGCGGTAGCTGCGTTACTCCCGGTGAGCTGACGTCACGAGTCACCCATGTAGTCGCTGGCTGTATATTCCTGCTCATTGTATGGCAAGCGCACCGTACCTTGGACTCAGTATATATCAGGACCATAGACTCCGACAAAAGTGCAAACTCCATGTTGTTCCGCGACTGTATCACTAGTGCATTAGCAGCGTTTGCCACCTCCCACACGTCCAAACACAGACCGCGAAGGTCGAAGACGGCGGCGCCAGGAATCAAAAGTCAAACTACACATAGTCAAACTGATGACCTCGACGAACTTGGTGAGTTCATTGAGGTCAGTCTAAACTCTTCTCGTATAAGGAGTATCACAAGATAGCTTATGTATTCATTCAGTACATTGCAGACGAGATCTTCTCGAACTTGCCCGAAGACTTACAGATGCTCACACCCTCAAGTGGGTTAGAACATCCCAAGAAAGGAGGTGCTTATGAGCTACCAATGTCATCCGAGACTTTGAGCTCCATTACTGACAGTATGCCCCCTGATATACTCGAGTCGCTTCACTCCTATGTTATGATACCGGTTGGAAAAACCCTTCATGACCTTATCCCACCTGCTCTCGATCAATACATCGCAGAAATCACTACACCGTGTGCCCCTCCATCATCCACGAAACATGTAGCGTCCGAGTGTGAGATCTGCGAGCGTTCTTGGATACCGCTTACGTATCACCATTTGATTCCGCGGAGTGTTCATGCCAAAGCCCTGAAGAGGCGGTGGCACACGGAGGATAAGCTGAATAGCGTGTCATGGCTCTGTCGAGCCTGCCATAGCTATGTGCATAGCGTTGGATCGAATGAGGAACTTGCAAGGGAATACTTCACTGTTGAAAAGTTGCTCGAGCGTGAGGATGTCCGGTCTTTTGCCGCATGGGTGGGGAGGGTGAGGTGGAAGACAAGGTGACTGACGCGGTACATATGTGTGCTGCATGAGGGCGGAACAGAGATAGCTGGACATGGAATGCCTTGCCTGTAGAAGGTGCTGGCTTGACTACAGGTTTTCAAAAGCCTGCGCAAATGCTTTAACACACAGCATCAACAGTGAAGTCGGATGCTAAATATTGAAGCGGTAATCTCGTGATCATCGGTGGAGTTACACACAAAGCAGCGTACGAGGAATGAGCCTTGGCTTGCAGACCCAGGTGATAGAGCTTGAGAGATGGAAGAAGGCACGAAAGTCTGCGAATAATCTGGTTAGTTAGATCTGTCAACGGTGGTTGCACTGCAACGCAGGAACATCTTCGTCGTCGCTTCTTTTTCTGCTGACCGATCATTATTAGCAAGATGGCTTGAGGGAAATGGCACCCCTCAGTGGCAGTAGCCATAGTTGTGTGCGTTCTCGTATCAGCAGCTCCTCAATTTACTTCAAATACGTACGGAGATAGATCGAAGTTGGAAATCGATGTTTCACAAAAGAGTAGCGATAGATGTGATACCACTCCGTATACACGAGAACGGCTCTCATATCTTTTCCATGCTCCCTACATCATGATGGTATTTCATGCCTAATCATCCTCAATCAATGTGCCGATCCAAGCTTCCTAAGTGGCTCGTTCCGCTCGTTACGAGCAGTCGCTGCAGTTTTTAGGGGTTGACGAAAAAGGACTGGTGCTGCCTACTCCATTGATTGGACCACCGTATCGAACGTTGAGTCAACTAAGTAATACTTCTGACGAGCACGGTGGGGAAGATAGCTGGGAGCTATGTATAAACTGCGTCCCACAACAGCCCAGCGAGCCGAGTTATGGAGATTGGGTATATGATAAGTCGACAGGGATTCCAGCATCGAGCAGCCACTGGGCGACTAAAGGCGGAGAGAGGAGCAAAGCTGTATCCCTCTGGCTTGTAGCTATATCACAACAATGCTAGAGTATGGCGCAAAATCCAACGAGGTGTCGATGCGAGATTTCTCGCGATCATGAAAAGCTGATATCATGGATTCAACGACAGTATCATGGAGGGCAATGACTCCAAGGTCATCTTGCAGACCTACACAGTGCTTCATCTCACCAAACAATGCCGTATTCGGTCCTTGGGTATTACATCGAAAGATGTATGCGATACATACATTCACGGGCAGAAAGAAAGCCCTACAGCCCCAGACTCCCTGCTGCCTCATGCCACGCTTTCGACTCCCACTGCCAATATCGTCTCAGTACAATATCAATAGACACATCACTTCATGCGCATGCAAGCAAATCAAAGGCAATCGCACATTGATGCCAGCCTCTTCGAATACGCAGTTCCTTACATGGCAGCCATAGCACCCACGACGCCGACCACACCCATGACCGCGACACCAGTAACCTTTGCCGGAGCAACACCACCCGTACTGGTCACTGTTCCCAGAATATGGGTGTACACACTCTGAATCGCGCTGATTTCCTTGCTGACGGCCGACTGGTCCGATTTGGGCACGGACTTGGTGTACCAGTCCATGGAAGTGATGTCCTGGTAAATATAGCCTGACTTGGAGATTGATTCTGCAACACTAGAGGGGGCAGCGCTGATGATGGCGCTTTCGGCGGAAGTGTATTCCTTTGAATCTTCCCAGGAGGTTCGGACCGAGTTGAGGGCGGAGGCAAGCGAAGTAGAGATCGAGCCGGCCACCGTCGGTGTGGGACTGGTGCCGTAGAAGTAGCTGATAACAGAGGAACTGGGAAGGTATCAGTTAGGTCGCGCTCAGAAAAGATTCCAAACAACAAAGATCGGATACTTACACGTCTAGAGATGAACTTTTAGCTGTTGCGGCTGAAGCGTACAAGGCCGCAACGGAGAGTAGGTTGAACTTCATGGTGAGATAGTTGTGTGAGGGCACGTTGAGAGACGACAAGAATGCTGGAGTTGGCGCGAGAAGATGATGAGGTGCACAAACCGACAATTATCGGCGACACCAAGATATAAAGAAAGTGGTGCATTGCAACGCTTATTGCGGGGCTGTGCCTTGAACGCCCCTTGTCATTTCAGCCCAGCGAGCGATAGGACAAATGTCGCTCGTGTCCCTGGATAAGTTGATAGGCTGGCTACCAGCTTCCATCGGCCCATCACTGGACCAAGTCTGACTTCTGGTGAACATCCCAATAAATACCTCAATGGAGGGTACCGTATGTGTAACGAGTTTCTCAATCATAACTGTTACCATGTATGTATTTACTTCGACCCATCCGGCTCCTTTGATCCCCGGTTCCAAAAGACTCTGTCAAGAGAGCCAAGGCCAGGTTCGACTTCGTACAGTATCGGATGCGAGCAGATGCCACCGCCCGTTTCATAGGTATAACCTAAAGGCAGGCACGGTCTCAAATTCTTGGATGGCCTGGGGGGCAGTGGAGGCACGGTCGGGGTAAGCCCAGCAGGGCAATCTATCTAGGCTTAAAATAGGCCCTGGGGCTTAGCGCTTGGGCTTTTCTGCGGGGTTCTTTACAGAGTACGAAGAGCCACGTGAGAACGTACTTCTTCATCTGCAGGGGGGCCGCATGTAAGGCACTTCTATTCATATCTCTGTGGCCTCTGTTCCGTAGACAGATATGATCCTTACGACGAGAACTTATATTGTAATCATTTGCGGACCAGGAAGATGCCATCATTGGTACACTATTAAAGCGAATGCGGCGAGCAAATACTAACGTTAGTACTCCTGTGTGAGTCCTATTTAGACCTTTAATTTGACTCCTGGAGAAGGATCTGAACTCTATGCCTCAAAATGCAAATGATGTCCAATATCTTACAGTGTAGATACATACAGTCAATCGAGGCTTGTAACCATATCCGCCGACATGGTCGCTGCCAAACCGAAGGACTACGATGTCTATTTCACGGCCTCGACAAGTACCCGACCTTCTTACTCCATCAACGGCACCGGTAGCTTCATGGTGGCCTTCATCTATCAAGATTACTCAAGCTTAGGTCACTAATGATACAGACCATGGCAGTCCCTCGTGCCTAAGGCCGTCTTCTGCTCGACGCTTCCAGAAGTGAGGTACATCCCCACCTGTTGAACAGCACACACGAAGAAGAGCTGATGAAGGTTCTCGCACCGAAAGCCTTCGGAAAGCTAAACTGTTCCCAAGAGAGGGAATCTGCCTTTGTTTCGATACTTGCTCGCGGGAGAGAATGCGTTGGAAAAGACCCCTAACGTAATACTTCTGAAATTTCTATGCGGCTCACTACTCTATTCAGAGCTCATACGCGCTTCAAAACTTTCTTGAGGATGCGTCCGCCAAATACTTCGAATATCACGCTGGGCTTCATGCCATCGATACAATTTGTCGACCTTTCACGAATACGCGTTTTCCGTACACCCCCAAGCTGTGACATTACAGTGACGCCGCAGTACGAATAGCATCAGCTTTTCATATATGAGGATCAATCATCTGTTGCAGATACTCAGAGCACTGCGCATAGAGTACACCACGAAGTGGACATATCCGAGCCGACATCATCTTCCAGACCAGCCCTGATAATGAGCTGGACAGGCTAATACTGTTCAACCCGTGAGCTATCTATGCTATCACGATGTCTCTCATACTTCCTCCTTGGATACCATTGTATATATTCCAGTAATATCAGAAGATCAAATCTACATTGCCAAATATACACAGGATAATGATCGGTTGAGGTGTGGTAGGAGCACAAATCATGCAAGATACATTGAATGCAAATATTACATTTGTAGGAGACTGTGACCCCCCTTGCTGCCGTAGCGAGTTAGTATAAATATAGTAGAATCATCGATGAACCTGAACTTTTGACGAATAGTCTTATCAGGGCCCCATTCGTTCCGCTCTCGGTTTACATCGACTCTCCTTAGGGGCAAGGGGTCAAAGTCAACATTGCTGCACGATGCCTTGCGCACATGATCGTCTTGGTCTTGATTTGCAGCCATATAATTCAAGCTGCTATTGTTGTTGTACGCCCTAAGTATGGACTTATCATAATAGACAAGTTAGTACTTGCAGCTGTTGGATAGCTGAGATTTGATGCGCCTCGAGTTATAGCACTGGAACGTGATCTCAGCGACGCCGTTGCAGGAATTTTTGCCGTAGGTTTCCAGGTGACGTCGCAGTTGTCTCGAACTCGAAGGTCGGTCAGTACATTTTCAAGGCCATTATGAGCTGCCTAGAATACAACACAGAGAAAATGCGTGTGATCTGGAATTCACAAGGAGCTGGAGGAGGCTTCCCTGATATAAGTGCTACATGCGACGGTGCCGAGGGAGTGGGATAGGAAGGACAGAACGAGAGCCAAGTTCGAGAATTCAACCCTTGATGACGGAGGTATTAATTGCGTGACTCGATGTGTATCCATGAGACTCGTAAAACTCGAGGGGCTTAGATAATGCAGATCATAGGAGCCGACTATGATAATCACCAAAAACCCCTTTCGACCGTCCAGAAAGAGGATTGAGTAGGTCCAGTGATGAACTCCTCCAGACAGTATACATGGAACACGGCTTCTTGGAAACACATTTTCCCGCCATGCGCTGCGCCGAAGGATCCACCGCAGTCACGGAATGTAGTGTACGGCTCAATCTCAAGCTTTTGCTCAGACTTTGCTACACAATGTCAATCAAGTTTCTAGGTGCCATGTGAGGACCAAAGAAAGGGCCTCACGACGGCGGAATACTATCAAGAAACCTGCTTAAGCCAAGGTCAAGGTCCTCACCAGGGATATTAATGGTATAAATCAAGTGCTCTCAAGACAATTAGCTCATCACCTATCGTCAAACGAACTCACTGCACATTGTACTTTTCAGGGGACGGAAGGTTAGAGATGATTTGCAACGTAGTGGCCTGGTCTCAGGGATCCTCCTAGTCATTCTGGTAGACGTCATATAGTTTCAATAAGGAAGAAAAAGAGAACACAGGCCGTTGTATGTAGCAGCTTTTGGATTCGCGCCCTATATCACCCTACTCTAACCCTTCTTCATATTCCCAGTAAGCATGCGCGCTCGAAAGTCTCATTCAATCAGCAATACTACATAATCAATGACCCAGAGTATTAACGAGCATGTACGTCCTCACGATCGTCTCTTCCAACAACACTCTCCTCACTGCACTGCCTACCCAGAAAGCTCACTGGCTTCGAATCCTCTGTAGTAACACTGTTCGCCTTCATGATATCCTCCTCTGTGGCGGCAGGTTGCAATGGCTGGTCAGACCTGAGGCTGTTTAAGCTCCCACACGGCTTGATCTGGCCACTCCAAGTTGTACATTTGACTCCTTTCACTGCACTGCGAGAGTCGTATGCCAATTCAACATCGGGTGTGTCAGTCAAATGGCTTTGATCTCGACTATGTTTCTGGAAGCTTCCCACGTAGCCACTACTGCGACCTGGATAACTGGAGACAGGCAGCCATGCTGGTATTATTCGGCGGAGGAGTGGTCTAACTGCGATTACCGATGCACAGAAGAGGCCAACATTAGTCTCGACGACACTCCATGCGCCTATCAAGGCGTAGTCCCCTGAACAATACAGAGTTAGCGGACGAGAATCGTAGCTTAGATTTAGGTACTTGCAGGTCACATCGTAAGAATTGACTGCATCGTAAGTCAAAGCTAGCCGAACGATCGCAGCAATGACAACAAGCGACCCCGTCATAACGATGCATAATAATACGACTTTCTGGCCCTTGATCATTTTGAGCTTCACTATGTCGTATTAGCTATTGATATAATCAAAACGTCATATAGCTCATTACATATTCTGGGTACGACGAAAGTCATCAAGGCAATGTCGGTAATGATGTTAGAGACGCCATTGAACGTGATGATCGTATTGTTATTGATTGGACAATTCTGATTTGGGGGGATCGCCCAGGCATCCTTGACAGGTGAGCATTGAAAGATGGCCAGCAGCGTGGAGACGACCGTGGAAAGAAGGATAAACGCCATAATAGTCCAGCAGACGACCTTACTGGAACGTTCGGGGAACACTCGTAAGTAGAAAATACCGATGGAAAGTTTGGTCGCGCACAAAGCAGCTTGATACACGAGTCGGACGGCGTAGGCGATGACAAGCCTTTTGCCGGCGTCCTTAGGATTTGCCGCTTCGATATGTCTGCCCATACCCCAGGTTGTATTGACAATTGACAAACCACATTCAGTGATGCACAGTATCTTGTTGCGATATCAGTGAATAACTTATGAAGTGGGGGTGCCGAAGAAGCTCACCCATGCTACAAGAATCATGGTATCATCCCAGCCCCACGTTCGCAATATGATTCTGCGCGAATACAGCCTCGCGACAACGAAACATGATGCTATTGTGAGAGTAACAATAATAGCAGCTAGCTCATTGCCTCTTCTTGATGCTGCAAGGTATGACGGGGTCGGCGGCGTGGTGTTATACTATGCTGGTCTGAGCCACATATGGTAAGCTGCTTATTGGAGTACTTACAGAAGTCGGCCAGGACATGATGTAGTATTGGGTTCAATACTCGGAATGACTTGATGGATGGAATTTGTCCAAGTAGGAGAGATTTTATGCGACCCGTTGCGATGGGTTTGCCAGGGTTGCAGTCACTATAAGTACGACCCGTACCATAGCGCGATGAACCTCCCAAAGCTTTGAGAAGCTACTTGTACATGTACCAATTTCCAACACCATGCTCCTTCCGCAACCATATCTCATGCATCGCTGGGATGACCCCACCCGTCCTGCGCCAAGGGACTGGCACGCCACCACCTTATACCGAAGGCCTAAAATCGCAGTAGCTGTACGCTTAGCTTTTAGCGGGATTTAGGCGGAGGTCGTGTTGCGGCTTGCTCCAGAGATCTTTTGCCTATGCATGCGCTTGTGGTGCCAGCCAGCTGTCACACTTCGGTGCCGCGCTTTAAGCAGTGCCTGCATAGAAACATTCACGCAGTATGCGAGAAAAGGTAGACGGGTGCAATAATGGTGAAAAATACATTATCCAAACATCTTCCGTGTCTTCGTCGTAAAGCGTAAGGTTCAGTTAGCGCAAAGGCAAAGGGTCAAAGAAAGGTTCTTGAAGAAGTTCTGCCTGAAGGCAATCAGGGAGACAGCCAACCAAGCTTTCATGATCTCCGCACCAATAATAAAGCGGGACACATACCTTCGTCATGAGTATTCATTCTCGATCCGACCCTCTGGAGTCTAGCCAATTATACTGGATGCGTCGAGCCTTGGAGCAGCTCGAAATTTCTGCATATATTCTTGTGCGTCAGCTAATCTTTCCAAGTGTTATCATATAATGAATGTCCAATTGATGTGTCCCTTGAGCCACAGGAGCCACCAAAAGAAAGCCGATAGAAATATCATAGTGGAGTTGCACCTGAGCAGCTTTACGCACAAGCCATTGACTTTTGTCAGTTGGTTCAGAAGCAGTGAAGCTTGATAGTATTGGCGCGAATGCTACTTACCACTGTTTTCAATGAAGTCCTCCCCCACTATACCGCCACCCGCCAGAAAATGCTGAAAAAATGATCTTTTCGTCAAAACCACACTCATTTACTACCAACTTGTAACAGCCCAAACACAGTGCACATCATATAATTATGTCTAATATCGTAGAATATGTCTGTTCATACATCGACTTTATTTGCGCCTAAAAAACTACCCTCTACCGCCTGTGAAATCAATTTTTTGATGTGGCTAGTACTGTAGCAGGGGGGGGACTTCATTAAAAATAGTGGTAAGTAACGAGTGCCGCTTTCATAGCTACTACACATGTCAGAAGCAGTACCTTCAGTTTTGCTGATGATCCATATAACGTCGGGGGCATCGCTTTAGTACAAACGTCCTGCTTTGCTAGGAAATCTGCATCACATGGGCATGCGTCCATCAACCAATAGTCAAAAACTTAGAGCCGCCATTAACATGTGAAGTGATATTGCAACTCTGCGCGCTCAGTGTGACTGCGCGTTTTAGCCTTTCATCTCACGCTGTACTATAGCAGAAAAAGGTGTAGTGTTATACCAGCCCCCTAACTAGATTTGTACGATTCTACAGCTTTCAGAGTTACGCGGTACCGCGCATAGAGAGGGCCTAGTGTAGTTTCCTTTTACAAAGACTCCACCTTTGTACAAAAGCCTCCTAAAGGGCTAAGTCTACACGCCATGCCTATATAGGGGACGGGATACGCGCAATCCTGAGCGCGCAGAGTTGCTGAAGGTCTCTATTATAATCAACGAAATATCTACACAACTGCGGTCGTATATGTTATGTATCTACGAAGCCAATATATAGCTTTCGTATTTACGTCACATATGAAGGGAGGGAATCTGACGAGAAGATTAATGTTTTATTCTTCGCAGTGCATACTTAGACTTAACGAATGTTCTGTCCCTACGTCACAAGTCTCGTCTAGCTCTTCTTGGCGGGCTTGCGGCAGCTCATTCTCCGAGTCTCCTAGAAAGTCTATATCTCTCGAGAATCTGTCATCAATATATTTTTATTTTCCAGCGCGGCATCCTCCCTGAGATCTTACCCTATGAGGCCACAGTGATTTTAATAATGCACAGATTTGTCGTTTTGCAACTCCTTTACTAGTAGTAGGAGTGTCATGCTCTAAAGTTAATATACAACGACTGTCTAACGAGTAAATGTGCATTAGAGCAACTAGGTGAGCGAAGATACCCGGGAGCGGAAGATCCTCCTCCATCGCTAATAAAGGGCCATCCGTATCCCTCGAGCGCCGATCGCTTGATTAGTATTCACGGAGAATAGTATCTTTGGGGGGAAACCAATGAACAGTCCATTAAACTAAGTTTGTAAGGTGGCCACTGGATACTAAAGGCAACTTAGTTATTCCAAATGCTACAACTACGGCAAAGGACCAAGTAAAGTACACTGAGAGTACGGTCAGGTAAGCAACTCTAAAACCATGAACCAACTACATCCGTGTTGCTTTTACACCAGTAGTAACTTTATGCGGACGACGTATATGTCAGTAGTTGAGCATAGTCCTGTACAGAGATCATGGACCAAAGAGCTGTTTAGTAATAGCAACTACTCATCACCGTGTGATACCCTTCTCAACCCTAACCCTGGAGTTCATAATCCTAAAGTTCGGGCGAATTGCTTATAGACATGACTAAGTAAAGCCATCTGCAGCTTGGCAGAAGTATCCGCTGGACCGTTTAACTCCTAAAGTAAATCTTCTGCCACCTATTAGTCTAAGTTTATGAGTTTTCTCTGCTATAACTGTGTTTGCAAGGAGGTAGTCTTTAACAGTGATTTCTGGGTACCTTTGGCTCGGACTTATAGACTCACTCGCTATACCAAGGACGTTTCCCTGCTGATCGCAAATTCTCCTCATGATGCATTCGTCGTGCCACCCCAGAAAGAATGGAATCCTCAGTCTGTCCTGCTGACCGGAACCCTTCACACGACGAGTCGCCATCCTTCCATTCTCATGTAGCAATCCGCAACATCGGAAGGATGACACCCTTAATTAGCCTTGCCCGAATCCAGTTTCCATTCTTGTCCAAGATTTCTAGAGCACCCACGTCGTTCCGAATCATAATAGTAAACACGCCGTAAGAACTAACTACTTTTATAACTATAAACTTATTATAATAATAGTCTAGTTTCTTAAAAAGACCGTTTATAATTATATTCTTTAAATTTAGTTACACTTTATTTTTAACTCTATACGTTAGTACTTCTTATTACTTCTAATTCGCTTCCTTTTCTTAAGCGTTTTATATTAACGTTATTAAGACCTTTATTATCTCTTTAACTTCTTTTAACTTTTTTAAGATACTGTTTACTTTTAATATGAGTAAGACTTATATAGTTTTTAGTAGTGTATTAAACTTAAATACTTTAGAGTTCTACTTATAAGACATAAGAAAGAGTACTATTCTTATAGATTTAGTACTTTAACTATAAATAGTAATTACTTTAATTTATAACTACTTTCTTCAATTATATTAGGCCTAATTAACTAGCTTATATAACACTGTCTCTATTACTTTATTAACTCGTTTTATAAAGCTATTAGTTTCTAGAAAGAAAGAAGTATTAAGTTAGTACTAAATTAATAAAGTATTATATACTCTTTTTTAAAACGTACTAATAAACTACATTCTTCTATTTAATACAATTACTTTTAATAAGAGGTAATTAGAGTAGTAACACTATAAGAACTACTTTATAATAGTATTAATTTTAATATTAAGAAGACTATTTATTATAACTCTTTTACTTAATCGATTTATAATAATAATAATATTATTATAATAACTACTAGTTATTTCTTTCTGAGTTTTACGTAGTATCGAGTTAATACTATAAGCGAGCGCACGGACGTTTTAGTGTACTTTACAGATTTTAAGACTTAAAATAGTACTAAGTTACTTCTATATAAAAAAAAAAGATAAAAAATATTTAAAAAAGATATTTAAGGAATTTAACGAGTAAATCAGTTTCTATTAAGTTTTAGCGCTAGTAGAAGGTTTACTTAGAGATCTATATATATAGGGAAGTCAGGTAAAATTAGTACTTAAAGACTTAAAATAGTACTAACTTACTTTTCTATTAAAAAAAGACTTAAAAAGAAAAGGAAAAAGCACTAGAAGGATTTAAGTACTTAAACTAGTATCTATTAAATTTTTGGCGCTAGTCGAAGCGCTATAAGCCTTAGTGTACAAGTGTTAAATATTTAGAAGTTAAAAGACTAAAGAAATATTAGAGTTAAAAGTTAAAGTATTTATTAAAAATCTAGGCTTAAGTACTTAGTAAGATAAATAAATCCTATATATATAGGTTTTTAGGGCTATTTAGTGAGCCTTTTTATTAAACTTTTAGCCGAGGTCTTTATTAGATATTCTATGTTATTATATAGAGTAAAAGTTTTAATGTTCTTACTTATACTTAAGGGTTTAAACACTCAGAAATTTTTTAGTACGTTATATAGCCGTTAATTATAGTAATCTAATGTTTTTAACCCTTTTACGCTTCTTTACTTTTACCTTTCTCTAATATATATAACACTTAAAGTTATATACTCTTATTTATATACTCTTACTCTCTCTTAACTTTAATACTTTAAAGTTACTTCTCTTTACGTCTCTTATACGTATATACTTAGTTCGTTTCTAACTTAAAGGTAAGGCTTATTTATTCTTTGTTTATTTTAATGTTTACTAAGATATATTTTAAGATATAAAGCTTCTAAAGCCTACTAAGCTTCTTAAGACGATACATATACCTCTTAAGTAAGTACTCTAAAGATATATAGTAGTTTATACTAATAGTTTATTAGAAATCCTATAAAAAACTTAAAAAGTTAAAAAAACGAAAAAAAAAAAACGATGTCTTTTTTAAGTACATCTTTCTTATAAAAGGTTAGTACTTTGTATTTTCTTGTATATAAAGTGTTTAATAAGTTTAAAGAGAAAGACGTTTTTATTACTGTCTTTAAGCTTACTTTTCTTTTATATTATTCTGACTTTTCTTTACTTATTTATTTAACGTATAAAATCTCGATTTTAAAGTCGAATATTAAAAGACACTTAAGTAAGCACTTAAAGACTTTAAAGAAGAACACATATAAAGCAGTTATAGTTTTAGCTTTACGTATTATTAGTGATTTAAAGTTAGTTAATTTTAAAGAAAGCTTTAATTTAATCGTAATTTTTTCGAATTTATTTTGGGTTAGGGTTAGGGTTAGGGTTAGGGTTAGGGTTAGGGTTAGGGTTAGGGTTAGGGTTAGGGTTAGGGTTCTTACTTAGTGTTATATAGTAGGATTATATACTCTTAAATAATCGAATTTAAAATGTAAGAGCCTATACTTAAATAACTTAGTAATAGTATAAGTTCTAATAACTGTAATTAAATTCGATAAAGAGCTAGTTAACTTAAACACTCTTATAGTTATAAATAAAAGAGTAAACAAAGTAGTTACTTTAAGTAACCTGCTAGTATTAATATAGACCTGTTCTAGACCTTTATAAGACTATAGTCTTAATCTACTATAGCTTAGCTATAACACTTATAAAGGTTTAACCTCTCACATTAGTATATTTAAGTAGGTCTTTATTAGACTCTTTTAGAACGTTTAATATTATTAACTTTAATTAGTTTAAAGTTAATTATACTTAAGATATAGCTTTAGTTAGTATTAAACTAAATTAGTATAATTTAAAGAAACTTTTATTATGTTTTAATAAATTGTTAGTGTTCTTAGTAGTTATTACTAGTCTTTCTTTAATACACTTAAGTCTTATTAAGTCTTTATTATAAGTAAGTGTAGTTTTTAATAAACTACTTAGTTTTAGTAATAAATACTTTAATTTATTAATTAAAGTAAATAGAGTTAACTTCTAATTAACTATTATTAATTCTAGAGTAATTTAGTTAGTTATAATGTGTACTTATTAATAGTACTCTATTCTATTACTTACTTAAGTAGAAGTAACTAAGAGATAACTATTCTTTTAGTATAATTAATAATATACTTTAAGAGTATAGTATAATTACTGTTTAATAGTAAATTAATGTGTTTTATATAAGTATAGTTACTTTAAATAAAATAATCGAATTTAAGTAATAGAGACATTTAGTTGTTATTAAGTTTAAGTAGTTCTTATAAGATATTAAGACTCGCTTTAACTTTACTTTTATGTAACATTAACTTAATAGTATTAATTTATAAAGGAATAAGTTAAATTTAACTGTCTTATCGTTTTAGATTTAAAGTATATGTTTTAATGTTCTAATTTAACACTATTTAAAAGGAATAAAAATATAGAGTACTATTATAAAGTATGTCTACTACTATATAAAGACGTATAATAAGCCTTATTTAGAGGTTTATAGTAGATCCGATTAATATTAATTAATTTAAAGGGTTCTTAGTAATTATAACTAACATAGTACTACTATTTATTAGGAAGAATCCTAGAATTATAAGTGAAGTGAGGGTTGTCTATTCTCTATCTATAATCTAAGAGAGTTATCTACAGTTTCGGCTGAACCTCGGCCCGTTCCCTGACATATACACATCACTTCTTTTTATAGTCGAACTTCTAAGATTAAGATTAGGGTCTAAGTAGATGTCTCACACGTCTACATTATCTTCGGGCACCGTCCTAAGCTTGTTTATCGTATTAGAGTAGTGGAGGTCTGTACTACCTACATTCTGTATAGCTCTATCTGTTTTTTCGGGGCGGTATCTGAATGGAAAGACATCTAAAGAGCTTTCTATACCAAGAAGTCCTTTCTGGACCCCGAGGAGCACTAGAAACAGTCTGTTGAGGTATGATACCTGAAGAGCCAGGGGCAATCCTGATATTGGGACGTGTACTGATGACATGTGAGCTTGCACTTGGCCCACTTGAGCCGACAATAAGATTCCCGTCTTTGTCTGACTCTGGCTCCTCGTACTTCCCGTAATTATACCATTTGCCCTTTTCAAGAATGTGCCCAAGGGCTTTCCATTGTGACACATCCACTTTGTCCTTCTCAAGTAAAGCCTCTGCTGACATCTTGCGCAATCTCAAACGTGCGCTTAATGTAGTGTTGAACAGCTTCTTAGCGTTCCCCCGTAATTCCCACCTAGAACAAATTAGCTGACTCAGCTCATATCGTACGCTTTAAGAAAGTCGACTAACGTCGGATCCTCATGATTCTGTGATCCATTAATCCTTCCTGCAAATATGAGGCAATGCTTAACAATTGCTTTTTGGTCATCGTGACGAGCTGATATTCGAAGTCGAACTTGTTTGGCCAGATCAGTTGATCCTTCTGAAGCCCATGTTAGCCTTTGCTCATATTTCTTGAGTAGATTACTTATACCGTGAGGTTGAACTAACACTTGACTCCATCCAAAGTCAATTATCTTAACAACAGGCACACCACGATCCGTGCTAATCATGATATTATGTCCTGCCAGATCACCATGAAACACAGCATGTTGGTGACAAAAGTCAATGGCGTCATAGATCTGATATGCGAATGCAGACACAATTGGGTGCTTGGGGCGCTTATCGCTGAAATAGTCTGGCAGCGTGCCCTCCGTGCAAAATTCGGTTCCAAGTATGACTCTACCATATCCCACCCCGTGAAATAAAACACTGACGATATTTTGGTGTCGATGAACTCTCAAATGTTGAAGGCCTTCTTTAGACTTCAGATACGTTTGTTCAATCCGATGGCTCTCCCAATTTCCGATCTTCTTTGCATAGATTTTGATGCAAACACAATTCGGTAGCCTGCGGGTAGATATAGATATCCACGGATCGACGAAGAAGTCAGGACAGATTGAATTCTCTTGTCTTCGGGCAAGAAAT
>Ga0115846_100016_pt2 | contig 61493 bp, 24 predicted proteins | sample InSIn5gowninarea_2_FD_83860 | JGI IMG/M metagenome (GOLD analysis project Ga0115846, IMG submission 83860) | reverse complement strand
ACAGCACTTGTGCCGGTTTCTGTCACCAATGGTATCCGGAAGGGATCGTTCCCTTTCAATTGAGCCTCGCGGTCCCTCATGCATTTGAGCAGAAACCTATGGACTAACGTGGACATTAGACGTCATTGAATATGCCTACTCAAAAAATGTGAGATATCAACCAGTGGGAAGGTCATTGCACCGTGCATCTGACTGTAACTTTTGAGCAGAGAGACACGATCTTGGACAGGGATACGGGTGTCCATGGCTTGTCTGAGGAGACCCTCTGTGACACTCATGAGCGAGGTACTATTTGGAACCGACTGATGCGGGAAACGATGAACATTGATCCCATCTGGGGACCAAAACTCTTGAAAGACATGATACTCTGGGCCAAGTTCACCAACGACAACAAGGATGTACTCATGAGCTCTTTTTCGACCCTGTTGGAATTTATGACCTTTCGAGAATCAGATATCGCAAAAGAGTAGGTGACATGAGACTTTAACATAATGCTACATCGACGCAATCCCTGCTAACACTCAATCGATAGGTACTTGATCAGCTCTGTCCGATACAGCTGCGACTTCGAGCTGAAGCCATGCGATGTTGGCGCCCTTGCCGAACTCGAAGGGCTTATGGTGCGCCACTTTGTCCTCGCCAACGATTTATTCTCCTTCGACAAGGAGCAATGTGAGCGAGACACAACAGGAGCGGCAATCTTCAACACCGTCGCGTACCTGCGAACCTTGACAGCAACGTCAACCTCGGCCGCCAAATCCATGGTGCTGAATCTCCTTTGGGAAGTCGAGAAGCAGATGTACGATGCCTATACGCAAGGTTTGACGCGATGGACAGAGGTCCAGATTCTGTATGCGCAGCGTATGATCGAGTCAAATGCGGGCAACTTTTTCTTCGCGGCGACAACCTACCGATACTCGAAGGAAGCGATCAAAGTGCATATAGACTATGCCTCGAAGCTGAATCATGCACCAAATCCACTACTCACTCTATCGGGCAGTTCTCCGGCATGTCTGCCTCCGTTCGTGGCTCCATCTGAATCAACTTTCTCTTCTCGAAACAGGGAATGGTCACTGGGTAACAGTCTAAGCCCAAAAGCTACAGAAGTGATAGGAGCAATGCGGGATGGTATTGAAAGTTGATTGTCGCAACTTTGCATGTACTCAATTGCTTCTTGCTAGCTTGCTTGTACAGAATCGTAATTCCAGAAGCACTTCGAACAAGATACTTTAACCAGCTCATTCTAAAATCTAAATCATTCAAGCAGTCATTTTCTCGCTCAAACCCAAGTCGCCATTTTTCGGAATGTTCGTTGGTACGTACTGCTCGCCTCTCTCCATAGCTAGAACCACCTTCTCGTACTCCTGATATGTATACTCCTGACAATCATGACTGAGAATCCAACCGGGTCGTGAGCCTTTCAACAGTGTAGGATCTTTAGCCACTGCATCCCAGTCCTGATTATACCACTCAAAATGAATGGCCATACTAGCTTCCGAAATAGTTGTTGCTCGCGGTTTTCTAGGAGAACGACAAATGTTAGCGAACAAAGAATTATTCAGACAGTGGGCCGGCTTCTGTACCGGATAGCCTCTGCCACCTTGAGAGCAAGAGGCACTCTACTTTCTCGACTCAGCTCCAGTGTGATGGCAAGTACTGCAGCGTCTTCAATAGCCTGGCTCCCGCCCTGCCCAAGGATTGGAAGGTAAGAATGTGCTGCGTCGCCTGTGACGATCGTCCTTCCGCCTGCTGAAATCCAGGTCTTGAGAGGATCCCGCAAGGCAAGAGAATGATGTATAACTCTATCTTCCGGAATATACTTGACCACAGCGGCAAGATCTGGCTGTATAGGCCAGTCTTTGATCATTTCCATCACATCACTCAAGCTGTTCGGTATTCTTGCCAGCTTTTCTCTTGCTAGGTCACACTATGAGGTCAATGTTAGCCAGTTTAGCAGCAAAGAAATAGATGGAGAAGACAAGATTAGTGGGATCCCACGTTACAAATAGCTACAAGAACAATCGACTGGCCATTATCAAAGGAGGAGAAGCCTATTTCCAAGCCTCGACCTTTCCAAACCTTGCCCCGATCAACTTGATCCATACCATCCAGAATCCAGTTCGCTGTCGAATCTTTTCTCAGCTCCTCAGTTCTGAATGAGGTCCGAAACGCATACTCGTTCGTTGGTCTGAGCGGCGGCTCCTCGTGAAGAACCATCTGTCTCGCTCTGCTATTCAACCCATCGCAGCAGACCACACAGTCGGCCCCAAAGTGCTCGTTATTCACTACCACTCCAGCTTGGTCCTCAGTCTCCCAGAAATCCGTCACGCTGGAGTCCGGACCGATATGCATCTCGACGCCTAGGCTCCTGGCATGGTTATAAAAAGTGCTAGCAAGCGTGGAGCGGAGGACCCAATAACCGTCTTCTTTCTTGTAGCCCGTCATATCGGCCGGCATAATAGTCTTACCTGCGGTATCGCAGATCTCGATCGCTGGGGCAGCATTCTTGATATTGACGAGGCTTTCGTGGATCTTACCATTATCCCATTTCTTGAGTACGCGTGCGGAGTTGGTGGAGAGCCCCAGCAGATCACCAACTAGAAGAGGGGTTTAGTCAAGTCTGTTAGAAGATGTGAGATTCGAAAGGGTAGCTCGGACATGTTTCTGTATGAATGGGATACTTATCAAAAGCCACCACCCTGTGGCCTTTACGGTGACATTCAATGGCAGTAGCCAGGCCGCCAATGCCTAGACCAACGATGATGATCTTGATACCGGAGGAAAGAGGAGGCGCCGTCTCACAGGGCCCAGTAGATGTAAAAACAGCCATAGCTAGAGATAATCCTTGAGGAAGGAAAGGCTGCTACGATGCCCCAGACAGAGCATACAGCAGTAACTCAGAGTGTGGCGTCCGAGATATAATAAGTATCGGGGCAAAGCAATAGGAGATAGGTGAACCTATAGATCTCTGCCGTCTGCAGCGTGGGGATATCAAGAGGGTAGTACAACAAGACTGTGCACTACTGCGTGAAGGATTGCTGAGTCCAGCTAGTAGGTAGTTTTGTATAGCAAAAATGTTTAGTGGGTAGGCAGTCATCAACAAGAACGTGCTGTCTATTTGAAGATTCTCTTTCATACATACAGAATGACTGTCATCTCCAAGCTCGTGTCCATTATAAAATAATATGTTTACGTAGGGATCATATTAAACATTCAAGATCACCCGGAGTAATCACAAAGATAACAAGGCAGAGAAGAGAAGCAGAAACTCAGGACACCTGAGGATACATCTTTCTGATCGGAGTACAAGCAAGGTTTCACTTTACAAAGCACCCCGATCTCGCCCTAGGCTGACTTGATGTTCCTTGATTTGGCTCATAAGCACATCAATATCCTTCTCAACCCCCATCCATTCCTTCTCTATCATTTTACGATGGTGGGCACTCCTGGGCTCAAAAACGACGTCAAAGGGCTGCGGAATAGAGATGAAACCTGAAGAGAACGCTCGATCATTGATCGGCTTGTTACTGGCCTTCTTGATATTGTAGGCCCACAGGATACGCGAGAAGATGATGAATAATGAATTGCGTCCAATCGCTTGGCCAGGGCAGGCACGGCGACCGTAGCCAAAGAAATTCGTAAATCGGCCGTTCTTCACTTTCTCCAACCATCGCTCGGGGCGGAACTCTAAGGGTTTATCGAATCTCTGCTCATCTAGGGACATGGTGTAACCCAACGGAAAGACGGTAGCGCCCTTGGGAATCGTATAGCCCATGTATGTATCATCCTCCATCATGCCGTGAGGGAACATCAAGGGACTGATGATTCGCCACCGCTGTGTCTCTTCCACTACTGCGGACATGTAAGGCAGGTCATCGCGATCTTTGAACAAGGGCAGCCGATCCTGACCTACGACTCGGTCCAGTTCCTCTTGTGCCTTGCGCATTGCGTCGGGCGCAATTATGGCGGCTAGAGTGAAAACTTCCATGATAGACGAAGTCGTTTCCAAACCAGCATCGATAAGTAGCCCCAAGTCATAGGCCACTTGGAGTGGGGTCACTTTACGTCCCTCGACGGAACCGGCAAATTCTTTCGCCCAGTTCCATGAGGGGCTTTGGAGCCCCATGTTCATGTGTTTGCGCAATACCCATGCCTCGAAAGAGGACATCGCGTTGCCTGTCTTCTTCCAGGGAGCGAGAGACGTAGGGATGACACTGTTCAGAAATGGGAAGAGAGCCACCAGCCATGGGGAGGAAGTGATCATGGTGAAATTGTCATGGCGTTGGAGCCACTCTTTCAGCTCTGCCTCCTCGCCGGTGATGATACGTTTTCCATAGACAAGGGAGAAGATGACACTGGCGTTGTAGCGCGTGTAGATCTTTTTGTAGTCATTAGACGACAGTAAGTCGAACAAAGTCTGTTTGGTCTCCAAATCCTGCACACAATGGTATGTTTGGGCTGCCCGACCACTTAGGACTGGACCTTGCATCCGCTGATGGAGACGATAGCCCTCATGGTAATTCCCATAAGCATTATACATTCCTCTCCCGACGTTGTCCTGGAACATCACCATCCGGGGCCGGTCGCTTGACGAACGCTTCTCCAATACCCGAGATGCAATTTCAGGGTCAGAGATGAGGATAAAGATTGATCCCACGACATTGAGACTGACAATGGGTCCGTACTGCTTGCTCCATTTGTCGAAGGTTAGCCACTGATTCTTGATTGGAAACTGTAGGAGATTGCCTATGAAGGGTAGGCGCGGAGGGCCTGGAGGGAGCTTCTGATCTTGGTGGCGCTCATAGAGGAAGCGGAGGAGGAAAATGAGAAACGTGATGATAACGAAAGTTAATGCACCATTTTGTTCCAGGAACTCTCTAGACTTCAAAGAATAGACTTTGGGGCCCATTATATAAGATGACTGAGTTCGAGACCAAGGAGAAGACTTTGATCTGTTACTATAGTGTATTGATGAGAGCAGCTGTGGTCCGGCGGGACGAGCAAAGAATGTGTACAATCTTGATCGAATCGAGGTACTCCACAGAACGTACCGGGCAGCGAACAAGCATGAAGCGAGTGAAGCTATCATAAAGGGTAATCGCCTGGGTGTGTAAGTATGATACTGTATACCCAGGAAATGTACGACCAAAGAATATGCAAAGAAACCATGCACCGCCTAGACTAGCTAGCAAGCAAGCCATTGGAAAAGCACACTGGTGGGATTTAGCCCTGTGCCATTTGATCCCGGATGGATCTGTAGTTCACTTGGCTTCGGTAACACACGTGTTTTTAGTCAAACGTAATACAATCTTCACCACTAGCCATAACAGCGGATGTTTAGGAGATCTGCGCGACAGCCACTACACTGTGCCATGTCATGACGCCGTACATTGGGGTGCTCACATTCAAGCTCACATTCAAGCTTACATTCAAGCCCGGATCCGGGTGGGACTTCAATGCTGTAAACCCATCGGAACGCCAATGTGTTCATATTTCGCACTTTAGTGTCAGAGATATACTAGCACTTGCGAAGATTCAGGTGCGTAAGAGAGGTAGTAACCACACACAGCCCATGTCATACATACCTATACCTTAAGGGTTTACCTCATGTATAGATTACTGCAAATCTTGCATATTATGGTATTCAAGTCAGCCTTATTTTGGTTTATCCCATATTAACCATGAAAAAATAGAACATCTACGAATGTCCTTGGAAACTAGGGTAACTTAGTAGATAAACTACCTTTTATATTACAACTTTATAATTACTTCTTATATATGCAACTTAATAATTACTTCTTATATGTGTTAAGTGTATGTTAACGCATTCGAGTTCAAGGTGAAACATTCATAGTAGTCGTAAAAAATCAATAACATCGAAAACAAAAGACCGTGAAAAACCAGAGCTCCTGAACATCATGTGCGGCCTTGTCGTGCTCTACAGATCTTGCTAGTACCAATGCAAACGGCATGGAGCCCCTCGTAGTGCTACCATGTCCAAGTCAAAGAATGGCAGATGTTGTGCATATGTGTAATAACACCCGTACCTACAGATACGAATCTGGAGAGAAATTCCAGGCGGATACGCATGGGCTAAATGCAGTAGAGTGACAAGAATATTCGGCAATACTCTGTTCAGACTTTCAAGTGTCTAAGTCGTCCCCAAGTCAAAGTCGTGCGAGAGGGTTCCCGAGCATCTGAAGAGCTCCTTCAAAGTTGGCCGAGCCAAATTGCAAACGAGAATGCCTGATTGCCAGAAGGTAGCATTTCCAACGCTAGACGGGCTCACTTTGCGAGGTCGCCTCTATCCTGCTAGTACACGTGGCCCAGCGATAGTTGTCACTTCTTCAGTATGTGCGTGGACTTGATTGTGCCAGCATTGTGAGAGCTTACAGCCAAAACAGTTCAATCTGGTCAAAGAGATCGCGGTTCCAGAAATTGCAGAAGCATTCCAGCGCAGTGGCATCACATCGCTCATTTACGACAACCGTAATTATGGTGACAGTGATGGTCTTCCTCGCACAGATGTAGACCCCGAGAGACAGTGCGATGACATTTCGGATGCCCTTACGTTCCTCTCTGCTCAGCCGATCGTTGATCCCACCCGAATTGGTCTTTGGGGCACTTCATTCAGCGGCATGGTCTGTCTCAAGGCTGCGGCCGTCGACCGAAGGGTCAAGCTCGTCATAATCGTGTCCCCATTCTTGATGGAATCGCATGATGCTACATTAGTCCATAGGTTTCTGCTCAAATGCATGAGGGACCGCGAGGCTCAATTGAAAGGGAACGATCCCTTCCGGATACCATTGGTGACAGAAACCGGCACAAGTGCTGTTGGATTTGGGCCTCGTTTCGGGGTTGAAGCCTTTTCCACCCTCTCTATGCTCAAGGATACGATTGCGCCAAATTATGAGAATGACATGACCCTCCAGACTTGGCTCCGAGTCATGACTTTTAACCCGCATTCTGCTCTGCAGTATCTCAGTCCCACACCGGTGCTTGTGGTAATCCCTGAATTAGACACTATCTCTCCTCCGGGTCTGCAAAAGGAACTGTTTCGTTCACTGCAAGAGCCAAAACGGTTGTATGACGCGGTTGGGAAGGATCATATCAGTGTAGTGATTGGCGATGGATATGGAGAGGCGATGATGGCTCAGGTCAACTTCTTCAAAGAGGTCATAAGCGGGCTGCTGTAGCTAAACTCAAAAGAATACCGTGGTTGATCGCAATGGGCTCTGCTGCCTCACTCTCAGCGTTCACGCTTAGGCACCCTTAATGTTTAGAATATATGGAGTAATCGGAATCGCAGGGCTCGCCCAACCGGGTTAAGGGCGAAACCTTTTGAGGGGCTTGGGATGCCCACTTAAATAAATCAGGATACTCGATACATCTACATCTGAATATATACTGCTACGGTATCTACATTAATAAATCAATAACTCTGGATAGTCATTTATGCCCATATAATAGTGGACTTCTATCGTGTCCCTATATCCATCAATATCCCTAGCCTGCGCAGACTTGCCTCAGGTATCGCCCAAGAACCGTTTCCGGCTTCGCTGCTCCACCACCAGCCCTCCTCCTCCTCCTCCTCACTTCATCTAACCACATCAGCAAACCCCTCTTCCCACCCCGCAAAGCAGTCCTCCATCATCCTTCACTCCCCTCCCAGGCGATCACGCCCCCTCACCAACAGCCTCATGCTATGATTCCAATTCCATTTCCAATTCCGACTCCGGCTCCGGCCCAGGTGGTGGTGGTGGACGATTACCACTCCGTGATAGAGATAGAGAACCGATCTCATCACTCAGTACGATGAAACCCGAGAGACGCCCTCGGCTGAAGAATCGGCCGCAAACCGGGCTGACTAGCTCAGGAGGGTGCATTAATATGTGAAGAAGATTCATTACGCTACTTACCATATTTTCAAAAGTTTTCGTATTGTATACGACTAGCATACAAAAAGGTACATTAGCGTCGTTACGCTACGACTTACGTACACGAAGAAGAGCAATCTACCGCCGATCAAAGATTGCCCTCCTTGTGTAATGGAAGTGGACCTACCGAAAAATGAATGCGGATATCGTATTCGAGCACGCCGGCTGAAGAAGTACCGTTTTCTGCATGTCTCAATACCTGCTTAATCCGTAACACCCTTGTAGAGGTGAAGAAGGTCGGTTCCTTTCTTACGTTCCTTCAAATTATCGATACTCTGAGGTTATGTCTTGATGTCTCATCTCCGAGGGAAGAACGCTGGGCACGCATCTACATTTTTGCTTTTAAGTTCAATATAAAACTGTCCAACAGCCATGATCTTTTCCCAGCAGACCGACGAAGGGCCACTGGCACTTAGTTATGGCCCCGTCCCCATCGCTGTTGTGGGCATGGCATGTCGCCTTCCTGGGAACAGCAATTCTCCACACGCTCTTTGGGATCTTCTGCGCAGGTCCAGACGTGCCGACAATACAATTCCACTCTCGCGGTTTCGACAAGATACCCATTACAATGGTTCATCGAAGCCAGAGACGCTGCGCTCTGTGGGAAGCTACTTCCTAGAAAATATAAAGTTGGATGAGTTTGATGCCGCCTTTTTCAATATACCTCGGCCAGAAGCAGTGTCTATGGATCCACAACAACGGCAGCTTCTTGAGGTGGTATATGAATGTCTCGAAAATGCTGGAGTTCCACTAGATGCTGTTGACGGCGAGCGAGTGGGCTGTTTTGTTGGCTCATTTGTTGTTGGTAAGTATATGGTTACTTACCCTTCTATATCCATTAGTTGGCTGACTATCTCCGTCAGACTTCGCTGATATACAAGCTCGAGATCCCGAAGATCGACCTTCGGACCTTGTTACAGGTGTTGGTCGGGCAATCCTCAGTAACCGAATCAGTCACTTCCTTAACCTAAAAGGGCCAAGGTATGCCTTGACTTGCAACTTACGTTTACATCTAGCCAAGTTACTAATCGTACATCACTTCTTAAAGCATGACCATTGACACAGCATGCTCAGGTAGCCTGGTCGCTGTCGAGCTTGCATGTCGGTATTTAGCATCAAGGGATATTACCGCGGCGATTGTTGCTGGAGCGAATATATTTCTCAGGCATGTCACCCTCCTCGAATTCTGTCAAGTTAAAAAGATGCTAACCTCGGTATCCTGGCCTTAGCCCTGAACATCTTCTTGAGCGTGGGTCCTACCTCGTCGCGATCCCTGTATCTGTCCAACTCTGACCTGTTTAGGAGGACATTTTGCAACTGCTTATTCACCCAGTGGCCGCTGCCAGACCTTTGATGTGAGAGCGGACGGGTACGCCAAGTCCGAAGGCGTCAATTCAGTTATGCTGAAGCGATTGGACGATGCTCTCCGAGATGGGGATCCTATCCGAGCCATCATCCGGGGGTGGGCATGCAATAATGATGGAAGGACGCCTCAACTTCTTACTCCGAACCCTGAAGCCCAGGAAGCCTGTATTCGAGCTGCATACGCTATGGCACACATCACGGATTTCAATGCCACTGCATATGTGGAGTGTCATGGCACAGGGACTCCCGTGAGAATACAGCCATTTCTTGTTTTCTATCCTATGTTTATGAAGATGAATTAATGATTCCCAGACAGGAGATCCTATCGAGTTGAGAGCAATCTCAGCAGTGTTTGCCCCAGGTCGGAGCAACAGTGATCCACTGATAGTTGGTTCGGTATGAATTCGTCGTTCCCTGATACTTTTGCCTCTCGTCTATTACGAAATGGCCAAACACGTGGACGGCCATGGCTCATGTTCACTGCAGGTGAAAAGTAATATCGGCCACTCAGAAGCAGCATCTGGGCTATCAGGTTTGATAAAAGCAGTCCTATCTGTCGAAAATGGTATCATACCAGGCACTCCCAGCTTCATGAACCCAAATACCCAGAGTAAGTACAATTCCGAGGTACACAAGACTATTCAAATCAACACTGAGTATGTACCGAAATGCTGAGAATATAGTCGATTTCCAAGCACTGCGAGTGCGCGCCAGTAGACACACCATTCCTTGGCCGAAAGCTTGGATCAGGCGAGCTGGAGTGAATTCTTTCGGTTACGGAGGAACGAACTGCCACATTATCGTGGAGGAGGCTACACAGCTCTTGAAAAACAAGCGAGTTCGCCTTCATACCAATTCCATCGTGTCGTCTTTGACGGATATGTTTGGGGGCGACGAAAATGGCCAAGAGACCTCTCTAGACTGCGGTCGTCGTCCGTATCTTCTGGTGATTTCAGCTAAAGATGAAGTCTCTCTTGCAGATAACAAAAGGAATTTCCTACAGCATTTGACCAAACCTAATGTTCGCCTCAGACTGGATGACTTGGCATATACTCTCTCGGCTCGACGCACTAATCATTCGTATCGTGCGTATGCGTTGATCACTGGGTTCAGTCTCAACCAAGCGGAGTTTGTGAACGGGAAAACTTTCCTTGAAAGACCTCGAATTGGCTTCGTTTTCACCGGACAAGGTAGCCAATGGCCCCAAATGGGTAGAGAGCTCATCCAAACATTCCCTGATGCCGCCAGATGTTTGAAGCGCTTGGACGTGGTATTGCAAGGCCTCTTATCTCCGCCTAAATGGACACTTGTAGGTGCGTTGTTAGCCAATGAATAGCAAATGATAGCCCAGCTTGACTAATTGTATCCAAGAGGAGCTGACGGAGTCGAGAGATCAAGAAATGCTTCGCCGTCCCGAGTTTTCGCAGCCGTTGATCACTGCTCTACAACTCGCTATCCTAGCTGTGATGAGAAGTATGAAAATATCCCCCCATAGTGTAGTGGGACACTCGTCGGGAGAAATCGCTGCAGCGTATGCTGCAGGTTATGTGACTGAGGAAGACGCCATCAAGCTTGCCTTCTACAGGGGCGAAGCCGCGAGTAAAGCACAGGATGGCTCAGTACCCAAGATGGGCATGATGGCTGTGGCCTTAGATTTTCCCACGCTATCCACTCACCTGACAGGAACAACGGGCTCTGTTCATCTAGCATGCTTCAACAGTCCATCCAATTTCACTCTTGCAGGAACCTCCTCGGCTCTGGAAGAAGTTCAGAGGTGTCTCAGCCAGGATGGCCATTTCAGTCGCATGCTCAAAGTGGATGTCCCTTATCATTCCCCTTTAGTCGCAGCCACCACGCACGAATATGAGGAGCTCCTTGTTAACGCAGCATCTTTAGCGAGTGGGGCAGGCGGTGGGAGTGTTGACATGTTTTCAACTGTCACGGGCAAAAAGCTTGATTCGAAATGCGATGCCGCGTACTGGAAGAATAATATGGCATCCCCAGTGCTGTTCACTGATGCCATGCAAGACATGCTCACTTATAACGGACGACCCAACATCCTGATCGAAGTTGGTCCCAGTGATACATTGAAGGGCCCTATTTTGCAAATCAGGAAGAGTTTAAGCAAAGACAATGGGCCCCTCAAAGATGCTTCAGTAGTCTACCACTCTGCACTAAAGATGGGAGAAGACTCAGGTGGCAGTTTGTTACACCTCGCAGGCAGCCTTTACCTCTCGGGCTATCCCATCTCAATGGAGGCAGTCAATCTGTCCACAAGAAATTGCATTGAGTCCACACCTCCTTCAGTCATTGTGGACCTCCCAAATTATGGCTGGAACCACACCTCAGCTTATTGGACTGAAAGTGAAGCTAGTAAAGATTGGCGATTTCGGAAGTTCATCCATCATGATTTACTGGGCACCAAGGTTTTGGGCTGCTCTTGGCACTCACCGTCTTGGACAAAGACGTTGCGTCTCGAGGATTCGCCTTGGCTGCGGGACCACCGACTCGGAGGAGAGATTGTCTTTCCAGCAGCGGGGTACATCTCAATGGCAATCGAAGCTGTATATCAAACCGAGCAGACGCTGCACTTCTCGAAAGAAGGATTGCGGGTAAATCAGTTGCAGTATCAACTGCGCGAGGTCGAGTTTATCAGAGCCCTCGTGCTCCATGAGCATGATAGTGCTAGACTCATGCTTCCTCTAGAGCCGCCCGAGAAATCTGATGTCTGGCACCGGTTCAGGGTGTTGTCTCTACACCAGAGTTTGTGGCAGCTACATTGTGAGGGTCTAGTCCGTCTCAAGAAGATGTCTGTTTCTGAAGGTACCTCTAAGAACATTTTATTTGTGCTGGATCATAGCTGACTTACAAATAGAAACACGGAGTCCACCAAAGGCGCTTCAGTATGAGCAGCCTGCTCGCTTGTGGTATAAAAGCTTGTCCGACCTTGGCTATAGCTATGGACCAGCACTCAAGAAACTCAATTCCGTGGAGTCGTTAGCTGGTAGTCGTACATGCCGCGCTTCTATCTATCTGACAGAGCCTGAGTCGACGGATCCCCAGTCGTTGTACGCCATGCATCCAGCGGTCATCGATGCCTGCTTTCACACGACATTCCCTGCAGTATGGCAGGGGGACAGAAACTCAATATCTGCTCTCCTCCTACCGGCCAGAATCGATTGCATTACCATCAAGCCGAACGATAAGGCTCAGATCGGGATTTCGGTCGCCAGATCCCGTCATGCAGGGCGAGGCCGACTTGACAAAATCGAGAATTACCTTTCTGATTGCGAGGTATCTGACGATGAAACTGGATCTTTGTTACTGAAGCTGCAAGGACTCAGTTACCATGTACTGAGCATTGGTGCTCCACTAACCCCGTCGCATCGTTATTATCGGTCGGTTTGGAAACCGGATCTGAGTATTAAAAGCAGTCCTGGGTCCTCGCACGAAACACGTAACCTCACCATTTCGAAAGTGCTTGATCTCATTATTCACAAGAAAGTGCCTCGGAAAATTGTGGAGGTCAATTTGGCACCAGGAGATTCATCGAGCCTCTGGCTTCAAGACTCAGTCTCCAAGGGCCACGGCTCTGCATACGAGGACTACCACCTTTATTTATCTGACGCAGCAATCTTGCCCATGGCCCACAAAACCTATGCGGGGAATGACAGATGCGTGGTTGATATGTTTGATCAGCTGATGACTTCTCATGGACAAGATCGTCACTTAGTAGACTTATTCATCCTCAAGTATAAGCGTGCAAACGACCTTGAAACGCAAACCATGGTGGGTCTAGTTGATCGAGCTGGTCGGCTCTTGTCTAAGGTTGGCTTCCTCCTGCTTACTCGTCAAGAGCAGCAAACAACTCCCCGCATGATGGAAGCATTGGTACACGCAGGCTTTGAGAAGACCCTGCAACTAGAAGGAGACGCGGTATTATACAGCAGAATCTACTCTGCTGAGCCATCCCCCAACAAGCAAAATCGATGCATTGAGACCGCCAACTTCGGAAAAGGGTGTAGTGTCCCTCCGCATTTGGAAGCTGCCCTCAGGGAGCATGCTTTTGAACTCGTCCATAATTCTCCTCCATTCAAGCAGCTGAGCAGCAGTGTCTGTGTCATAGCATGTGATGATGTAAAGGCACCCTTGTTGACGAACATCTCCTCCGAGGCCTGGAGCAACTTGAAAACTTTGGTTTTACAGCATCGACGGGTCCTTTGGATCACTCACAGATCTCAAGTGAACGTTGCCAATCCTAACAATGGACTCATTTTTGGCCTATTCCGAGCCATTCGATCAGAAGACCCACGCTGTCAGCTCATCACACTTGACGTTGAGGACGACAACAGCAGCGGTTCCATCTCCGCCATCGTGGCATTGCTGCAGCATCTCGAGCAACATCCGGATGTGTGGTCAAGTGGAGATTGCGAGTTCACTGAAAGGGGTGGCGTCATCTACGTCAGTCGTTTGGTAATAGACGACACAGTCAATCAACAGCTCAAGAAGACGGACGAGGAGGAGCAAATAATTCAGCCTCTGCAGAACCTAAAGTCCGTAATACGACTGAAGGCCAGCAACACGGGTCCTCGCTCATTTGATTCTCTACACTATGTACAGGAGTCGGTGGAGGAAGCAGCCATCCGGAGCGCCCACATTGAAGTCGACATCTTTGCAGTAGGGCTAAATATACAGGTAAGCAAATCCCCATCGTCATTATGCCTGCCGCTTCCAGGATGTATCATGAATACTAATATAGACCAGGATATCCTCGTGACAACAGGGGCTGTTTCTGGAGACGAACATGTGTTAGGACAGGAAGCGGCCGGTGTCGTGCGTCGAGTTGGTAGTGCAGTCGATTCGTACAAGATCGGAGATCGCGTTGCTGTTATCAAACCAGGTTGTATTGCTAATAGGATCCAAGTACCTGTCAAGAGAGCTGTTCTGATTCCCGAAACGCTATCTTTTGAGAGCGCGGCTTCAGTTCCCTTGGCTTTCATAACTGTGATCTACGTGTTGCATTATGTGGCGTGCATGACCAAAGGACAGGTGAGAAGATAGCATACCGCAATGAACATGTGCTTTGTACGGCCTAACATTTTCTCACAGTCGGTCCTCATCGATTCAGTGACGGATGGTCTAGGCATTGCCTGCATTCAAATTGCCCAACTGTTAGGAGCAAAGGTAAGTTACTTACATAATTTTGGAGCTTGAATGCAGACTCACAATGCAATCGTGTCAGATATATGCCATTACCAACAGCCAGAAAAACGCAGATTTGTTGGTTGAACATTACGATCTTTCCCGCGACAGAGTTTGCTGTGAGAAAGGACTTCTGTGGACTTCTGATGTCAGATCCCAAATCGGTGTGCGAGGCGTCGATGTCATCGTCAACATGGTCTCAGGTGAAGATATAAAAGAGTCCTGGGGACTATGTGCAGATGGAGGCATTATGATTGATCTATCAATGGCGAAGATCCAAGGTGGAGGTTCACTGCCCATGGAGCCATTTACGCGCAATTGCTCATTCCGAGTCGTTGATATGACCAGTGAGAAGATATCCGACGTGTTAATACATAAGTAAGTGTGATGCATGCTCTCTCTATGCTACTTCCTGTTTCTTTGGACTAAAGCCTACGTATGAACAGTCTCATAACACGAGTATTCCAGCTCCTCAAAGTTGGCCAAATCAAACCCTTTGCATCTATCGACCAGTATAGTTTTGAGGATGTTCGCGGTGCCTTTGCCCACATCCGCGGTGGAGGACATCTTGGCAAAACAGTCCTTACTCGAGGAATCCAGGGTCATCCCAGCCTGGTTGCTCTTCGACCAGCGTCTTACCCGGGACTCAAATTACGTGCTGACTCTGCCTATCTTCTAGTAGGTGGCCTTCGCGGTATTGGGGGAAGTTTTGCTATTTTTCTGGCTCGCCATGGAGCTAGAAGCTTGGTTGTGCTGTCTCGTTCAGGTTGTAACGACGCTGCATCGCGCGCTGTCACGGCGAGCTGTGATAATTTGGGCTGTGAAATTCAAGAGGTGATTGGAGATGTCACCTCGAGAAATGACGTGCAACGATCATTTGAGGCAAGCACAAAACCGATCAGAGGTGTGATACAAGGAGCTGTGGTGTATAAGGTAGATGAAACTTTCCTTCTCTTAATAGCTCTAACCTCCCTCCACTAATTCTGAAATCCCACAGGATAAACCCTACGAGACCATGACAGTCGATGACTTCTCTAACTGTATTGCAAGCAAAGTCACCGGAACCTGGAACCTTCATAATTTCACCCACGAACAGGGTCTAGAACTCGACTTCTTCGTCCTAATGTCCAGCATGTCTGGGATAGTGGGCCAGCCAGGCCAAGCCAACTACGCAGCAGCCAACACCTTCCTCGACTCTTTCGCCTCTTATCGCACTTCTCTTAGACTCCCAGCTATAGCCATCGATCTCGGTGTCGTAGAGGAATATGGCTATGTTGCGCAGAAGGGAGGTATGGCTCAGCACTTTGACGAGAGACAGTGGAAGCGTATTGATGAAAGGACTTTGCATGGTATTTTTGAGGATGCAATTATGCAGCAAGCTTCATCTTCTCGTTCTTTTTCGTCTGTCACTGCCACGGAAGGACAAAAGATCAACGACGCTCAGATCCTCATCGGTCTACATGAGACCCTGCCCGAAGACAACTCATTACGCATAGACGCTCGCTTTGGATCTTTCTTCCTTCATCAATACACTGGCACCAGCACAGCGGGAATCGTCAATCTATCATCTTCCCGACACGATCCCATCGATAGCACCAGGAGTACCAAGGACCCAGCACTCGCCAGCGCCCTCGCCCTTCTCACCTCACAGAAACGAACCCCCGGTACCAACACAACAAGTCTTCTCAACGCAACTCTTCTCCTCCTCGATACGCACCTGACCAAAACGCTGCGTCTCACTGAACCCATTGATCCTCAGAAATCATTGGCCGGGTACGGACTGGATTCTTTGTCTAGTATACAGTTTAGGAACTGGATCAACAGGGAGATTGGGGCGGAGGTAAGTGCGCTGGAGATTATCGGGTCGGGAAGTCTTTGGGAAGTTTGTGGGAGGGTAATCGAGAAGCTTATGGAAAGCAGCGGAAAGGCGAAGTAGAGGGGGTAGCTAAGAGTAGAAAGAAGGGAAAGATTGCAAGACAATTCTTTTAAAGATTTGAAGATTTGAATATGTGCTTCTATAAACAATCATACTAATCGTGGTTTAAAGCAAAACAAAGGACAATAACTATCGCTGTATGTTATTAGTAGCACACTAAAGGTCCCAACTATTAAGTCCGGTATGTACTTAAAGAATTACCTTAGTAATGTAAAAGGTAATATTCACGACACCTTTATCAAGAATGTTATTTATAATAAAAGAACTGTAAAGAGCTTTAATGAGTTATTGTCAGGCTCTTTAGTATATAGTTTGTTTTCAACGGTACAAATACAAGCTAGAATTACGTCTTAAAGAGGTTTCCAACCCTCTTTCCAGCCGTGTCCAGGATCTATGCCAAGTATTCGATACCCGCCTTGCAGATAAATCAAAGAGGCAGCCAAGCACTCTAGACAGCGCTATCTTAACAGGTAAACCTCAAGCAACGACGGTAAAGACTTTAGATACAGCGTTCATATAACTAACTTAGGCGCGACGTGGTAAGGAGAAGCGTCTTTGTATAAAATCAATATAGCTTACTACATACTAGAAATCAAAACGATATACTCGAACGCGGTAGTTTCTAAAGTCCTGGAAATATCCGAGCTATTCTAAACAGCTGTTATGAATAAATGACGATGGAAATAGGAAAGGACACACTTATATGTTAGTCACGTCTTTTTCCAGAAGATCCAGAAGGGGATAACCCCTTTATTCTTAAATGTAACAGAGAAGACAGACAACACCTGACTGACCGAAGATCTTATAAGAGACTCAAAACATATCGATTCGTGGAGATAGTATACTTGAATCCTTCATGTCAAACTCAGGTGAGACAATAGAAGCTGCGGTAGATCTGAGTATATAAGCTACTCTTACAATGATTCCTTGAACCTTCCTTCGAGCCACGGACCCCACGCTTCACTATATCACATATTAAGTCCGAATTCAGCCTGCCGAAGAGTTCCACCCTTTTATCAGGTGTATATGGCAGGTCTATTCCTCCCATCTCCCACTCCGTCGATTTCCTGAGTTATTGATTGTTTAGGAATGGAAACTCCAGCTGCGACGAAGCTCGACTGCTGATAGAAGTCTATTTTTACTTTCCATATGTAGAAAGATCTTGAAGTATCAAGCCGGGCTTAAATCTGGCCCTGAAGATGTATCCCTGGAAACCAACATCAGTCATCATCTGAACTACTTGTTGTCCAGGTCAGGTGTCAGAATCGGCCTGTTTGTTTTATTGACGCCCTACGGCCCGCTTATCTGGCCTGGCCAAGTTGACATGACTGTGCATAGTGACGTCAGTCGCTATTATAAATCTCTAGCACTCCGTCCACGGACGATTGGCGCGACTATGGGTCGATCGGCCTAGCATGAGTATTGCTCAACTTCACACTATGGATTTCTGTGGGATCAGCGTATGGTCTAATCCCTGGCCAGGTCTGATTTGTGGCCAGGTCTAATGTGGCCAGGTCTAATATTTAGCCAGTAGCCTGGCCAGTATAGAGACCGACCCCGAATCGAACCAAGGGCGTGACTCAGGAAGCGCCGAATATTCAACCAAAACTTGGCTTCTATCTATGGCCGACAGACACTCACGAATAGGTATAAAGAAGCCTCTTTCGTAAGGTTTTTCTCAGAAAAGCAACATCTTTCAAATCGTACTGCAATTATACTACACTGTTTTGAGTCTATTAACCTTTTACGAAACAACATGGTTGCATGTGAATGTGGTGGAGACGTATGTGAGAGGCCTGGATATACTCGGAGATGTAACCCCGACAGGACACACTTTTATGTGCTTGATCCCCCCATTATCATTCCTAATTCACCGCGGCGGCGGCCCAGAACGGCATCTCCACCTTACATCCCACCTGCGATACAGCACATTTCATCTGCGCCGCAGCAAACTCGACATGGGAGTCAGCGAATCTCTCCACCTGCGCGACAGCAAACTAGACCGCAAAACCCACCTGCGACACAAATTCCACCTGCGAGTCTTGCGAGACTGCTGAATCCACTTGAACGCCAAGGTCCACTATCTACGAGATCGCAAAGTCCACTATCTACGAGATCGCAAAGTCCACCTGCGACACAGCGGGCGGGACAGCAGACTCGACGTGGGCGGGAGGAAAGTCCTTCACCCAACGCGAGACGGCAAGCTCGTTCACCTGCGAGACAGTCGATTCTACCTACGATACAGCAAACTCAACGTGGGAGACAGCAAAGCCCTGCACCTCCGGGATATCAACTTCGACGTGCGAGACCGTCAACTTTAGATGCGATACTCACGAGACCGTCAATTCCACCACAGCAAACTTCACCTGCGAGACAGCAGTATAATAATGTACTTGAACCCAGCTCTTTATATCCGGAACCTAAACTAACTAATCGCGTGCTATAGCAGTTAATATTTCCTCCTGCGCTCCAGTCCATTACCTTTGAAGCTGAGGCCCAGCAGCGAGGGATTCCACCTACGGTGCCGCACTTCTTATCTGCGACACGGCAAGCTCCATTTGTTCCACTTGCGACATCGCAAGCTCCATTTATAGGACAGCAAACTGTGTTACAGCAGGGAGTCTCACAGTCAATGTTACTACAGCAAACAATGCAGCCACAAATGTTTCAGCAGCCAAGGACAGCTACCGTCCAGCCGCCGCAATCGGGTCCACCCTATTTCTGCAGTGTAACAGGCTGTAAACGGAGTGTGAACTATGATCCTCCGAATCCTTTCAGCAGAAATAATGAACTGAAACGACATGAGAGGACGCAACATAATATTGGAGAACCCGAGCTTTACTGGTGTGAACATAAAATCTGCAGGGAGAACAGGAATCTTAGGCTGAGTAGCGAGCCCTTCAAGCGTAAGGATAACCTGAAGCAGCATTATATGGATAATGTACATAACGGGGATATACCAGAGAACTCCGTGGTACACAAGAGGTACGTGGCTTCCTACTGTGAATACGAAGATTGTCCAGAGGACAAAAATCAGGAGGGTGGTGGGAGGCCCTACGCTCGCGAGGCCTATCTTCGTAAACACTATGAGAAGGTACATGACAATGTGATACCGCCGAATTCGGTGCTACATAAGCTCTAGGGGGGTCTCTAAAGTAGAGGTAGATAGACTAATTACTATAATCAAATGACTTCAACTTGACATAGTCAGAGGAAGTGTGTTATTCGCGCGTGTTCAAAACGAGTAGATGAATCTTTGCTCTTCTCTAAAAGACTATATTGATGTTAATGATATGAGATGATTGTTATCCTTTCAGAATCCACACGGGCGTCTCGGTCATAGTTCCGGTCACGCCTTGGTCACGGTTTCGGTCACGGTCGTGGTCGCGTGTCGCGTGTCGCAGAGTCCCTTACGGTCGCGGTTTCGGTTACGGTCAGGGTCGCGCCTTCCTGGTCACGATGACGTCTTAGTCATGGTTTTAATGACGGTCGCGATTTCCAGTTCAGTCAAGTCTTAGTCACGGTTTCGGTCAAATAAGGTCGCCTTTTTAGTTACGGTTACGCTTTCGGTCGTGATTTGTGACGTGCACTCGGCCTCTACTAGTCTAGTGCCTTTAACTGAAAGGAGAAAGGTAGAGTCAGTATGAAAGAATGTACTAAAAGTAAAGGGTATACACTGTTTAACAGTATGAAAATAAGTGAATTTACTAACTAAAAATCATGTGTAATAGCGTGATTTTATGAAGTGAAATCTACTTATAAGAACAGTAAGTTATAAGTAAGTTTTATAGTAAGTTATAGATTTACTAACTAAAAGTTATAAGTAATAGCGTAGTTTTATAAAGTGAAATCTAGTTATAAGAACAGTAAGTTATAAGTAAGTTTTATAGTAAGTTATAGATTTACTAACTAAAAATTATAAGTAATAGTATAATCTTATAAAGTAAAATCTACTTATAAGAATAGTACTTATAAGAATAGTAAGTTCTTATTAACTTTACTAACTAATAAATATAAGTACTAGTATAATTTTATAGAGTAAAATCTAGTTATAAAGAATAGTAAGTTTTACTTAGTATTATATTATAAAAAGAATAATATTTCTAAGAAAAATAGAGTGTAATAATACTAGAAAGATTAAAGACCTAGTATATAAGAGTACTAAAGTAGTATATAAAAGTACTTAAAAGTAGTCTTAATCCTAACTAATAAACTGTAATATAAAAGATATAAAGAATTTAAAAAGTTAACTTTAATAGAAAGACTTTAGTCTTATATAAACTTAACTTTAAGTCTAAGCTTTAACTTAGCTTTATATATTTAACTTAACTTTAGTATACTTTTAACTAGCTCTCTTAGCCTTTATATATAATAGTTATATAACTAGTATTATATTACCTCTCTTTTTAGAGATTGTTCTGTCTTTATAATAAGTTAATAAGTTCTAATTATATTATTAGTTAATTCGTATTACGTAAATAAGGTCTAATTCTTATTATAAGTAGTAGTTATATAGTCTTAATATGTTTAACTATATTAATATTACGTAGTATTATTACTTTAATATTTAAAGCACTAGTATTATTAATTCTAACTATATAAGCTAGCTTTCTTTCTATCTTATAACCTCTTTCTTTCTTTTAATAATATACTTAAAATACTTATATATTAATACTTACTTATCTTTATTCTAAGACATATACTAATACTTATATAGTTATATATTCTTCTTTTAGTTTACTATTTTAAGTTAGTTAAAAGTAAGTCTTATTCTTATTAAATTTAAACGTTATTTAAATTTAAACTTAATAATTAGTAGTACTAATTCCTACTCTTATTAGTACTACTATAAATACGTATCGTGTTTACTGTCTTTAGTATATTTAACTTATTTCGAAAAGTATATAAAAGAATAATAATATAACTTATTAATATACTTTTATAAAAAGTACTTTAAAGAAATATAAATACTATACTATATAAAACTCTCTTTATCTTTTAGTCCGTGTTTATTCTAACTTATTATAAATCTAGTATTAATACCTTTAAATTCTTTAATATACTACTATTAAGTTTTAGACTTTCTTAAAAGCTTAAAATTATAATAACTTAATCTTTATAATCTGTATTATTAAGGCCTTTTCTACTAATATTCTAGTTACTAAGTTTAAAGCACTTAAGTTTAAAGTTAAAGTAATACTAGCTCTTTTAATTAAGACTTAAAAGGCTAATAATATAAATGTTACTATAAATAGTATAAGTATACATCTATTCTTTATCTAATATATATACTAATAGAAATAAGATGTTATTAAGCGTCTTTTTAATATTAAAGCTTATATTATAACTATTTAAAATTACTTTCCTATTACTTTTATTACTAGCTCTTATTCTATTACTATCTTTATTAATAATTACTATATACTACATTAGTAGATACTAAGTCCTTTCTTAGTATTTATATGTACTACTACATTTAAATTAAAGACTTTACTGTTATTATTACACTAATATATAACCTTTTTAAGAAGGGTATTAACTTCGTTTAAGACACACTATAATAATACGTTATAGATTAATTAAAGGTAGCTTTAATAACTACACTTACCTTTACTTAAATTAACTATACTTTTAGATTTAATATTATCGTTACACTTAATATAAGTCTTAAAAAGTAAAGAGCTATATTAATGTAAAAAGATAAAGACAGTAAAAGACATCTTATTTAATATAAGAGTAGTCTTTAGACGAATACTAAAAGAAAGTATAATGTAACTAAACGTAAATATAAAAGTGTTATAAAGTCTTTAAAGAAGCTTTGTTTTTATTTATATAAAATCCACTTTATTCTTAAAACAGATACTATAGTATTAGTAGCCTAATTAAATCAATCTGCTACTAACTTACTAAGTGCTCTTATTATAAAGTAACTAGTATAGATTTAGTTAATTAACTTTAAAGTTAAGTATGTCTTTAAAAAAATGTATATAGTTGTAAATAGTCTTTCTTATAGACTTTATACTACTTTAAATAATACGGACAAACTGAATGTTACAGATATTAATAAATAGATTACTACGAAGCTTAAGTATACATATATTAGTTACTTAGAAAGTAAAGAACATAACGAAGTTGTTGTAAATAATAAATATAACGAAAAGTACTAGTTATATACTTACTATCTAGTTACTCTTTAACGGCTGGCCTTTATAGTAAAAGAGGACTTTAAGAACTTTAAAAAGCGAGTACTCTAGTTCTTTATTAAAGATAGCGTTCTGTTTAAAAAAGAAACTAATATTATACTCTAAACGTACGTAGTAAATAAAGAAGAAGACTAAGAAGGTATTATAAAAGACATATATAAAGAGCTAAAACATTACAGTTATAAAGCATTTTACGTTAGACTTACAGTTAAGTACTTTTAAGAGACGTTATATTAAGACTATAAGAAGTTTTATAAAGTATATAAGGAATGTTAACTATACTTATTATTACGTACTAAAGACCTACTATACTTTACTTAAGTTATATATATATAAGAGAAAGTAAGACTTAATATAGTTTATATACTACTATATATAAGAAAGAACTATCTTATTATAATAAAGGACGACTTTTTAGAGTAGTTAAAAGGAAAGGCACTTACTAAAACAGATTTAAAATCAGTAGCTAAGTTCTTTATTAAGAATGTAATTTATAAGTATAGCATTTTCAGAAAACTAATTATTAATAAAAGTAGTAAGAATAAAGAGATAGTAACTAAACTTACTAAGTTTATAGAGTTTAAACACGTCTAAATATCTACGTATAATACACTTACTAATAGTATAATTAAAGTCAGCTATAAGACTGTAGTAAGTATACTGTTTAAGATAACTAATAGTAGAAAAAAGAAGTAAGTTCCTTTATTATTAGTAGTACTATTAGTAGAGTAAGTAACAATTAAGTAAAATACTAAAAGAACTCTGTTTTAACTTAATTATAGTAATAAAGCTACTCTGCTTATTAAATTAAGAATACTTACTTAACGGATATTAAACTAAAAGAGTGTTTAGTCTTAAGAAGACCTTTTAGTAATTTATACGTAATAACTTCTAGTAAAAGATAATAACCTTAAAGTAACTATAGTATAAGTAAAAAGAAAGAAGATAAAGGCTAAAGAATAGACTAATAACAGACGCCGTCTAAGATAAAGGCCTATTACAGTTAGAAAGATAGTTTTTATTTAAGATAAAGTACAGTATAAAAACATGTCTTTTAAAGTAAAACTATAATTCTAATAATTAAGTCTATTCTGTGTGCGTTCCTGTGTTCTTAATAAGGCCGTCTATGTTCTAAAGAAATATAATAGGACCGTACTAAAAGAGACATACTTTAAAAGCTAGTTAAAAGTGTTTAGAAAACGTAATAGTATTTATAAAACTAATTCTAAAGATAAAAGGAATAATAAGAAAGGCAGTAAGTACTAAGCGTAACTAACTCTAAATAGAAATTCTACTAAATCCGTATTTCTTTAGTTTAACTAAAGAAATTAATCTAGTTAATTAGAATTAGAGAATAAAAGCTAAGGTTAAAAAACAATTATAACTAATAAAAAGGACAGGATTCTTACTACTATAAATAATACACTAGATTTAAAAGATAGTAATTAAGATAGTAATAATAACATATCTAATTTAAGAAGTAATATAGTTTAAAGAACTTATAAAGACTACGTTAAGTAAAAAGAGAAAGTAGTTCTAGATTAACAGCGTAAAACAATTCTACTTAACTAAAAACTTACCGTTATAATTAATACTACGTACTAATAGTAATAGTAATTACTTAATTTTCATTTATATTAATTTTATTTATAACGATGTGACTCTATTTCATTTATAATACTGTAACTGTTATAAGGAAAGAATTATTAAAGGTGTGTAAGAGAGCTACGTTAAACGTTACACTAAATACTACAGTTCTGTCTAATTACTTTCTTAAGCTTTAACGTTAACTAATTTTATTTACTGTATTAAAGTGTAAAGAAAGTGTAAAGAAAGTGTATAGACGCTCTTTATATATGTGTCTCTTTAAAAGTGTAAAAGTGTAAAAGTATTAGATTTTTAATTAATGTTTATAAGCTATATATAGTAACAACTTAGTAGCTTATAATTCTTAACATTTAAACTTTACTATTAATATATTTAGAACGAAGGATATAATAAGAAGAGGCCTACGCTAGTTAAGTATAAAGCAGTAATTAATAAGTTAAGTAACGTATTAAAGAATAAAAGTGTTAGATCTATATAAGACTATCTATTTACTAATAGTAAAGCGTTTATTATTTATGAATTAATAACTCTATTACCGTTATAGTAACTAGTTATTATAACGGTAATAAAGGCAGTAAAGAAATAAAAATAAAAACTTAAAGTTATAATTTTAGAACTTTTTTCTTTTCTTCTTTTTAAGAGATACTTATAAGGCTTCTCTTAACTTTTACTACTATTTATAAAGTAACTACTACTTTCTGCTTTTAAAAGCTACTTTCTATTATAATACTATTTTTAACTTCTTTAACGTAATAGTATTAAAGAATTTAAAGATAGTAGTTTATAGAAGTGTTAATACTAAAGGCATAGCGTTAAATAAGTAGTTATACTGTAATATTAAAGAAGTTATTAATAATCTTAAAACTATTAATAATTCCTAAAATAAGTACTAAGTGTAAAAGGTTATAATAGTAGAAGTGTATAAAGTGTATAGTATAGTAAAAAGATAAGTAAAACAGATATAAGAGTACATAAAAGGTAATAAGACGTAAAGTGTTACTCTTAGTAGTCTTTAGTTTTAATAAGTTTATACTAAAACGATTTAAGTTATTAACTAAGTAAAAAACAGACGGGTTTAACACTTAGAAGCTATTAAGACTATTTAAACTAAGTAGAACTCTATATGTACTACTTTTTAAATAACTACTCTACGTAATAACTTAGTTATAAAAGTACGTAGACTTACTAGTATTTAACTTTCCTTTATAAAAGCCACTCGTCTAATTAATACTACTATTATATTACGACTTTTAATACTTAGTAGAAGTATTAGTAGTTAAAGAACCTATTAGACTAGTAATATTATAAGCGCTATTTAAAGCTAGTATAAAGTTAACCTTCTTAATACTATTAACTTAAATAAGTACGACTTTTATAGTCTTAAGTTATAATATAAAAAGGAAAGTATACTAGAGCTATTTAGTATAAAGGAAGTAGTTGTAATATAAAAAACGCCTTCTTTAAAACTAGAACCTTTACTTATAACCTTTACACCTATTAATCTACTTAAGACACACTACTTTATACGACTGTTTTAAAAGGAACGTAAAGATACTACTAAAGACTTTAACTTTCTATACCTTTAAAATAAACCTCTTAATAAAAAGGCCTTTAATAAAGTAAAGGATAAAGAAGAAAGAAAGAAAGAAGAAGGCTTATATAAAGAAAACTATATAAGTTAAAAGCGTAAACGTACTTTTAGTAAATAACTAAAATAACACTTTTACGGATGTTCTTTAAACGTTAGTAAAGGCTAGCTTATTAACGTTAGTACTAAGAAGCCTATAAAGTAAACACTTAGAAGAAGTACTTAGAAAAGTTTATAACTTTTAAAGAGGTTTACTTTAAATATATTAAGAACTTCTATTCTTACTTAAGTTTAATCCTTAAACCTTTAAACTATTAAGCTATAAATTAAAGGCTAAGTAACATTTTTAACTTAAAAAGAGACTATAAGAGACTTACGACTTATAAAGACACCTTTTAATAGTTTCGTATAACTAATAACTACTATACTTATCTGATTGCCTTAGTGTTTATAAGTTTATACTTTTTAAGATTTCGCCTTTTAACTTTAACTAGAAACGTATTCTTATAAATACTATTAAGATTATAAGTATTAATACGCTTATTACTAATTTTTTTAACTGAGATAAGTCTATAAACTTACTAATATTCTTATAGTAGTTTAATAATAATAATCTAGTTTAAATAATAGATTTAGAATTTAATATATACTATTTCTACTTTAAAAGAAGTTAATAGTAAACTAAATCTAAAGTAGTAGCGTAATTAGTACTACAGTTATATATAGTAACTAATATAATAAGACTTACTGTACTATATAGTCTATATAAGACTCCGACTTAATACTTATTAACGCTTTATTTCATACTTTTACTATACTAAGTTTATAAAGGTTAGAGATAGTACGTTCTTTTAACATATTAACATTAACTTAAGTAAAGCTATTAATAAGGATTAAGGGATTAATATAATTCAGAGAAGTGTCTCTTTAAATAATAAGGAAGAGAATAATACGACTGTCTTTCTTTATAGTATACACTATTACTTTTATAAATAGTAAGCTAATAATATTACATAAAGAAACGACACTAATACATTTATATAAAGAATCGAATTTAAGCACTTTACTAAAAAAGACGCCGTAAAGTTTAAATGTAAATAGAAGGCTATTCTTTCTAAGTATAGTAATACTTATATTACTATGCTTACTGTTCCTTATAAGTTTAGTAAAACCGTTTCGTTACGATAAACTATACTTTTATAGTTTATAAGGTTATAAGACGACTTACTAAACTTAGAAGTTTTAAAGAGAAGTAACTAGCTTAATTTAGTAAAAGCTTACACTAAACTCGTTACTACTAAGTCTAGTCTATTAAGTCTTAACTTTATATTTAGTATTATTCTTTATTAATTCTTAGTTATAGTTAAGGTAAAAGGCTTAAGTATATTATCGTTTATACTTATATATAAACGTAAGTAGGACTTACTTATAGTTCTAAAAGACTAAGACTTACTATTAAGTAGAGAGCTTAATACAGTTTTAATATACATTATAAAGTAAAAGGTAAGAGTTATAAAGATTATACTAAAAGCATTTAAAGTTTCTGTTATAGTAGAGTAAAAGGCTTTTAGTAAACGATTATACTTTAACTTACTAAATTAATACTTTATAAGAATACTAGTACTTAAACCTAACTTTTATATAGAACTAAAGACTAGTAAAGACATAGACTTTATAAAGGATCCGTTTCTTACTCTCTAAAAACTAGAGATAGTTTTAAAAGAAAGAAGTAAAGACGTAGTTATATTTACTAAGTAGTTAAAGATCTGTTTATAATACTGTTTATTTAAAGACATTACACTTATAAATATAGTAAAGAATTAAACATATCGACTTAAAGAAGAAGGATTAATAGTTAAAAACCTAGATTTTATAATTAGATTAAACTTATACACTAGACTGAATTTAAGTGTACGTTTATAAGAGTTAGTAGTAAGTATTCTGTTAACTTAAAGAGTAAAGGTTTAGTATACCGTTTATTTATTTAAGAACTATAGAATTACTATTTATTAATTAATTTTAAGTTAGTATAAAAGACAGGTTTAAAAGGACTTAGTAAGTTGTATTAACTTAAAGAGAAAAGTACTAATTCTGATTTTATTTCTTTAGTTTAACTAAAGAAATAGAATAATAGTTAAGTTAAATTTAAGTATAACGTAACTATAATCTTAGTTCTAGTTAGTTTAAAGATAGACATAGTTAAGAGGCGACTATAACAGATAGAAAGAACGGATATAAAGTAGTAGAGTAGTATAGTACACAGTTATAAAAAGACAGGTACTAACTAGCTTTATTAAGTTAGTACACCTTTACGACTAGTATATTAATATGCTTATTTAGTGTAAAGTTAAGACATTAATTCTTTTTCTTTAGTTATAATACGTAGATATATTACAGATTCTCTTCTAGACAGTTTAGATTTTATACAGTTTACTTTAAATATAGAGCTAGTTATTTGTTTTATTTTAGTCTTTTATTCCTTTACACCTATTTACTTACTACGTAATATCCTGACCTATTTCATCCCGTTATAGTAGTTAAGAGTTTACGAATAAGATTTAGAAAGGATTCTTATAAGTAGCTTTAAACTTTAATTTATAAAAGTAACTTATAATTAGAAATAAACTGAATTCGTACACAGGTTTTATTAACTTAGTCTGTAAAGCAGCTAACGATTTAGACTAAATTAAAAGAATAGAAAAGGCTAAGAACGTATAGAGTAACTGTTAATTAAAAGACGCAGATTATTTAATTACTATAAACTAAGAACCTACTCTTAAAACTACTACTAAGTTAGCTTTAAGTCGTTAAGAAGCTTATCTTAAAACTAAGTAAGTATCTTAAGTAGTATTTAATTAACGTAGAGTTAATAAGGCTTATTTTAAATATAAAGACAAGAACTATAAGACGAATTAGTACTAACTTATACTTATACTCTTACTAAATAGTAGCTGTTAACTTAAAGTGTTCTTATTATCTGTATTTAACTTTAAAGCTTTTACTAAGAGAACTAAAAAGACGAACATTAAGAAGAAGACTCTTACGTATATAAAAGAAGTCTTAAAGATAAAAGAAAAAGAAAGTATAAACTTAAAAAACGAGTAAGTTTTAAGTAAAATCGTACTTAAAGTAGAAAGGATTTAAGAACGTTATAAGACGAATAGCGAGATTTTAAGAAGAATATATACTATAAGCTTATAGTAATCTCTACTTTAGTTAATAAAATTTCTTTTATAAAGACTATAGTTAATACTAGCTGTTTATATTATAGACTTTATAACTTTACTTATACTTAAGTAACGAACTTAAAGCGTATTAAAATTAAGCCTTTTTATATAAAGGCATTTAATAGAGAAAAGGCTTAGAAGCCTATTAATAAACTGGCTGTAATTAATTTAGATTTTAAAGGACATATTAAGTAGACTTAGTTTTACGTCTCTTTACTTAGAAGTTATAATATATACTTAGAGATACTTTAAATTAAGAAGCGTAAAGTATAAATAGACTATAAAAGGAGTTAATTACGGATTACTTATAGATTAAAAGCAGTAATAATACGAAGCTTACAGACGTTTAAACAGAACACAACTTAGATATTATTAGTAAAAATAGTCTTTACAGTCTTATAAAATATAACTAAAAAGCGTAAGAAATAAAAGGCTTAAGTATTTACAGTAAATATAGCTGATATTAATAAAGCCCTTTAAGTTAAAACGTTTACAGACTTAAAAGATAAGTTACTAAATTAATACTATTAATATCTAGACGTATTTAACTATAAAGAGTCTAATAAACTACTAAACCTAAAGAGTACTAGAATTAACCACTTTATTAAATTAGAAAAGAACGAGGACAAGAAAGAACTAAAGGTTTTATAAGGGCCTTTATACAGTATATTAAAAGACGAGCTTTTAGTACTAAGGAAGACTCTTATTAAACCACTAGATAAAAGGTTTATACGAGTTAGTAATAGCTTTATAGTAGCCTTAGTACTTTTCGTAAAGAAACTAAGTAGTAGACTATAATTTTGTGTTAATTATAAAGCTCTAAATAAACTGTCTTAAAAAGATTAATACTTTCTACTACTTATTTAAAAGACTCTCTAAAACCTGTTTAAAGTAAAGGTGTTTATAAAGCTAAATATTATTACTACATTTTACTAGTTACGAATAATAAAGAGAAACAAGTAGAAAACCGCTTTTTAGACTTAATTTAATCTGTATAAATAGTTAGTTACACTTTTTAGTTTAACTAACACATTAAGTACATTTTAAAAGTATATTAATTAGACTCTTAGAGATATTCTAAACGATTACTACTCTCTATATATAAATAATATCATTATCTATTTAAAAGACATACGTTAACACTAAAAACACGTTAAAGAAGTATTAAAACGCCTCTAAATTACTAGATTACAGTATAATATTAATAAGTACAAATTTAAGATATAATTAACTAAGTACTTAGAGTTTATTATTAAAGCTAAGAAGGGCCTCTAAATAGACCTTAAGAAGGTTAAAGTAATTAAAGAATAGTAAGAACTTACGTTTATAAAAGGCGTATAAAGTTTCTTAAAGTTTATAAACTTTTATAGGCGGTTTATTAAGTACTATTTAGACGTAGTTTAGTTTTTAACGGAATTAACTTATAAAGATAAAGCCTTTTAATAGAACGACGAAGTAGGAAAAGCTTTTAAAAAGATAAAGAAGATCTTTTTAGTTAAACTAGCTTTAATTAACTTTAATTATAAGAGACCTACTTATATAAAGTGTAACTTATTAAAGTAGTATATTAGCGAGACACTTATATAAGTAAACAAGAACGACCTTTACGTACTATGTACTTTCTTCTCTAAGAAGCTTATTAAAGCTAAGTATAATTATAAGATTTATAATAAAGAGATACTAGTTATCATATAAAGCTTAAACGAATAAGACGTAAAGTTATAGAGTTTAAGAGAGTTTAAAGTGTATTTAGACTATAAGAACTTAAAGTACTTTATAATAGTATATAAACTTACAGAACAGTAAATAAAGTAGTCTCTTACGCTCTCTTAATATAACTTCTAGATTACTTACGTGTCCGGCCTAAATAATAGTTAAGTAAACGCGCTCTCTTAAAGGAATTAAGACATACTAAAAGACTCTTATAATAGTAGGTTATAAGAAAGGAATATATAATTAATTAAGCTTAAGTAGATTAATAAGAGACGGTTTAGAGTCTTTATTACTACACGTTATAAAAGAGCTAAAACTTACGTTCTTTTAGATTTAAACCTTCTAGTCCTTTAAATTAAAAAGAGGAGCGCTAGTACGTATAAGAATACTAGTACCTTTAAACTAAGCAAGAAATCTAATAGTTTAATTAGTTAAAGTTATTTTTTTAGTTTAATTAAAGAAATAAAAAATCGTTTACTTATCTTATAAAAAGAACTAGCTAATTACACTATACAGTTTAAAGAAGTAAGTACTACTAGAGAAAAGTACTCTTTAGTTACACTTTAGTTAAAAGCTGTTTAAGATAACACTAAATACTAATAAGCTATTAAGGCCGTACGTAAAAAAAAAAAAGATTCCTTCTAAAATTATAGTTAAAGGTCTTTATAACTAAATATAGACTGTTAACCTCTAATAAGCTTACGTATTAAAGCTAAGTGTAAGTGCCTTTAAAATAAGACTTATACACTAAAGTCTTATAAGAAATCTACGACTTTATAACTTATATCTACTTTAGTAAAGAGGTAATATTTATAATTATATTAAAGTAATTCTATTAGTTAGACTAATCTTAAGATATATAAACCTTTATAAAGAACTGTAATAACTATAAAAGTAATAAAGTATAAAGGACCCTTTAATATAGATTTTTAAAGCCTCTTCTAATTCTTAACTAAATATAGTCCGAAATATTAACAGATTTTATAACTAGATTACTAATATTAAAGAACTATAGTAATATTATCGTTATTATAGATTAATTAAGTAAAGGAGTTATAGTAGACAGTCTTCTTAATATTAAAGTTAAAACTATTATAAAGTAGTTTTTATAACGTTATTACCTTTATTACTTCTTACTAAAAGTAATTATATTAGACAGAAAAACGTAGTTTACTAGTACGTTCTAGAAAAGAATATGTAATACTTTATTAATTTAGCGCCGACTTAGTACTTCTTTCTCTTTAGAAACTAATAGCTTTATAAAACAAGCTAATAAAGTAATAAAGACAGTGTTACGTAAACTAGTTAATTAGACTTAAAACGATTAGATAAAGTAGTTATAGATTAGAGTAGCTACTATTTATAGTTAAAGTACTAAATTTATAAGAGTAGTACCTTTTTTTATGTCTTATAAGTAAAACCTTAAAGCATTTAAATTTAATACACTACTAAAGACTATATAAGTCTTACTCGTATTAAAAGTAGACAGTGTCTTAAAGAAGTTAAAAGAGGTTAAAGAAATAATAAAAGTCTTAATAGTATTAACTTAAAACGCTTAAGAAAAAGAAGCGAATTAAAAGTAATAAGAAGTACTAACGTATAAAGTTAAAGATAAAGTATAGTTAAATTTAAAGAATATAATTACAGACTGTCTTTTTAAGAAACTAAACTATTATTATAATAAGTTTACAGTTATAAAAGTAGTTAGTTCTTATACTTATTAATTAAGTGTACCGCTTAGAATTTATAACGTCTTTTTTACGCGCTATTTATGACTTATAAAAGACACGGTTCTATTAAGATAAGTATAATATAAACTATAACTAGTTAAATTAAATGTAGAAAGTAACGTAAAGTATAAAGTAAAAGAGATTTTAAACTAAAAGAAGTCTAAAAGAAGAGCTTAGAAGTACTTAGTATAATAGATAAGATATAAGAAACTTACATAAAAACCTCTTAGATTTATATAAGACTTAGTAATAATAAATAAGTAAAAGGAAAGAAAGCGGAACAGTTACATATTAATAGAAGGCTGTATAAGACACTACTATTAAAAGGAAAGAGAGAGATAATATAAAAGGTTAAACTTTTATAAGTACTATAACTAAGCTATAGTAGATTAAGACTATAGTTTCGTAAAGGTTTAGAACGAGTTCGTATTAATACTAACAGGTTACTTAAAGTAACTACTTTATTTACTCTTTTATTTATAATTGTAAGAGTACTTAAGTTAACTAGCTTTTTATTAAATTTAATTACAGTTATTAGAACTTATACTATTACTAAGTTATTTAAGTATAGGCCTTTATATAAGTAGTATTACACTTTAGTAATATACTTAATACGTTTAATAGTCTAATACAGAAAAACTACTAGGCTTAAAGAACTACTAACCGTATTACGCCTATTTAGCTAAACGTAACTATACGTAGTCGTAACTTACAGCTTAAGTCTCTAAGTAAATAAAACCTTTTAATTAGTCTTTTTAGATTTAGAGTTAATGTTACATTTTAACGTGTCGTTTAAAGCCTTCTAATTAGATTCTAGAGTAATTACTAACATTTTAAGTGTTAATTAAAACTTACTAATTAGTTAACCCTTTTAAAGCTTTAAGTATATCTATAAATAAGTAAGTTATCTTCTTTTTTACTTTACTTTTACTTAGTTTTAAACTCTAAATCTATTATTAATTATATTCTTTAACGACTAGCCTTTTTAATTAATTACGTCTTTAGTAATATCTTAAAAGATACTTAGTAGTTAACTAAGAAAGTAACGTATAAAAGCTAAAGCTATAAAAGCATTACGATAACAATAAGCTAATAAGCGTAAACGTAAGCGCTTTATTTAGTAGTAACAGTGTCTTTAAGTTCTTTCTCTTAAACCTTTCTACGTACTTATAGCTCTTTTAGTTCCTTTAAGCTTTACTACTCTAATTTTAGTATTAGTAAGTACTATAAAGAAGCTTACTATTTTATAGTTTTATTATTTAGACTTAAGTTTATCTTACAGCCTTTTATTACACTACTTTATAGCTAATTAACTTTAGGCCTTTATAGTAACATGTATCTCCTCTTTTTTAGCCTTTCTTTTACGCCTTTAATTTATATAGCTCTTATAGTCCTTTTAAGTTTCACTGATTTTTTTACGGCTTTTCTAGTTCTTTTAAGTTTTACAGATTCTTTTATAGTTACTTTAGTCCTTTTAAGTTTTACTGATTTTTTTATAACGTATTTACTTCTTTTAAGTCGTACTAATCCTCTTACTACTTTAGTTAGTACTATAAAAGAGCTTACGATTACGTTGTCTTATTACTTAGACTTAAGTTTATTCTTTAGTCTTTTACTTTATTATCTTAACTAATTACACTTAAGTCTTAATATTAATAATCTTAAGACGTTACTAGAACCTTTAATTAACGATTTCCTTTTATTTAGCCTTAACGATTTTATTAATATTATACCTTTTACCTTTACTGTAACCGTTAAAGTAGATGTCTATACTAAATCTTTAATAGAAAGGCGCCGTTAGTCTAAGAGTAACGAGCTTTATAATACTTCTTTACTTTAAAAGTTAATACTTTAAGACATAAGATCCTTTTTAAAGCACTTTATAGTATAGATTAAAAGCCTCTCTTCCTTTTTACTTTTACTTAAAAGAATTTTTAATTATAGTTAAAAACTCCTTTCTCTTTTAAAAGGATTTCCTTTACACTTATTACACTAGCTAACTATAAAAGTAAGAGCCGCCTAGTTAACGTAAAAGAGTACTAAATAGTACGCACCTCTTAAATAGCGTAGACATTCCTATTTATATTTAAAGTATAAATACTAAAACAGTAGCTATAAATAATTTAACGATTAATACTTTAACTAATAATAACGACGAAATAATAACGAAAAAGAATAATAGTAAAAAAGTAAATAATAAAGTAAAAGTAAAAGAAGTAAAAAAGGATAATAAGTTAAAAGAAAAAGAAGAAGAAGATAAAGATAAAGAAGTGTAAGAAAAAGTTAAAAGAAGAGAGATTATAGCCTTTACTATAAGTAACACTAATTCTTTACTACTGTTTAACGTATTTAATAAAGAAGTTAACTTAAGTAGTATAGTATTTATTAAGGACATAAAAGGTTCTAATAATTATTACATATTACAGTTAGACTTTAGTAATAGTAATAAGTATAATAAGTAGGCGTAATTTAAAGACAGTTACTGTTAATAAGACACTAAACTACGAAATAAAGATAATAAAAGCGATATATAATTCGATATTAATTAATAACTAGCAGCTAAGTAGGTACGTTAATAAAGGGCTAAAAGTAAAAGTAAAAAAAAGTAATTTATAAAGAAAGAGAAAAAGTTAGATTTCTTAGAGATTCTTAGCTATTACTACTATTAATTTATTACTTATAATAAAGCTGTACATAATACTACTTAAGTTGTAAACAAGGCACGCTTTTAGCTTAATAACTATTAGACTCTTAACAATATTAGTAACCTCTTAAAGCTTATCTTAAACGTTATTAAGACAGACTCTGTTCTTAATACACTTAGTAAAGATATAACTTAAAAGTACGTATTTAAAAGTACTCTACTCTGTTCTTAATTATAGACACTTAAACTTAAAGTATTACTACACACTAAAGCGTAAAGAGATACTAGTAATATTAAGGCTATTAACGTAAATAATTTAAACGACGATCTTAATATAAGTAATTTAAATAATAAGTATAACGTTAGTAATTTAAATAACGACCTTACACTAAAAGAAAGGCGAATGTATATCTACTTATACTATTTAGACTGTTATGAGACCGCTTTATATAGTAACTTATTTTAGTATAGCTTTAATATTAACAGTCTAATTAGAAAAGTATACACGTTAGATTTTATTAAGTAAGCTATTACTTTTAACTTTTACTTTTAGTATATTACTAACCTTTATAAAAGCGTATACTTATACTATACTGTTTCCGTTAAAGTAGATAAAAGGTATAAGTTACGACTTATTTTTTTATACTTAATTCCTTATTTCTATATTAGTCGTATTATAGGCTTAGTAATAAACCTGTACGTTTATACTTTTCTTTTATGCTCTTACGAGATTAACTACTTTAATTACTTAAGCTATTAAGTAATTAAGTGTTAAATAGACGAGTTCTTTATACTTACTTTACGTGTAAGTATTTATACTTACTAATTTTAATATCTACTTCTTTATTAAGTTGTAGCTTAAAATAAAGCGTAAGTTTACTTTTAAGAGAAAGTCTTACAGAATCTTAATAAGTTAAAGTCTTATATTTTGAAGTATATTATTTTAGTACACGACTTAAGTAGTGTTTAGGCGTCTTTTATAGCTATTATAAATACGTCTTAAGTAAATATGTTTAAAGATATCTTCTTTATATTTAATAACAAAAATACAAAAATAATATATAAATCAGATACGCTTAGTAAGCTTTATATAACTATTCTTAACTCTCTTAACTTAGTTCTTAACTTAAATAAACTTAATCGAAAATAAGTTTAAGTTAACTTAAACTAAAAGATTACGTGTAAGACACTAAAGTATAATAGTTATAGTACTTAACGCAGTTATGTTAGTCTAAGTATTACGCTTTATACTTTACTTTAAAAGCGTTATTACTTTAAGTAATTCTTTTAAGAGGTTTATAAAAAGTAAAGTGTAGCTTTAAAAAAAATAGACTTTATTATTACTTTACTTAATAAATGTTAAGACGTAACTATTACTAAGGCCTTAAACTCTTCTTAGTGACGTATAAGCTAAGTATATACATAGTTTTACGGCAGTTATAAAGAGATGTTTAATACCGTTAAAGTTAAGCCTCTTTAAGAGACTTTCTTTAAAAGGTTTAAATAAAATCCTAAAGTATTTAAGATATTAAAGTAAGCGAGTAAAGTATTAATAACGACACTTAAGCGCTATACTAGTAACTAAATTAATAGTAAGAATTACATTACGTATATACTAAAACACTACGTCTTTAGTCTTTAAGAGTTACGTTAAGAGACTTATATTACTTTTAACTTCTTTCACTAAATATAAGAGCCTCTTAAAGCTAACGACTTATAAAATACAGAAGTTAATGTTCTTAATAACTTAACTTAACTCTTTTAGTAAGTTACGACTTAGACCTTTAATAATTTCTTTTATAGTAATATTAATAAGTATATTTATACTTATAAATACCTCTATAAAGTTAACTCTAAGTATATTACTTATAAGTACTTAAAGGTCTTTATGCTCTTACTTAATACTACTTACTACTCTTTTAACTTAGTTAATTTAAAGAGACGCCGTTAACTATAGCTTAGTAAATAAGAAGTAAAGTAAAAGACTATTTATAAGATAAACATGTCGTAAACGATTCGCTTAAAGTTCACTTAATATTATAACTACATTAACTAGACATTAAAGAGGTTTAAAGGCTATATTACGCGTATAATCTCTTATAACGATTACGCTTACTAAGATACGTTTCGCTATTATATTAGTACTGTTAAAATAAGTAAAGACGTATAAGTATAGTTAGAACTTTAAAGTAAGTAGCTTAAACTATACAATTTATATAAAGTACGTAACTAGATTAAAGAACGTATAGTAAACGTTATCTTATAAGCTTATTAGTAAGAGGTCTTTTAAGATCTAAAAAAGAGCTTTAAATAAAATAATGACTTTTAAGAGCTTTAAACTTAAGCGCTACGTAGTTATATCACTTTAATATATAGTAATATTAGGAATGTTTTACTTACTAATTATCTACTCTTTTATATCGTTTAATAAGAACGTGTTAAGTTCTATTTACTTAGCGAGATTATTAATAAGCTCTTTAAGCTTAATAATAACGAATGTTAACTATAAACACACTAAAATAACTGTATGTATTAAGTGCTTTATTACTAAGTACAGTAACTCGTAGCTACTTACTAAGACTAAGTAGTAGTTAACGACTTTAATAACTTAGTTTAACGCGTCTTTATTTACACTAATTAAATAGTCTTTTTAGTTTAAAAGCAATAATTCTAGTAAATTAATTATAGACAGAGACACTAAATATTAATTATCTGTTACGCACTACGACTAAAGCGTCCTCTTAACGACTTATATTAGCTTAACAGTATAAAGGATATTAAAATTACAGACTAAGACTAACGGCGCTATAATTATATAAGTAGATAGTTATCTCTCTTAAAGTTTTACACTATAAAGAATACTAAGATTAAGAATAAGAAGAAGCCTTATAACTAGTAGATAAATTAATAAAGAGTAATTAGAAAACTTAAAAGAATCCTAATAACATTTAAGCGTTACTTTAATACAGACCCGTTAATATATCGCTTAAAACGGCGCTTTAAAGTAATACTTAAGGCCTTACTAATACTTTATAACAGTAATAAGCTTACGCATTTAAATGCACTTATATAAGAGGTTAAAGAAATACTTAATAGCTAAGATGTAAAAGAAGTAAGTAAGTAAAGCGTTAAAACACTTTTTAATTACAGTCTAATTCTATAAGTTATTTAAAGGCTAAGTGTCTCCGTAAGTTTAACACAGTGAAATAAACGGCCTAAGTTAAGACAGACCTTTTACGTAAAAGTTCTAGTAAGTACAGCCCTTTTATTTAATTACTTTTAACTTTAACTTTTTAAGTAATTAAGTTAATCGTTTTATAAAAGTAATAAGAATATACTTTTTAACTATAGTCTATTCCTAAAACAGCCTCCTCTTTTTTTCTTTTTAAGGTTAGTCTATAAATATATACTTTTTATAAGACAGGTTCTTTTATTCCTAAAATAAAGGTTTATTATTATTTACTTTACTTAAGACCTTCCTCTCTAAAAAAGACTATACTAAGAGATATTTTAACTACGGTTAAGTTATGTAATTCACCTTTAATTTACTATTAACGTAACCTACCTTTTAGCTTACGTAAAGTTATTTATTTAAGACTTACTTTTCTTTCTTATACTTTTAAACTCTCTTCTAAACAACTATTTTAATAACTTTTAACTACTTACTTATAACTCTTTACTACTATATAGTAACACTTTATTACAGCTTTATAATACTCTCTTTTCTAATCACGTAACGATCTATTATTTATACTAATTCTATACGCCTTAAATTAATACTAGATTACTACGTCGTGTATATATAAGTACTTTAAACATATATCCTTTCTTTTAAGTATATTACTTAACTCCTTCTCTTAAGTATACCTCTCTACGCCTTTTATAAAGTAAGCTACCCTTTCTATATTATTTAAGAGATACTAGTATTGTCTTTTCTCTTTAAGTACTTATTTTTAAGCCTTTATTTACGTCTTTTTAGCTCGTAAAAACGTGTCTTAATACTAATTTAAGTTAATCCTAAAATGTAAATCTTAGTAGCGTGTTGTATTTTAGGCAGTAAAACTACTTTACTTTTAACTTAATAGACTTTTAAAACTTAACTATAGTCTAAATATTTCTTTCTTTATATCTCTTTTTGTCTTTAGTTTACGTAGTTATAACAGTATAAAACTACTATCTTTATTTACTATATACAGGTTTTAATTACAGTTAAAATATCTCTTTTACTCTGTTTTATTTAATGTGTTTATAACTTAACTAATGTTAGAAAACGTTACACTAACAGTTTAAGCTACTATAATAGTTAGCTATACTTTAAACAGACTTATTACACTTAAAACCTCTCTCGTTAAAATACTCTTAAATGCTTAAAAGGCGTAAGATCTTATAGTTATAACGCTTATAAGTAATAAAACGGCGTTATATAACAGTAAAGACGACAGGTCTATTATAAGCGACAGTTTTAAGAACTAAGAAACTTAGAGTAAAAGTAATAGTAAAGAGAGACTTAAAAAGCAGAAAAAGAAGAAGAAGAAAGTTATAAAATTAAGGAAAGTTAAAGTAATAAACTAATTAGTTCTAGTTACTATAGCTTTAAAGAAAAACCTTAATAGTATTAAGGCCTTAGCCTTTAATAACTATTAGACGAACTAACTTTTTATTACTAAATATCTTAGCTTTTAAGACTAATACAGACATAGTAAATACTATAAAACCTATTAATAAGAAAAATCGTATATTAAATAAGTAACTTTTTAACTGTAGTTTAAATATTAACTTTTTATAGAACTTATTATAGTGCTTAAAACCTATTAAGTAGTAAAAGAAGAGGGATTTAGTATTAAAAGTATAACTTAAAACTCTTAATAAATAATTAAAGGACTTTTTAAAACTTTAAAGATACTGTTACTATTAAAGAAGTTAGTACTTAAAGGCGACACTTTCTTTATCGTAGTATAAGTTATAGGCCTTAAGCCGAACAATTATTACTTTAGTTACATTTATATCTTTTACGTTTTACGTCTTTTCTTAACGCTTAAAATGTACTTTAAACAGTTTAAGAACGAGTTAGACGTAAGTATATTTAGTTATACTCTAAAGAATTAGTATTACGCTTATATGTACCTTTACTAATACTTTAAGAACTTAAAACGTAAACTAAATACATAAACTTTTAGTTAAAAGAATAATATATTAGTAATTATAACGCTTAAACTAGACTTTTTAACTACTAAAAACTTAAGAGGCTATACTGTTTAAAGGAGTAATAAGTTAAACTTAACGTATTACTTTACACTTAAAAGTTAAAGGATTTAGCTTAATAGTAAAGACATATATATATTATATACTATTAATAGTTAAGAAAAGTAAAAGGATATTACTAAAAGGCTGTTTAGACTTATTAAGTAAACAAGTCAGAATTCTAATAAGAGTTAAGCTCTCTTTAAGCCTTTAACTAAAGATAAAGCTTATAAGGCTTTAGTCGTAATTAAAAAGCGAACTATTATAGTATATAATAAAGAGTATAACTTTAATAAAGTAAAAGACTGTCTTAAGATTATATAAATAGCTAGCTACGTAGAGTTAAAGGCTTAAGCTAATAAGGTAGAGTCGTAGACGAGTCTTTTAATTAAAGAGTTAAGTACTAACTTAAACGTTATTTATTATTATTATATAACTTATATAGTATTATGTCTTAAGTTTACGTACTTTAAAGCGTATTAGAACTTAAGTATTAATCCTAATAAGCTACGTATATAAGAGAAGTATACAGGTGTGTTTATATTATATTAAGTAACGAGTAAGTTCTTTTTAATTATAGTCGAAAAGTTACTACTAATTAAATATCTAGCTATTAACTATTTACGCTATGTCTGTATAAGACATACTTAGACTACTATTATAGGCTATAACTATAAACTAAGTAAGACACTGTATATTATCAGTTATATTATTTAATACGCTAAGTAAATAAAGACGAAGACAGAACTTTATAAGATTAATATAATCGTAGTACTTATAACTGTGTTACTAGACTAATATAACGCCTTTTTAAAGTACAGTGTAAGTAAAATCAATGTATATATTTATTATAGTAGTAAGCTTATAGTAGTAGTAAGTGTATAAGATAAAGTAGTACTAAAAAGAGTTAAGTTCTTTATTAAGTAGTTAAAAAAGTTTAACTTTAACGACTTTAATATAAGCTTCTTTTACTCTTTATTTTAGACCTTAATTAAAAAGATATACTAATACTACTTAGACATCTTACGTAGTCTGCCTTATAATATATAGCACTATAGCTTATTAAACCTTAAAAATAGATGCCGATTTAAAAGACATAAATATTAACTTTAAAAAAAAAAAGAGAACGAGTTACTTAAAGATAATAAAAGAGAAGCCTTTAAAGAAATAAGTTATATACGTAGTGCCTTTACTACTAAAACTAAGAACAGTATTAACGTAATCTTTTATAACGAATATTAAAACATTTATAATACTAATACTTATAACAGTTAAGCTTATAAAGCTCTTAATATACCTTTTTAAGTTAACTTATTTATTACGCTTATACTTTATTATATTAAAGACTTTAAGAGTATTCTTTTTATGTTTTAGAACTAGTTTTAAGCGCTTAATAAAGACTTACTGTCTAAGTACTTAGATATAGAACCTTTATATATAGTCGGCTTTAATCCGTTTTACGCCTTATTAGATCTTAACTAGTACTACTTTAAAAGCCTAGTTCTATACGTAACAGATTTACTAAGTTATGATATATATAAAGTGGCTTATATAAATAGTAAAAGGCTATAAATAAAAGATCCTAAAATGTTCTCGTAAGTACTTAAAAATAGACCCGCTTTAATTACTAATGTTCTTTAGCTTTTACTCGTAAACATTATGTTCTTATATAGTATTCATTAAAAGGTTAATATAGTAAGTCTCTTATTATTTAGACTGTAGTCGAAATGTTCTACTGGCTAATCTATACTATAAGGTCTTAGTAAGCCTCTTATTATAATTAGTAAAGATATACTTAATCTTATTATTAAGTACGTTATTTTAAGTTAACTAAATACTTTACGTAAAATATATATTTAGTGTACGTAGTAGTACTATAATAACCTGTATAAAGGAAGTGTACTCAGCTTTAATAATAGACTTATAACTACACTAAACGTAACTAACACTAGTGTTTAGAACATAAACATTATTTAGCTTTTAATACATTTAATATTTAACGTTACTCTTAATATAATAATAAGTAAAGAAGCTTCTTACTATAAGTAAAAGAAAAAGAGGTTACTAAGTAAAGGTAGTAGTAGTACTAAAGATACTATATACTTTACTAAAAGTGTGTACGGTTTTTATAAGCGTAGTAGTAACTTAAACGTAAGTTTTAAAGTCTAAGAAACTATATTAGACTAGTAAATGCCTGTACTTAATAATTAGATTAGTCTCTTTAACGCCTTAACAGGTTTATTCTCTGTTTATTAGAAGCTCTTTAAAGAGATTAGCCTTTTAGTTATTAAAGATAAGTAAAAAGTACTAGTATTAAAGTTAAACTAATTTAACTTATAGTAAGTTATTTTGACTACAGTTAAAATGTTAACTAATCTCTTTTCTAAGGCTTTTAAAGTTGCCTTAATATTAAGTAGAATAAAGTGTATATTTATCTCTTAATCTAACTTTACTATAGTTTATAAGAAAAAGATTAAAGAATTTAATAATTTATTGTTTAGTTTATAAGTTCTTATTTATAGTATACGTCTCTTAGTATATAGTATTAGTCTTTATAAGGCTTATTATTACTACTTTATCGTTAAGATTCCTGCTAATATAAACATAATTATTTAAGTTATAAATCGGATTATTCGTATAAGTTAAACTAAAATTCCTTAGATTATAATCATTTTTATAGAAGGCACTTTTAATAAGATTCTTTTATTAAAAGTTTTTTAGTAGTAAGTTAATAATGTCTTAGTTAAAAGGGATTTTATAAGGACTTTAAAGGAGTAGTAAGAGACTACTAAAAAGGTCTTAATAAAGATGTTAAGTCTATTAAAGTCTATATATTACTAAGACGATAAAGACATATTTAATAAACCTCCTCGTTCTTAAAAGTAAGGCGCTTAAGCGTAGTACACTTTATAAGAAGTACTAGTAGTTAAGTTAACTTTAAAGGCTAAGTCTAAGAAATACTATATAATACTAAAAAAGAACTTATATACGTTTTTTTAGACTATAGTCGAAATAGTCTTATTAGTAAACACGAGGAATTACTATAGTAGTATTACGTATGTAGTGTACTACTAGTTATAGTTAATAATAGATATAGATTCTCTACGAAGGTCTTAAAGGAAGTATATTTAGAGTTACGTAACTCAGTCTAACAGTTATCTTACTACGTACTAGTGCTTACTACTATACTAGTAGTAATATAAGTCTCTTTATTAATACTACTATAAAAGACTATACAAGCAGATTAATAGCAGAACTTATAAGGCGTAAGTTTATTTAAACTATAGTCGAAATATTTATTAGTTAATATAATCTACTTAAAATATTAAGGTTTTATAAAGAGTAATAAAAGAGAGTCTAATAGAGACAGTAACTTATTAGATTTTAACTCGTACATTAATCTTACGCCTTTTTAAGACGACGAGGCGACTACTATTAATAAGAAACGTAAGGCCTTTATAGTAGTAACTATTACTTTAAAACGTTTTAAGTCGTAACTTATACGTTAGTTTAGTAACACTTCTCTTAAAGCTATAAAGGAGCTTAATAAAAATAACGCTATATATTAACTTAAAGATAGCCTTAAAGATTTTAAGATTAAGAATATAACTAATAAGCTTATAATTAACTTAATTATAATACCGTTTAAGTTTAAGAACAGTATAAGTACTAAGAGTTTTAATAATCGTAATATAAAGAATAATACTCTTAATACACAGGACTTTACTCTTTAAAAGCTATTTTAAGGCGTTATTATTAAGACTAGTACTAAGAGTAAGACTAAAGAGAAGTAGAAGTAAGAGTTTATTACAGATAAAAGTAATAAAGAGAATACTAGACTTATAAAGAGGAAAATTACTACTTAGCTTAATAAGAAAGCGCCTGTCTTAAAGTAGACTAAAAGGTTTAAGAACATAAGACTAAGGTTTATAAAGAAGTTAAGTTAAGTATAAAGTAATAAAGACGAGGATTTTACGCCTTTAAAACTAAAGTAAAAACGTAGTAAAGTAGTTAAAAGTAGTTAAAGTAAAGTAGTTCGTAGTAGTAAGAAATCTTAAGTCTAATATACTAGTAAGACAGAAGCGTAGTAAATAGTTAAGTAGTCTATAAAAAAAGAAGAGTTAGTTAAGTAGTTAAGTTTAATAACTAGACAGCTAAATAGTTAATAGTTTAAATATAAATAGTCTAAATAAAAGAGTATGTATTAATATACTACGTTATTAAACATATATACGAATTTATATTAGTATATTTAAGAAAGAGAAATAGACATTAATAGACGTATATAAGCGGAGATAGATTAAGATAATAGTAGACGTTATAGTTTAACTTAACTATAATATAACTTCGTTAAACTATCTAATATCTTACTAACGAGTCTAGTATATAATATAAACTTTTAGACTACAATTAAAATATTATTATTTCTTTACTTTAATATCTTAATATTCTTAGTAAAGAAGGACTAATATAATTCGCTTTAGTATAAGTAAGTTAACTACTTAGTCTTTATACTTAACTAATCCTAAATCTTAGAACGTACTACTTAGACCTATATATTTATATATGTTAAAGGACTAAATAGGAGTTTAATTAATAGCTATAAGAATACTTTACGTAAATTAAATTAAGTGATTTACGCCGTTATTCTTATAACATATTACATAACATTTTATAAAGAGTTAAGCTGACTGTTTAAAGTTACTTAATTAAGATATAAACCGTAAGCTTTACGTGTTACTAATTAGGTTAAGGCTTCTAATACATACATAATAAAGTGTAGTATAATACTACATTATTTCTTTACACTAATATACTTTTTAAGCAGTTTCTTTATATTTATAAGAATTGTATACGTCTTAAACAGCTCTCTTTTAACTATAAGAAACGTCTTATATACGTCTGTAGTTAATACGAATTACACATTATATAAAATTATACTCTTAGTAGTAGTGTATCTTTACTATCTTATAGTCTTTACAGATTTAGTCGTAAGTTAATATCTTATATACTTTTAACTCTAAGTCCTTTTAACTTATTACAGAATAGTTACTTTTAGTAGTCTAAGTCTTAAGTTAAAGCGCTATATTATTAACATTACCGCTTTTAAGGAGTAAGTAGTACGCTTACGTAGCTTTAGTCTTACATATAACTAGACTTAAACATTAAAAGAGTTCCGCTTACTTTAAATAAGTTAAATTACTGTGCTTTTTAAGAGAGATAAACTATTATATTAAATAAGTACTAACGTTATTACTAAGTTTACGTTAAGCTTTAAAGACGCTTTTAAGTTTAAGAACGTACTACTCTTAGTTAAGTAAACGCTTTACTTCTTTTCTTTTACTACTTTTAAAGTAGTGTAACTAAACTTTACTTAAAATAAGTAGCTCTTTTAATCTATTCGGCTTCTTAGTATTATTTACTATAATAAGGCCGTAATAGGCTTAGCTTATTACTTTAGTTAAGAATAGCGTTATTAATTAAACTATATACACTTTATCTTTAATACTATACAGTCTATATAAAACAACTTTATAGTAATAAGAAGGCATCGTTTTAGTCTAATTCACTTATACGTATTAGTATAAGGTTTTATTATAAGTGTAAATAACGTTAAGGTCTTTAAGCTGTTATTACTTTACTAAGTAAATTAAATTGTTTTTACTTAGTTAAATAACTAAGTAATTTAGTACTATATCTCTACGGCGGTTTAAAAGGTGCTTTAATAGCGTGTAAAGTAGAGTGTACGTCGCTTTTAATAGCTTACAGGCCTAAAGAATCCGTGTCTACGAATTAATTAGTAATAGTAAACACTTTAAGTTTAAAAGAATAGTAAAAAAGAAGACGAGGCTTTATTTTTATTCTTATAAAGACACTACTATCAGAAATTTAAGTAAGTGTTAATTAGATTCAGACTACTATTTACGCGTATACTATTATTATAACTATAAACGAAGTTACTTTACTTATTAACGTTAACTTAAAGGTATAATAAGTCTACTACTATGTTGTTTTTATCTTTATATCTACTGTTTATAACTACGTCTTTATTACTAACGTTTATAATCTTAAATGTTAAGATTTTATAAAGAGATCTTATAGAGAGATTTTATAAGGCCTTAAACTAGAGTACTTTTAATATACGTAACAGTAGCTTTAAAATACACTCTTTAATACTTTTTATAAGTACACTAATATTAAAGACCTTTTACTTATAAGTTTTATAGAAAGACAATTTATAGATAATCTTAGACTTTATTTATATGTTTTATACGATAATAAGAAAGGATTTAATAACAGTAAACGGTTTAACGATAATAATTAGATTAATAATAAAAGCTAAAACAATAATAAAAGTTATTTAAGTTAATTTACTAAAGATACTAAAGTTCTTTTATACTAACTTATTCATTTATACTTAACGACGTATTTACGTAGTTAATATAACCTCGTTAATATTTAAGGATACTTATAGTTATTAATTAATATATTAATATACTTAACTTAAGCTTAAGTTATAAAGGTTCTTTACTTTTTAAGTATTTTGTTTTAAGTTTCTATTAAATTTCGACTTAGTTAAGTACACTAATTACTTACGTAAAGAATGTGTATATAGACTAACTTTAACTTAAAGTAAAACGGAGATTAAAAAGAAAGTTAAGTATAAAGCTAGTACTCTTAACAGTAAAGTGTTTATTACTTTATTTAAATACTATATAACTACTAAAGTCGACACTATTATCTCTCGTAAGCCTCTATATAATTACAGAGTAATAAACTTAGTAGTAGAGTGTTTATTACTCTATTTAAATGCTATATAACTACTAGAGTTAATACTATTATCTCTTATAAGCCTCTATATAATTACAGAGTAATAAACTTAGTAGTAAAGTGTTTATTACTCTATTTAAATGCTATATAACTACTAGAGTTAACACTATTATCTCTTATAAGCTTCTATATAATTACAGAGTAATAAACTTAATAAGTAAAGTATAAACATAGCTTTATACTACTAAGAAACATAAAGTAAAGGGCTATCTTAGCCTCTTAGTTTAGGATTACTATATAATAATAGACATTTATATAATAACAGACATTTATATAATAACGACGATAGAAGTCATATTTAGCTTTAATAGCCGTTAGTATAACACGACTTCTCTAACTTAGTATAAGGCGCTAGATACTAAACAAGAAAGCCTTTAAGTATTATAAGTACTAAGTACTAAATAAGAGATTTATATCTAATTACTATAATTAACGTAGTTATTTCTTGTAAAGCTTTAGTAATAAAGTAAACTTAAAGTAATAAGTTAATTAACTGTTAACTATAATTAAACACTAAGCAGAGTATAAACATAAACTTTACACACTATAAAGAAGTATAAAGTAAAGGTTAAGTTACATACTATAAAGTATAAAGTAATATTAAGTTATACTATAAAGAAGTATAAAGTAAGTGTTAAGTTATATACTATAAAGAAGTATAAAGTAAAGGTTAAGTTATATACTATAAAGAAGCATAAAATAAGAGTTAAAGATTTATAGACTTATAAGTCTAAGTAGTAGGATTTATTAAACTAAGAAAGTAGACCTTTTACGTTATTAAGCTAATAACGCTCCACTTAACGTTTAGACACTAAGAAGTATAATATATTAGCGCGTAGAGTTATTTAAGAGTTCTGTAATATACACTCTTTACTAGCTTTATAATAAAGACCTTATTACTGTTTATAGCGTAAGTAAAGCTAGTATTTTATACATTACCTATTAACTTGTTTATATGTACACTAGACTATAAGACGAAAGAAGGAGTCTTTTAGAAATCGATTTAATAACAGAAATCAATTTAACGATAAATTAATTTAATAACAGAAATTAATTTAATAACAGAAATTAATTTAACGACAGAAATCGATTTAATAACAGTTAATATATTTACTACTAATCTGACTACTATCTACTATCTAACACTTTATTAATATTAACCTTTATTTAGACTATAGTTAAAAAGACTCCTTTACTATAAGCTATTAGTTTATAGTTAAGCTTAGTCTTAAGTGTTAACTAAAAGAAAAAAGATAAAAGTTAAGAAGTAAAGGAGGTATACAGTTAATATTATTAATATATAAGAGGCGAATAAGATAGTTAAAAGATTAAGGAAAGACTTTAATAAGTAAGTTAAAAAGATAAAGACCGTAAAGATAAATAAGTAAAAGAGACAGACTTATAATAAAGAATAATTTATACTATAATTAAACATCTTAAAGGAAAAGGGTTAAGCTTATAAGGCTATAATATAAGTAAAGTTATTAAAAAGTCACAGAATAAAGTATTAAGTATATCTTCTAGTCTAATACAGAAAAACTACTAGGCTTAAAGAACTACTAACCGTATTATGCCTATTTAACTAAACGTAACTATACGTAGCCGTAACTTACAGCTTAAGTCTTTAAGTAGATAAAACCTTTTAATTAGTCTCTTTAGATTTAGAGTTAATGTTACATTTTAACGTGTCGTTTAAAGCCTTTTAATTAGATTTTAGAGTAATTACTAACATTTTAAGTATTAATTAAAACTTACTAATTAGTTAACCTTTTAAAGCCTTAAGTATATCTATAAATAAGTAGGTTATTTTCCTTTTTACTTTACTCTTACTTAGTTTTAAACTCTAAATCTATTATTAATCGTATTCTTTAACGACTAGTCTTTTTAATTAATTACGTCTTTAGTAATATCTTAGAAGATGTCTAGTAGTCGACTAAGAAAGTAACGTATAGAAGTTAAAGCTACGAAGGCATTACGATAACGACGAGCTAATAAGTGTAAACGTAAGCGTTTTATTTAATAGTAACAGTGTCTTTAAGTCTCTCTTTTTAAACCTTCTTACGTACTTATAGCTCTTCTAGCTCCTTTAAGCTCTACTACTCTGATTTTAGTATTAGTAAGTGCTATAAAAGAGCTCGCTATTTCGTAGTCTTATTACTTAGACTTAAGTTTGTCTTATAGCCCTCTGTTATACTACCTTATAACTGATTAACTTTAGGCCTTTATAGTAACGCGTATCTCTTTTCTTTTAGCCTTCTTTTTACGCCTTTAATTTATATAGCTCTTATAGTCTCTCTAAGTTTCACTAATTCTTTTACAGCTCTTTTAGTCTCTTTAAGTTTTATAGATTCTTTTACGGCTACTTTAGTCCTTTTAAGTTTTACTAATTCTTTTACGACGTATTTACTTCTTTTAAGTTATACTAATCTTTTTACTGTTTTAGTTAGTGTTATAAAAGAGCTTATAATTACGCCGTCTTATTACTTAGACTTAAGTTTATTCTTTAGCCCTTTACTTTACTATTTTAACTAATTACACTTAGGTCTTAATACTAATAATCTTAAGACCTTACTAAAACCTTTAATTAACGATTTCCTTTTACTTAGCCTTAACGATTTTATTAAAACTATACTTCTTACTTTTACTGTAGTCGTTAAAGTAAATGTCTACACTAAATCTTTAATAGAAAAGCGCCGTTTACTTAAAAGTAACGAGCTCTATAATACTTCTTTACTTTAGAGGTTAATACTTTAAGATATAAGATCCTTTTTAAGGCACTTTATAGTATAAATTAAAAGCCTCCTTTCTCTTTTACTTTTACTTAAAACAATTTTTAACTATAGTTAAAAACTCCTTCTTCTTTTAAAAGGATTTCCTTTACACTTATTATACTAGTTAACTATAAAAGTAAAAGCCGCTTAGTTAACGTAAAAGAGCATTAAATAGTACGCACTCCTTAAATAGCGTAAACATTCTTATTTATGTCTAAAGTATAAATACTAAAACAGTAGTTACAGACAATCTAACGATTAATACTTTAACTAATAATAGTAATAAAATAATAACAGAAAAGGATAATAGTAAAGAAGTAAATAATAAAGTAAAAGTAAAAGAAGTAAAAGAGGATAATAAGTTAAAAGAAAGAGAAAAAGAAGACAAAAACAAAGAGGTGTAAAAGAGAGTTAAAAGAAGAGAGGATATAGCTCTTACTATAAGTAATACTAATTCTCTACTACTGTTTAACGCATTTAACGAAGAAGTTAACTTAAGTAGTATAGTATTTATTAAAGACACAGAAAGTTTTAATAATTATTATATACTATAGTTAGACTTTAGTAATAGTGACGAGTATAGTAAGTAAGCGTAATTTAAAGACGGCTACTATTAATAAGACACTGAACTATAAGATAAGAATAATAACGATAATACACAATTTAATATTAATTAATAACTGGCAGCTAAGTAAGTACGTTAATAAAGAGCTAAAGATAAAGGTAAAGAGGAGTAATTTATAAAAGAAAAAGAAGAGTCAGATTTCTTAGAGATTCTTAGCCGTTACTACTATTAATTTATTACTTATAGTAAAGCTGTATATAATACTACTTAAGTTATAAATAAGGCACACTTTTAGCCTAATAACTATTAGACCTTTAACGATATTAGTAACCTTTTAGAGCTTATCTTAAACGCTATTAAGGCGGACTTTATTCTTAACGTACTTAGTAAAGATATAGCTTAAAAGCGTGTATTTAAAGGTACTTTACTCTGTTCTTAGTTACAGACACTTAAACTTAAGGTATTACTACACGCTAAGGCGTAAAGAGATACTAGTAATGTTAAGGCTATTAACGTAAATAATCTAAACGACGATCTTAGTGTAAGTAGTTTAAATAATAAGTATAACACTAATAATTTAAATAACGACTCTATACTAAAAGAAAGGCGAATACATGTCTACTTATACTATTTAGACTACTACGAGACCGCTTTATATAGTAACCTATTTTAGTATAGCTTTAATATTAACAGCTTAATTAAGAAAGTATATACGTTAGATTTCGTTAAGTAAGTTATTACTCTTAACTTTTACCTCTAGTATATTACTAACCTTTATAAAAGCGTACACTTATATTATACCGTTTTTATTAAAGTAAGTAGAAGGCACAAGTTACGACTTATTTCTTTACACTTAATTCTTTATTTTTATATTAGTTGTGTTATAGGCTTAGTAATAAACTTATATATTTATGTTTTTCTTTTACGCTTTTATAAGATTAGCTACTTTAATTACTTAGGCTACTAAGTAATTAAGCGCTAAATAGACGAGTTCTTTATACCTGCTTTACGTATAAGTATTTATACTTACTAATTTTAACATTTACTTCTTTATTAAGTTATAACTTAAAATAAAGCGTAAGCTTACTTTTAAGAGAAGGTCTTACAGAATCTTAGTAAGTTAAAGTCTTATATTCTTAAGTATGTCATCTTAGTATACGACTTAAGTAGTGTTTAAGCGTCTCTCGTAGTTATTATAAATGCGTCTTAAGTAGATATGTTTAAAGATGTCTTTTTTATATTTAATAACAAAAATATAAAAATTATATATAAATTAGATACGCTTAGTAAGCTTTATATAACTATTCTTAACTCTTTTAACTTAGTTCTTAACTTAAATAAGCTTAATTAGAAATAAGTCTAAGTCGACTTAAACTAAGAGATTACGTATAAGACACTAAAGTATAATAGTTATAGTACTTAACACAGTTATGTTAGTTTAAGTATTACGCCTTATACTTTACTTTAAAAGCGCTGTTACTTTAAGTAATTCTTTTAAGAGGTTTATAAAGAGCGAAGTATAGCTTTAAAGAAAACAGACTTTATTATTACTCTACTTAATAAATGTTAAGACGTAACTATTACTAAGGCCTTAAACTCCTCTTAGTAACGTGTAAGCTAAGTATATACACAGTTTTACGGCAGTTATAAAGAGATGTTTAATGCCGTTAAAGTTAAGCCTTTTTAAAAGACTTTCTTTAAAAAGTTTAAATAAGATTCTAAAGTATTTAAAATACTAAAGTAAGTAAGTAAAGCATTATTAATAACACTTAAGCGCTATACTAACAGCTAAATTAATAGTAAGAATTATATTATACGTATACTAAAACACTACGTCTTTAGTCTTTAAAGGTTACGTTAAGAGACTTACATTACTTTTAACTTCTTTAACTAAATATAAAAGCCTCTTAATGTTAACGACTTATAAGATATAGAAGTTAATGTTTTTAATAACTTAACTTAACCTTTTTAGTAAGTTACGACTTAGACCTTTAACAATTTCTTTTATAGTAATGTTAATAAGTACATTTATACTTACGAATACCTTTATAAAGTTAACTTTAAGTATATTACTTATAAGCACTTAAAGGTCCTAATATTATCTAAACTTATTTAGACGTCTTAATAATACATTTTAGTTAATTATAAAAAGGGACGCTAAGGAAATACACTAAAAATTAGTCTTAATAACAGACCTTTAAATAACTACTAGGCTCGATTTAATTAGAGTTTAGGCTAGTTATATACATTTAGTTATTAGCGCGTACTAGTTATATATAGTTAGTTACTAGTACGTACTAGTTATATACAGTTAGTTACTAGTCTACTATTTTATTAGTTAACTCTTATATACTTTAACTTAACATAAAAAGAGGCTTTATAAGCGAGTTATAAAGAATAATAAATATATACACTTTTAAGATATGTAATAAAACCATTTAAGCTAATTAAAAGGCAGAGGTTATATGACTGATTTAAGCTAGTACTATACGCTTACTTTTTAGCTGTCTTATTATATTCTATAACAGTACTAAATTAAAGCTTAAATAGTAGTTAACGAGCCTTTAAGTTACGTAAGTACTAGCTGTCTAAGTAAGTAAAGAGCGTAAAAGGAACGCTAATACGTAGGCATAACTAAGAGTACTTTCTTCTTTAAGCTTTTAACTCTCTTTTCTCTCTTTAAGCTTCTAACTTTCTCTCTCTTTATTTTACTACTTTCTTATAAGCTAGTAACTTCTCTTATAAGTTACAGAGCAGCTAAACCTTTAATATTAAAGGCCTATATAAAGTGTATACATAAGATAAGTAAAAAGGAGTTAATAAGCTTTATACTATAGTTTAGTACTTGTTATATAACCTTCTACTAGCTAAAGTTATATAAGAGAGAGTATACGACTCTTATAAGAATAAAAGACGTAACAGTATAACTTTAACTAAAACGGTAAATAAGGTTATACGACTAATATAAGAATAGGAAACGTAGCCGTTTAACTTCTATAGTATAAAAAATAACGCTACTTAACTCTTATAAGAATAAAAGAGTAGCTAAAGTCACTTATATAATTTTAAGGCCGGCCGCTATTCTTTATAAGTAACCTTCCTTTTTATAAGAGTAAATAGCTATAAGTTAAATAACACTTATATATAAGTAGAGCTTAATAGTAAGTTAAACTCTTATAAGAATTAGACTTTAAAGATAAGCTAAAGTACTATATTATAGAAAGTACTATTAAATAAGTGTTTAGTTAGAATGTTAGCTACTAACGCTTACTATATATATTAACTTTAAACTATATTATAAATTAAGCTATACTCTTAATATAAACTTATATATCTTTAGTAATTTTCTCTTTTATAATATTAGTAATAACTATTCCTACTAGTTATAGTACGTTAAAGACATATGTTCTTATAAAGCTTTTCCTTCTATTAAGTTAATTAAAGTAGAGAATCTTATCCTTTATTAACTTCTTAATTAGCCTAGTATTACTACTCTTAATCTTAGTATTAGAAGTTTATATTATTTAAACTACAGTATTACGCATTTAATGTTATTAGACTATACTTATAGTAATAGCTATTAAGTGTTCCTTAAACTGATAATTACTATATCTGTACCTTATATTCTCGTAGATCTTTATAAGGAGGCTATAGTAGTAGTATGCCTTTAAGCGACCTTTTTCTATTAAGTGTCTAATAGTTATAACCTTCTCTGTTATTACTACTTCTTATAAATAACTCTTACCTTTATAATTATAAATCGTCCCTTTACACTAGCTTTATATTTAATACTTAAGACAGCTACTAATAATTAAAAACGTATTTACTACCTAGTTAGTAAGTCTTAGTAGCTCTACTAACATAAGTATTATCTTTAGTTATATTAAGCTACACTTAAAGTTCTACTAAGTAAGTGTAATAACGAACACGCTTATATCTGTAAACAGAAGTGTCTTACTACGACAGTTATTATATAGCTCTACTATACGTCTTAAATAAGACTCTATGTTTTTCTCTTTTATCTCTTACGTTAATACTTTACGTTAACAGCTTAAAGTAGTTATAAAAGAGTAAAGTGTATTACACTCCTTTTATTCTAATAGTAACTTAGCGTTCTAAAGTAATTTAAGCTGTTACTTTAATATAAGTACTTTAAATATATACGTACTATTATTTTAACTTACTTACTCTATCTCTTAAACATAAGATGTAAGACTTTTAAGATAATAGTAAAGGATCTAGTACACTTTAAGAAGATTTACTCTTAAACTTAAACTACTTATAACTAAAATCAGATTTTTTTTCTTTTAAAACTACGCTAATTCTAATAACTTAGAATTTAGTAAGTAATAGTATATTAGACAACTTCTAAGTACTTTAAACATACTTTAAATTTCTTTAGTTAATTAAATAAAGGCGATAATCTTTTAGTTTAAATTACATTTATATACTTACGTCTTAATATCTTTAATAATATTATTTCTATAGAGTTTTACTTAGATCTTAACGTTATAAGAGACATTTACTTTCTTGTAAGTATATTAATAAACTTTTAGATCTTTAAAGAGCTGTACTATCTTAGCTAGTACTAACTTTCACTTTAGTAATGTTACTATTATTAAAAAACGAGGCGTATTATACTTCTAAATCTACTTATAGTCGACTAGACTTTAACGCTAATAATTATGTATTAAAAACACATGTACCTTATTAAATATTACTTAGTAAATTAGTAATACATATTTAGTAAAGTACGCTTTAAACTCTAAACTAATAAAAAGCTTACTTGTTACTATAACTATACAGTATGTATTTATTACTTCCGTCTTATATTCTACTACTTAAATACTAAGACTTTAAAGCCGACTTAGTACATCTTATATAACTACTATAAAAGGTATAACTATAACAGTTATACTTAGACTTAAGTTAATAAAGGCAGGAATAATAATCTTTATAGACTTACTAGTCGCCGTTAAGAGCACTTAAACTAATCCTAGTCTTTTATATTATATAAACTCGTAGACTATGTCCGCTTATATACTACTTCTCTAGTTTACTTTTAGTCTAAATATCTGTATTAGTGTATTATAACACTGTTATTTAACACTACTTAAGTATATGCGTCATTCTAGTTAACCCTTTAATAGTAATACTAGTAATTCTAAAGATCCTTTAACTGACTTTATTATAAAAGTAACAGGGAAATTTCTTAGTAAACTTAATAATAGTTTACTATAGCCTACGCTAAATAAGACTACATTAGACTGTATTAAAGTCTTTAGTAGTCCTTTAGTATATAAGAGTAATATGTTATATAAGTTTAAAGCATTATAGTTTATATTAATAAAAGGATCCTTAAAATCTAAAGCTATAAGCTTTTTTAACGTTAAGCTAAGTATTATAAATAGAGTCCTCTTACGTTTTATTAAAGAAAGCAATAACTGTATAAGGTTTAAAAACTTAGAAGAGGTTAGTATTAACTTATTAACTATTAGCTACTTACTTAAAGCCTTCTTTTAAACCTTTATATAACTTAAGCTTAATTCTTATAAGAGTTAAACTAAAGTACTATTATAAGAGTTTAGAGTTAAGTCTAATTCTTATAAGAGTTAAACTTAAGCCCGCCTCTTATAAAAGTTAGACTTAAGGTATTTTTATAAGAATTAAACTTAAGCTTAGTCTCTCTTTAAAGTTAAAGTTAAGCTAGATTCTTATAAGAGTTAAAGTCTGTCTACTTATTTTACGTACTTTGTTTTAACTTAATTAGACATTTTAGACTCGTCTCTAATATTACATATTTAATACTATACTAATAATACCTTCCGGAAACTTTTAAGAGTCTTTAAAGAGAGACCTTAAATATTAGATGTCGTAATAGTATAATACGTCTCTTTTATATTTACTATATAACTTGTCTATAAAGTAAAGACATCTTTCTCTAGTTACTTTAATATAAGTAAAAGTTACTTCTAAATAGCGATTCTTATATAATAATAATCTGTAATAGTACTCTTAAAGCCTAAGTAATCCTTCGTAAATCTATTAATAATTCTTAAAAGTCTTTATAAGTTTTAGACTTAGTTACTACTTTTATAAAGTAAGTAAAAGTTACGAAGATTTATTATAATCTCTTCTTTATTAAACGTTAAAAAGGCTGTAAAAAGGCGTATATCTACTAAGTACGCTACTACTACCTTACTTACTATACGTAAAGGAAACTTAGTAATTATCTTTAAATGTCTAATTAACGCTTTAGACTTATAATACTTAGTAATTATAAAGAGGTGACTAAAATTAACGTGAATCTTACTTATACTATATAGCGTTATATAACACTAAATCGTAAAGAACTTAGTGTTACGTACTATACCTCTTAATAATATATATAAGCAGAAAACTATTTTCTCTTTAAAAAGAGTAACTTTATACTAATACGACGTAATAAAGAATTCTTGTAGTTCCTTTTATAAGTTTACTACCTTTTAGTACTCTTTGTCGTTATCTTATAAATTACAGAAGATAAAGTCCTGTTTGTTATAAAGATGTTTGTTCTTCTTTATATTTAGGAAACTACATTTATTTTCGTAATAATTTAAGTAGTTATAAATGTTATTTAAATTATATTACTAACGTACTTTATAGATTAAGTATATAAAAGTTAAGCTAACGACATCTTTTAATAGTAAATCTACTGTTTCTTAGATTATTTTAATAAATCTGAATAATTCTATACAGTTTAACTTAAACGTAAAAGTGCTTCTGTTATGTAACTAAGTAATTATTAGTATTTAGTAGTCGCTTAAATGTTCTTTAATAAAAGCTAGTAGAGAGTAGATCTTAGTATAGACAGTTAAAGCTACTATAAAAGTCAGATTCTAATACTACTTTATAACACGAGCCTTTATTCTATTCTTAGCTTAATTAGTAGTTAAGTATATATACTAAGCCATTAATATAATCGTTACCTATTTAATACCGACTAAGCGTAGTACTATATTAGACGTAGTATAAAAGATGTCGTATTTAAAGTTATAGTTTAGTATAACTAAAGTACATAAAAGCAGAGGCGTATAACTAAGAACTACAGTCTTTTCACTTAAAAGCATAATATAAAAGTCGAATAACTTACTCTTAAAAGTAGGAATTAAAAACTACTACTAATAAAGCTGTAACTTACTATAATTAGTTATATAAATAACAGTAAATAAAAGACGAAAGAACTCCTCTTAGTATCGTTCTATTATAAAACGTTAAAGATCTAGCTAAAAAGGAGAATTTAAGATGTCTTTACTTATTAACGTAAATACACACTAAAAGTAAATAAGTATTTTTAAAGCACTCTTATATACGTCTCTAATTATTTAATTAAATAAGGAATGTAACTTACTATATTACTTATTACCTTTTATACTTTAACTTAAGCTAGTTACTTAGTCCGCTAACATCTTAAGTAGTCTCTAATAAAATTAGCTTTACTTTAACTAGTTAGAGACTGATTTACTTTATAACTCTTTTTAATAAAAGTTAAATTAACTGTGTTACTCTTATAAAGTCACCTGAAAAAGTTATAAACCTTATACTAATAAATAGACTAGTCTTAGTAGCCTTAAAGCTAAGCCGTTAATAAGATAGTAAGTCTTATAACTTAAGTTATATAACTAATACGTCTAAACGTCCTGTGTTTAAACTAACTCTCTGTAATAGTTCTCGCTTATATAGTTCTGTACTGTTCCCTTTATAGAAAAGACTAGCTTACATTAATTATACTAAGTACTTAAAATGACTAATAAGCTCTAAATTAAGCGTAGTATTATTATAAAGCTATTTAGCTTATTCGTAATTACTAGTTTACTTTAGTAGTAACGTACTTCTTTTTTAACACTTATTATGTCTTAATGCTTTTATATAATATAACTTTTTAAACTATTAAGAGTAATAGCTCTATAGTATAAGTAATAGACGATAATCTTAAGCTTTTTAAAGAATTAGAATATAGTGTATATATTTAAAGGTTTAAAGAAGACTCTAACTCTTATAAGAGTTAAGGCTACTTCTTATAACTTAAAGGCTATAAAGTACTTAATTCTTATAAGAGTTAAAGTCGTCGCTTAATAGTTAGATACTATAAAGTACTTAATTCTTATAAGAGTTAAAGTCACTTCTTAAAGCTTAAAGGCTATAAGTCGCTCACTTCTTATAAGATTTAGCGTTAAACTATACGAAGTACTAGTAGAGAGATTATCTAATAGTAAAGAACTTAACTCTAGCCTAAAAAAGGAAAAACTTCTTAGTGCTTTAAGAGCTAGTTATTAAAGGCGACTTTAATGTGTTTAGTTTATAACTTATAAGAATTATTTATTACTACTTTTACGTCCTTATTAGAATCTACTACTTTTATACTATTATACTATTATCTTTAAGTAAAGGCCGAATATTTAGTATACGCTTTAGTTTAGAGTAATAGTTATATTAGAATAGGTTTTTAGTGTAATAGTTAATGTAGTTTAAAGAAAAAGGCAGACTCTAATTCTTATAAGAGTCTCTTTATATAGAATTAGTAGAAGTAAACGATTAGTAGAAGAACAAATATATATAGTAGCTATTAAAAAAGTATGTTATAAAGAAGAAGGAAGTTAGTAAAAGAGAGAAAGGTTTAAGTTTATATAAGAACGTAACGCAGAATACTATAGTCTTAATAGAATAAGACTACGCTCCGTCTTATATTACACTTATTACTAGTCCTAATTTAAGAAAGCTTAAATTATTCTTAGCTACTATAAATATTAGTGTAAAATTAATAACACCTTAACTCTTACTTATTAACTCTATAGTTAATTCCACTTTTATATCACACTTTTTCTTAACCTTCTCTCTTACTTCTACTATTCTTTCTTCTTTTATATTACGTTCGTATATTATTATCTATTATTAGTATATATATCTGTTATACTTATATTAGATTCCTACTACATTCCTTATTAAGTTCTATCTTAATCTATCTTTAGACCTTATTTAAATTATAATTCTACTTCGTTTCTCTTTTAATTTATTCTTAGACTTTATTTAAATTATAGTTCTACTTAATTCCTTCTACTTATCTCTTTACTATTTATATCTTTTCCTTAATCTTTCTTACTCTATTATACAGGTTTCTGACTTACTCTTTATAATATACAGAATCTTATAAGAATTAAGCTTTAACTCTTATTAGTATAGTGACTTTAAGTAATACGTAAAGTAATAGAGACGTAATAAACATTAATACAGTAAATCTTATTAATTCCGGAGTAACGTAAAACACTGATTTAGTAAACGCTCTTAATGTAATAAACGATTAAACACTCTAAACGACTACTACTTAACGTAATAAAATCCGAGCTGTTACAGCTTAATTAAATAAGACTATAAGATTAGTACTAAGTCTTTAACTTAATAAAGAATTAAATATAAACTAAGAGCTTATTTCTTAAGCTATGAAAGATTATATAGTTATAGCTATATCTTAAGTAGTAATAATAGTTATAAAAGTTAGAAGTAGTTAAGTAACCTTTAAAGCTAAGTATAAAGTATTAAGTAGTAAAGCTAGTACGTATATTATTTCTTTATTCATATTTACGTCTTTTTATATAAGGTTATACTTACTTTATATTAGACCTTTAGCTTTAATTCCTATAAAAACTAGGCTTTTTAGTAAAGCTTATAGCTTCTTAACTCTTATAAGAATTAAAAGTTAACTCTTATAGCCTCTTAACTCTTATAAGAATTAAAGCTAACTCTTATAGCCTCTTAACTCTTATAAAAATTAAAGCTAACTCTTATAGCCTCTTAACTCCTATAAGAATTAAAGGCAGTTCTTATAAGAGTTAAAGTTCTTTCTTTATACTGTTTTTATTAACCTTAATATTTAATATAGTATAACTATACATACTAAAGATTTAACTAAGCAGCTTAACGCTGTATTTAATACTTTACTATATAACGAAGATACACTTAAAGACATGTTTCTAAATAGCCGTCTATAGTAGTATAAAAAAGAAATGTACTTTTTTAAAGACGTAGACGTAACTATTAAAGCGCTTAATAGTAGTCCGACTTTTAAACCTGTCTTTAAAGCCAGCTATAAGCTATATAACACTGCCTTTAAACAGGTTAATATATATATAACGTTTACTTAAATTAAGAAAAATTAAAAGAAAGATCCTCTTTAAATAGTAAAGGCAGAAGAATCCTTAACTAAGTTAAATAAGGCTTAGTAGAATAGTCTCTTCTAAGTAATAGTATAGTAGCCAGAATTATAGTAATTAACTTAAAAAGTAAAGCTTACACTTCTTTTAAAAGAGAAGGTCACTAAATTTAAAGAAGGCTTACTTAAAAAATCTTAGTGTATACTTAGACAGACATTAGTATTTATAAAGACACTAGATTTTAATAATGTTAAGCTGACTATAAGTCTGTTTAGATTTAAATACACAGAGTTATAGTCTACTTTCTATTAAAGTAAGTTCTCTTTTAACTTTATACTAGATATACAGCTGACTATACTAAGACCTTCTATTTATAATACGTCTATAGTTTTTACTTATAATAAAGATACTAACTTTAAAGCCTTTACTACTAATACTTATAAAGAGTTATACTATGTCTTAAGTGATCTGTCTAATAAAAAGAAGGTGTTAGTATAATAGAAGAAGTACTTTATTATAAAAGATAACGTTATTTATTAAGATAATAAGTACTTTAGTCTTCTGAATTATATCTAGTAAATAATGTTAGTCACTTATAAATTCTTTACTATCTTCTTACTTTATAATATTACTAGACTAGAAGTATAAATATACTACTTAAATAACTAAGTTTAATTAAAGTTCTTTTAACTAGCTATTAATAAGTATTACTAAATTATATAAAAAAGGAAGAGCGTTACTGTAA
>Ga0115846_100015_pt2 | contig 63130 bp, 64 predicted proteins | sample InSIn5gowninarea_2_FD_83860 | JGI IMG/M metagenome (GOLD analysis project Ga0115846, IMG submission 83860) | reverse complement strand
GCCCTGAAAAACAAACAACACCTAACCCAATAGACCTCACGCAATCAACAATTATGCATGTTCCGTTTTCCGAAAACACCTTTCCCCAAGTGCTTGTGTTTGTGCTTGTTCCATCCAAAGCCACCTCTCTTCCAATACTCAACGTAGCAAACAAGAATCTTAACGTACAAATATCTATTGAGTCACCGAACAGCTTGCTTGTTCCGTTCTCAATTACTTGTCATGTCTGACTCCAATTACCTGCCCGGCAGCCGAGCCATCAAGATTCCTCTTTCACGAATGAAGCACAACGAGTACACGACTCCTTCACGTCACCGCTCTAATCGTGATGACTGTAGCACAGAAAGCTCAGATGCATATTCATCAGCGGCTTCAGCCTCCTCGTCTCGAACTCGAGAGACAGTCCTCCTCAATACTCAAAGGACCATTGCATCCCCAGCCAACCTCCAAGCCGCAGCGTCCACATACTCTACCCCTCAACAACCGACTCAAAGGAAGGACAAACACCGAGCATCGGATTCCGATGTCCCACCTCCAAACTCAGTGCCCGCAAGAAGACTGAACATCTCCTCCGCTCACACTTCTCCGCTGAGCCCGAGCATGCTCTCCTCATCGTCGTACAAGTCGATCAACCTAAATACCCACATGTCTGGAGATCGAGACGAACCCACAAGAATCATAACATACACAAAACACAGCCAGGGATTCACATGGAATGATGAGTTATTCTTACCCAGCTATTTGATTGGAAGAAGGTACGGTGGGCGTGGTTCCGCACGAGCGAGAAGGAGGTGGGGTGGTGGTTATGACGAGGAAGAGGATGATGAAATGGACGGTGTTGGTGACTTTGATGAGGACGCGGATATATGTCCAGTTATGGACATTTTCGTTACGGACGAAGAGGCTGCAAGGCTGTTGCCATAGGCGTGACAATGGAAGAGTACAAAGCGCAGGATTACGTTCACCATTCTCGATTCGGATCAAACTCTTTTTGAACATTTTATTCTCTGTGAGTTGGAGTTGGGGGAGAGTGTTGGACCGGGTAATAAGATGCTCTTTGACACGATGATCAAGCCATCAGGGGAAAGGTGTTTTCGGAAAACGGAACATGCATAATTGTTGATTGCGTGAGGTCTATTGGGTTAGGTGTTGTTTGTTTTTCAGGGCATAATGAGGCAAGGCAATCATGGAACAAGCAGTTTCAAATGGTAATCACTGGACTGGCAAAAAGGTGTTAGGGGATTTGATAATTGCAGATACATAATAGAGCTACTCTTCACTCTGGTCGACCATCCAGCACCTCTTCTGCGCCAGATAATTCTCATCCGTCTTCTTAACATGTTCGATATTCGCCCAGGGGATCGGACAATGGTGTTGGAGACGATTCGATCAGGCACTCTTCAATTTTGTGCCTTAGATATGACATACAATGGCTAACATGATCTCGAAGCCCAAAGACATGTGAGATACACCCGCATAGCTCGACCATGGCAGCCATGTCTTTTCAGTCATCGCACTCAGACTCTCAACACGATTCGAAAGCGACTGAAAATCCTGTTGCCTCATTTCAAATACAGGTACATCGCTGACGATCGACGGTAGAAGACTCTATGGTGCTTGAGCTATCTCATCGCTATCAGCATTCAACGTCGAAAACAGCATCCTAATTCTGTGAGATCAGCAAGATGAGCTCCAACAGTGGACTCAAGCCTTCTCAGCCTGTGAGGCTAGTTGCAGAAACTTGCGCATCACGAGGTACCTCGAAGCTCCCGACACCGGCTAAACGACACGCTGACGTGTTGGTGGAAGTGCTGCTGATCGTTCGAAGCCCGATAGACTCGTCACTGCCACCGTGACTTGCCTAGCACTCATCTCTTGCAAGCTGTCGTTGTCACGAACGTTGTTGAGGCACAGGGTACTTGTGGGCAGTGGGTTGCTTTGATAGCGAGTGAAACACAAGAAGTCAAATAATATAGGGCTGATGATCGGCCAAACACCCTCACATACCACTGGTGTCACGTCAATTTACCACGTGTCAAGACAGTTCACGAAGTGAATATTATTGTCAATGATCACAACTTCGAGGACAAAGCCAGCCCGACATTGAGGTAGGAGAGTGACAATCTGGACTCCGGTCGGTCGCATATCTTTCCTTTCTCGCTTCATCAGATTGTTGCGCTCCTTCCAAAATACGGATTGAGGCAACGCTTGTTTGAACAATTTCCGCGACGACAGTAAACGTTGTCTCTGTCACTCCCATGCGCAGAGTGCTTTCCACTCTTCTAAGTCATCAGTGAAGCACATGCTTGCGCAAACAAACTCCTGGAGAGATCACTTGTTGCGCTATCAAAATGTCACCTACGCGACGGGACATGTTTGTCACCTCCGTTGTTTATAAAAGGATTTGTTCTTCCACCTCTTTCAATCTTCCAAATACTTTACAGCCTCCTGTGAAATCTCAGACAACAAGTGCCAGCTCAATCAAAACAACCAAGTGGCCTTTCAGGAGAGTCTTTTATACAACAACACTACATATTTGATATATCTTTCTTCTACAACACAACCAACCATCATGTCAGCTCAAGACATAACATCTCGAGCAGGTCTGCCGACTACAAACTTCCGATTTCTACGTGTTCGAGGAGCAAACCCAGCGCACACTTATGCAAAACCGGACATAATTAGTATGCCAAGATCGAGCCGCAAGCAGTGAGTTATCCTCTTCTCTCAGGTCATGCTTTACTAACAGGGCACAGCTTGCTATTCGGCTGTTACACTCAGGTATGGATGGAGTCGACAAACGGTCCACCTCAGCTGTTACTCAAGCACAACGTTCCCATCAACGCTCTGATGGCGATCTCACCAGTGATCAGAGAAGCGATCGAGTCAAGTCCTTTCAAAGGCCACTCCGAATGCCTAGATCGCATTGTACTACCAAATGGTAACGTTCAAGCCTACAAGATCATTTTCAACGGGCTCAACAGCGCCTATGATCATGGCTCCCTGAACACGATCAAAACATAGTACATAGCACCACTCTATCACTACTACAATATCATCAACGTTGCGACGCAGCTTGGTATTAGTCACACTGCCGAGCAGATGCAACGAACGTTCGATGACCTCTCGCATCGTTCGCAAGGAAAGCAGTGCGTAATTGACCATAACGATATCACCGCCGCTTATCGGTTCTGTCCTGTTGGTCATGAGCTTCGAAAGGTGGTTGTCGAGAAGGCAGCGCGTGGTATTGCAGAGCGACAGCTCTATGGCCGAATGGCAGGCAAGGTCTACGAAGCTGAGGAACAGTTTCCTGAATTTGCGGAAGATCTGTACTTCAGAAAGGAAGAACTCTGGGCGGAAGAGAGTTGAAGTAGCAACAAAGGAATGGACTGCTGGTTGAATACCTCGGCGCGTTTGAGCAGTGGACATGCGTATGGAAATGCAGACGGTCTGTGGTAGGCATCTAAAACATCGACGATCGACCCAGTACATGCAGGTGGAAATTTCAGGAATGTCAACACCAATGTATGGTACACTTGCACTTGTGATTAGCGAGGCAGTTCGAAGTACAGAATACTTTGAGCAGTAAACAGGGGTGATTATCTTCACCATTGTACCAATGGACTAGGCTTGGCAGACCCTCCAAGTGACAACATTCTACTCAATGCCTGAGTCTACGATGCGATCGCCATTGTTCACAACCGAATCCCTGCCTCCTTGACTAGAAAGCGAAGTAGATCGGTAACCTAGTACATACATGAACCAATGCGCACCTGCGCTGTGTACTCGACCGTACAATACTGTACCACAGTTGACCCCTTTTTCTCTTTATCGCGCAACTTCCTCCTTCGAGCTTACTGACTACAAACAACGAACGCTGTCTGGACTTTGCTTTCTTCCTATCCCAAGTCTTCGGCTCATGTCTTTGTTTCCAGAAAGTCGCCGCTATGCCTTCCAATAACGACTAAGCTCTGCGTGTGAGGAGAAAGAACGGTTGTTTCTTACCAACTTGACTAATTGAATGCAACATACTTCCTTTGGGATGAAGTGCTAGGCCTACGTGCTCAAAATACCGATATGCCAACACGACCGGGCAACACAGTAGGATCTGTCTGCTTGCTTGGAGTATTAGCACATGTGCTGAAGGTAAAGCAAGGCGCCGCAAGTGCTATAGCATCATCCGGCAAACACCACAATCATTGAGGCACTTGGATTGTTTGGGTAAGCACAATCGATGTATGTGCTAAACTCATGATATCCAGGCTCGACAAACTCCAAGCTCTTCTCGTCTTCTCTTTGCAAAAGACGTTGATATCCAAATACTCCAGGAAGATGGACACAGTTCCATTCACAGACTACAGGAACAGGAGTGAATAACAATAACGCGACCTTCACTCTTAGCACCAGCACGATCCCTCTGTCTTTCACAAGCTACAAACGCTCTCGCTACATAAATACATGATGGAATCCTACCCATCTACAGCTCAATCATTCGCACACAACTTTGAGTCCGACCGATCTCGTCAGCGATCACTCTCAACGACCAAAACAAAATCGACAATCCTGAAATCACGCAATCCACACGCCAAAGCGATATCGTGAAGATGGCTCCATTACGAGTTTTACCCGCTGATCCCAATGCGCCAACAAAGCCGATGCGAATTAACATAATGACAGAACAGGAAATCAGGAAGTAAGTCCTAAGCCCCTATGCACCGGAAACACGATGTTCTAACACAGCCCAGTCTGAGAAGAGGCAATCTTGTCGATGTCCTCATCTACCAGCCCCATCACCCACCACAAAAGATCTTTGAACACATGAAGATCCCACTCAAGGCACTAGCTGTGGTCAGCCCAGCCCTACACGATGCCATCGTTCTACACAATCGGACAACAAACGCTCGTATCACCTCAGTTCATCTACCATATGGTGATCTCTACGCCTACAAGTGTGTCTTAGGTTGGATTCTAGACATCATCGCTGCTGGAAAGCTTATACGAATCCAAGGAATCTCCCAAGCTCGTCTCCTACGGTACGATCGAATTCACCATATTGCGGTGAAGCTTGGTATTGGTTTCTTGAAGATGGGTATGGTGAACAGAATCAATGGCATACTCTACAGAGCATACCAATCTGGCTTCATCTTGGATCTGGACGAAGTCTATGAGATCTATATGAAGCTCACGAGCAACCATCCACTTCGGCATCTGGTCTCGCAGGTATTGACAATTGCCAACCATTATCACCACATGGACCCCAATTTCTGCGCAGCTCTCGCACAAATGGCGGCGAACGTACCTGCCTTGTCCTACGATCTCATCACATACTACAATGCTGCATGCGAGAATGCTCAAGGTACTGCTGATCACGACGTCGAAGATCGTCCAGTCGCTAGTAGTCCTACCAGTTGTCACGCCGCTGATGATTATGATTTCACTACTCATACATTCATCGCTAGGGACCATGCTGTTGGCGAATCCATCGACGCTGAAGCTGAGCCATCCACTAGATCTCATGAGATCCGAGCTTTCAATCCTCTTGTGGTTGGCCACGACGTGTGAGCAAGTGTGTCTTAGTTATCTAGCCAAGTACGGAGCCTGACAGAACGCTTCCGTGCGTGAATTTGGAAAAGAAGATGAATCAACGGCAAGAGTTGTTAGCGGCAGCAACGAGAGATGTATGAGGATGAACAAACGTGTTGGTCACAGGTCAAGAAACAAGAAAGATTATTTTCCTGCACGCAGAGCTGTCGACCTCCACCAGCCAGTCAGTCAGCCCGGCCAGCGCTCACGAGTGCACCGCACGCGGGGAGAGGAAAAGAGGGGGTGTGGCGGAAATGGCGAGTGCTGCCCGAACCAAAGGTCTGCTAATACCATCTTTACAAAGCCTAAAACGTACGATAGTCATTCATTCATGGAGAGAAGAGGAGAGGAGAAGTAGGAAAAGAACATATAGCATGTCTTTTTGCTCCTTTTCCAGTCAGCGACTTGGGTAAATGTCAAGGCTTGTGGTGTCGTGTTGGGCATAGCAGTTGACTTACTTTACGTAGTAGGTAGCACGGCATGGACTATTTTCTATTCTCTATGCGAAAAGCTCTCTTCTGATCTCGTTCCTGGCTACTGTAGTCCCACAGTATCCCTCTATAAGTACGTAGTTCCTTTTCTCTCGCACACCTCCTGACATACTCAACCTAGATAGGTGGGTTTGTGATATGCAACTACTCATCTTATTTATGCGCTATCATTCTATCGGTACTATACGTATCTGCGTCTATTCAACAACACCCACCATTCATTGCTGCAGTGCTTCCTCTTTCTCAGTCCTAGATGAAGTACTGTTTTATCCGTAGAACATGACTGTCCTGCCTTGCTGCCAATGTGGCTAGACGAATTCATCAATCAACGAGCAGTATGTCTCGTGTTGCTTATGGTGTTGGTTTTGCGGATGCGGAGTGTTTGGTATTGTCTTCTGGGATGGTGTGTTGTGTTGATATCGAGAGATGCGTTAGGTCGGGTTGGGTTGGGTTGGGTCGAAAGCTTGAAGCGACAGATGAAAGTTGTTGAACGAGCATGAGGACAGGAGGTGGGTTTGAGTCCGTTCGTTGAGGGGACGTGAACGTTGGTGGGTGATGAGGATGCTGGTGAAGTTGAAGAGTGACGACATTGCCACGTCTTTGAGGAGGGTGATGTCACGACCTGTAGATTGGGATCAAGCATGGCACGCAATATGTGGTCGTCAACCAGATTTGATGTATGAGCAAAATTTCTTCTGGTAAACGGCAAGTACCTGCCACCAACACCTTGTGGGCATCTCGATCACAGCTGTCCACCAGTCCAGTATTCAAAAGGTACTGAGAATCCCGGCATATCGGGTATGTCGAGCATATCAGCAGAAAACGTGTCGTCTATCCAGTCACTCGTGTTTCCGGGTGGAAGAACTCCGTATGATGTTTGGGCTTTATTGAGGCTCATTTGCTCTAGTGGAGATAGATGTTGAGTATTCACATCTACCTCAACGACTTCAGAGACTTCGGGTGATTCCTCCTCGGGTGATGAGGACGCTGCATAATCTAGCAGGCTCCAGACAAGCCATCCGTTGACTTTGGGTCTTCTGGTGCCGTGACGGGTGTCCAGAGATCTGGGTAGGATTTCGGCAAGTTTTGTAAGTTTGCTTTTCTGTGAAGGGATTAGATTGACAAGCTGAAGATTGAGGTACAGATCATACCGTATGATTGAGGTGATTCCACCTTGCTGCCAGCTGTCCTACGAAACTTTCACATTTGTCGAAGTTTTCGATTGCTTTGGCGGCAAGGTTTTCGTCTTTAGAGAAACTGAGGAAGAAATTCACTGTTGCTATGACCGAAACAAGATGGGCAACAAATGGGTCGGATGGGTGCCATTCCTTCTCTTGGCAAAGCTCGACAATTCGAACAATCCATCTTGAGTGAAGAATGGCTTGGTCAATAACATTTTGCTGGAAGGATGGTGGTCGTACACTTTGTTGGTCATTCTTTCGGAAGAAGTGAAGGAAGGGATGGTTAAGAACAGCTTGAATACCATGGTACAACATCTGCGACAAGATCCAGTGCTCCCAGTAGTGCTTGCTTTGAGCGATGTCTGTCCTTGATCGCTCATCAAACCTTACAAAGTCGAACCGATGCTTTTGCGGAAGATGACACTCAAATTCGAAGATTTGCGACTTAATCTGTAGATATGCTGATTGTGATTGCCAGGCTTTCTCGCGAGTTTCCAAACGAATCTGTTGGAGATATGCCATCAGGTCACCCCAAATGGACACCAATTTTAAGACATGCGAGCCAATACCAGGATCGTGTATATGATGAAGTGGGTCATCGTCCTTGTCATATCGCTCTCTAGCAAGCGATGACGGCATGACAAAGTTTGACATGTGTGTCGGAATGTCTGGTAATATTGTGGCTTCTGGCATAGCTCGCACCATGTTGAAACTACTGCCATATGTACGATCCAGATAGAATAAGGACCAGAGACATCTAGCAACCTCATCTTGCCTCAACGAGCCACTGGTTTTTGAGTTCATGGTTAAGATGTTGGTGCAGAGAGCATACCGTGCAGCAACACCAATTGACATCAGAGCAGATGCTGCTCTTCCATCTGCGAAGACATTGTCAGAGAGGATAGATGCTATCAAGTGAATTGTACTGACCCAGGATATCAGCGTAGCAATTCAGACACAAGGCCTGTAGCATTTCAACCGACCTGACAGGTGAAGATATCTCTGCGAGTAGCGAGCGGCGCGCCGCGTTGGTGTAGAAAGAAGCTGCACTGTCTCGGGTGCCATGAAAGAAAGGATGGTCTGAAAGTCTGACAGCTAAACCAAGAAAGACCCATAAAAGGGCTCGAGGGAAGGCTAACATCTGTGAACGAAGTCGATTCTCTTCGAACACAAGACAACCAACGGTGCAGAAATTCTGAGTGAAGACATCAGCCAGCGCGGCAAGCACATCTCTGGGAGGTATAGGTCTTGTGGAATGGTGAGTGGGAGAGCTTGATGCAGGTAGGCCGCTTACCTGTGGAGAGGATGAAATGTGGATTGTTCTGGGCTTGAGTGTTCATGATCTGCCATGCCACTAGAAAGCTCCGATGTAGGTTCGGCGAATATGGATGTTGACAATGACATATTTCTAGTCGAAGAACGGGCAGCTGGCTGAGTGGCCGAAAAGAGGCTATAGGTCGGATTAGGTGTGTTGCAACGAGGCGTCGGTTTTGAACTGACCTCACAAGTTCCTCGATCCGACCCATGCGCGATGCCAAGACATCGACCTGGTCGCGGTGTGCATACTGTAGTGATCCGGGTCAGATGTTGGTCGATGGGACCAAGCAGGAGAAAGAGGAAGCCGTACGAGAGAGCTGTCAGCATTACTGGCTTTCTGTATTCGATAGTCATCTGAAGGTTTGACGTATGTACAAGGCTGGTTTAGTCGGCTGCAGAACGAACAGACGGGCCGTTCGCCAGGACACTTGGACTTCTTCCTCCTGCAAGCGCATCAGATTTGCTCGCGAAAATAGGTTCGTCTTCAGCTCACCTGCATGGTTCACAAGCTTGGCGGGCTCGAGGTCGTCCTTCATCGCTCATTCTGTGCTAGAAGATGTTGAGGCCAACAGCTGCGGCGGCGATGACCAACATCAGTATGACGATACCGAGGCTAGGATTGACCAAGGCTCGTTGTCTGAAAGACTGAAGGCATGGTCTTGCTTTGTGAAAGATTGAAGGAAGTACTTCGATTTGTCCTTTTCAGGTGTCTAAATAAGCGAAGTGTCGCCGATGTGGAAGTGGGGTACTCCTCGGAACCATCCCATAACATACTTGGTAGCCAGGTATCGCACTGCTCGACCACACTATCATTCATGTTGTACACGGAAGGTATCAATGGGATGCGAGTACAAGGATCTAGCGACAATCGTGTATGCAGTCATATACTTGGTGTTCAGTGTGTTCGGCAATAGACAAGATATTCATGATCTGTTCCGTCCTTGTAAAATGTGCAGCAAGCAACACGAACTTCTCCATCCAATGCATACAAGTCCCCGTGATAAGGCAAGAACAACAACTCCTCGTGCATATTGGAGGACGGATGCCATCCATTCTACCTGAACATACGTACGTTGAACTTTTTCAACCACCATGTGTAATGCTCTGCCACTATCCTGTACTCTTACCAGCAAACGATTATACGCCTCCTGGTTAGACAACATCTGCGTCCTGCTCTCGTAAGCACAATGCCGGTCCGTGTTCCGGGTTTTATGCTTAGGCTCGCCTTATCAATATATACACTCATATCAACGTTGGAAAATTTCTAAGCCAGACGGAGCGTGATCCTCCAATCGACCGTGCCCACAACCACTCCATTTGTATGCATGTCCCGATGGATTCGAAGAGACGATGAACCCAAGTATAAAGCATGGCATCGCCAGAGTTTACATGAGACGGAAATGGACAGCAACGAAAAGACTGTTTTCCAGCGACATCACCGACAATATCCGGTACTAACCGAGGTCGATAATTTCACAATACTATCACCATCAAATCACAATACCCGGAAAACCAGGAAGACCATTCGACTTGATATTCACACAAACAGAGCACCCTCTGCACCATGACCAACTCGAAATCCAAATTCTCTCATCTAGAGCTTGCACCAATTGATGAGGTGTTCGCCCTTAACGCCGAATATCTGGCTGACTCGGACCCTTCGAGAGTGAATCTGGGAATTGGTGTCTACCGTACTGATCAAGGAGACCCATGGCCGCTTTCATCAGTTGCAGCTGCCGAGAAAAGGTTGGCAGATGGTGGACTACTGTCTCGACACGACTACCTTCAAATCCGGGGCGATCCTGCCTTCCTTGATCAAGCCCGTCCACTAATCTTTGGCAACTGCGGAAAAGAGTCAAACGACGAATCTACCGACCAGGCAAGGATAGCATCCTTACAAACAGTTTCCGGCACCGGCGCGAACCATCTTGGTGCCCTATTCCTGAGCAAATACGGCAACGCACGACGAGTCTGGGTATCCGACCCAACATGGGGCAACCATTTCACAATCTGGGATTTAGTCGGCGCCGAAGTCATGACATACCCCTACTTTGATGCAACCAACAAAACCTTCAACTTCGATGGCACCATGGAATGTCTAGAAGCGAATGCCCGGCCAGGAGATGTGCTTCTCCTTCATGCATGTGCGCACAATCCAACCGGTGCTGATCCCACCAAAGACCAATGGAAAGCTATCGCGCGTTTATGCGAGCGGAAAAGCCTCTATCCATTCTTCGACCTTGCCTACCAAGGCTTTGCATCCGGTAACCTAGACGAAGATGCATGGGCTATCCGATACTTCTTCAACGAGACTTCAGTCTCCGAGTTCTGCGTGGCTCAATCATTCTCCAAGAACTTTGGTCTCTACGGTCAACGAGCTGGCGCCCTTCACATGGTTCTTAGCGAGCGATCCACCCACCTTAGAGCGGTTGTCATCTCGAATATGTGCCACCTAATCCGAGGAGAATTCTCAATGGCTCCACGAGGAGGAACTGATCTAGTCAAAGAAGTCCTGTCCGATTCACAGCTACGTCAGAACTGGCTTCTCGATCTAAAGAAAATGGCCAATAGGATGAAGAGCATGAGGCAAGCACTGTACAGTGAACTCGTCCAATTAGGTACACCAGGTACATGGGAGCATGTCACATCACAGGTAAGCACCATATCCTATCTTGCCCCTGTCAATATCGAAACTGACGCACAATACTCCAGATTGGCATGTTCTCATACACAGGCCTAACAAAAGCACAAGTCATGGCGATCCGACATAAACATCATATATACATGCTCGGGTCCGGCAGAATATCCATCTCCGGCTGTAAGTTTGTGCACCAGTATTTACACTTCCCGATTGCTAATAACGCATAATAGTGAACAACGCTAATGTCGGTCGTGTTGCGCATGCCATTGACGATGTGGTACGAACAGTCAACTAAGACATCATTCGTCTTCAGCATTCACTCAAGAACCCTCACAATCCACAAAACTACCTGGTTGCTGCAGCACTCAATGCGACACTCCAGTCCACGCCTCTCACCAATGCAACGAAACTCCGCAAGTTATCGTCTTGCATACTCCTTCCTCCACCGTGGGACACAAAGTTCGGAACACGGGAAAATACCGCATCTCTTGGCACCATCTCCACAGCCCGGCCCGGTCCAAAGTAGTGCAGCCTTCCTTGTATCAACAATCCATATCCAGCAATTTCTTCTCCCCCAGCAAAAGCAAAAGGTGAATACAGTAGACATCATAGAACAAGCATAGAAAGCAGCCTCGATCTAGATCTTTGCCATCATGGCGGAGAAAAAGAATGATGGAAGATAAAAGACGAGTGTTCGGAATATGTACTTCACTCCCGCGTTCATACGTATGTGTGTATGTACTCTGCATTCTTGCGGAGTTTGGTTGGTGGATTCGAACGCTTGGTTGAGCAAAGAAAGATACATATGTATGTAGGATATGTACTTGTTCTAGCACCAATTATCGTCACGAATTTCTGCATCAAGAAGACATGGAGAGATTCTCCACTGGAAATGTTAATAAGTACCTAACTTTCCGCTTCTCGTCTCATCTCATCTCATCTTGCTACTTAGTATACCGCTTCCTTTGTTCTCGCTCCGTACGTACGTAGAAATCTCTTGCTGCATTCCCGTACTGTCCAACTCCATACATATACATACACAGCTTCACACGGTACGTATGTCTGTTTAGGTAGGTAGGTAGGTACTTGACCTCCTTCTCTTCACTATCCTATCCTATCCGTGTTGAAACGTATGTAACTCTGCACCTCCGCACACCTTGTACGTAGACCGTAGTACTCCGGAATCCAATACGTTTCGATTCGTAGTTTCGGACGCGAACGTGCATATGGATTTATGGTCGTGGTTTATGTCGAGCTCTTTTCGGCTTCTCTTGTATGTTGTGTGAGTTGTTTACGGTGCATGAGATGCTTTGTTCGTTCTTCTCGTTGATCGGGGTTGGTGCAATGTGTGGTTGAGCGTAATGTTTTGGTGAAGATATCCGTAGAGATCCGGATTTGATGGTCTATCTGAACCGATAGAGTCTCAAAGCATGAGGGACTGAGCTTGCCAAATGCTTGAGCTAATATCGAGAAGGTACTGCCATTCAACTGCCACTCGATGTCTGACCAGAACTTGACTACCTTGCATATGTGTGGCGAAGGACTTGAGGCGTAGGCTTGCACATCAAGAATCTTGAGTTTCCTGGTTGTTCCCAAATTTGAATGTTGATGCTCCTCCTCTTCGTATTGTAAAGTTCTCTTGCTCAGATTCTTCTGGAGTTGTTCCAGTATTGCTTGAAGTGCCGTTGACCACGTCTCCGTTCTTTTGTACCTTCTTGGGCTGCTTTGTTCGATTTTGATGAGGAGCAGCGGCGGCTTTAACTTTTGGCTTATTCATTAAGTCCTTCGTAAGTTTCTTGGTGTCCTCGTTCCGCCAAACATCAGCAAAAGCTCTTACACCGGCCTCAATTCCATCTTCGATGCTGCGATTTTCCCAGTACCGCATGAGCGACTTCTGCGCTCTGTATGTCGAGGCGTTGATTGACATGTCCGCCATATACTGCTCACGTACAACTTCCAGAGCCCGTTTCGAAGGAGTGAGCTTTGTAATGAGACCCGCCTGCAGAGCTTCTTCGGCTGTCCAAGCCTCTCCAGTTAGCATGAGATGTCGAGCACGTCCCCAGCCGACAATGTCGCACAAGAGACGGGCTTCAACCACACTGGGAATACCGAGCTTCACCTCAGGCATACTAAAAGATGACGGGGTGGATGCTATACGTATATCGCAAGCAGCTGCCATTTCAAGTCCTGCGCCAATACATGGTCCATCAATCTCAGCGATGACTGGAGCCGGCAGATCTCGAATTGCAGTACACAATCTGGATATGGTTCTGATGAAAGCTTCGGCTTCGTCGGGTGTATTGAGACTCGCCATTGTCTTTACATCGGCACCACCACAGAAGACTGCTTTCCTTGGCGCTTGGTTGTTGGCACTTGACAAAATGACACATGCCAGCGTCTCAAATCTCGCAAGAGCTTGAAACACAACGGTCAGATCAGTCATCATTTTCGTGCTCAGGGAGTTGCCTTTTTCCTTCCTGTCAAATTTGACTCTTACCGAGAAGTCCTTGCCGACTCTTGTTGCATTCTGAATAGAAATCCCTTGGCCAATTTCAACAGAATTACGGTGACGCACGTTGTGACGTGCAGGCATATGCTGCAAGTAGTCTTGAAACTGCTTTTCCACATTTTCAACGGTCAATACAGTTTCTGCTGGCAGAGATCCACCCCCTGTACTTGAAGCTTGACTCGCATCCTCATTGGTTGCGTCTATCGCCGTATCAAGAGTCTTTGAAATAGGTGTGCCCATTGAATGGTCAAGTGTTGTGGTCTGAACAGCATCAGACTCGTTGACTTGTTCCAGGAGTAGCAAATCGTTAGGCGAAGGTGTTTCTTCACCCTCGAAACTTCGTAGTACACCATCCGTATCTACATGAGGCTGACTGCTAGATGCTTCGTGGGTGGCATCGTTGTTTGAATCATTGGCAACACTATCAGTAGCATTGCTGGCAATGTCTTGAGCAGATGTCTGCTTGGTTTGACCTCCGACGTGTCCTTTTGTCGTGTCTGTCGATGCATGTCTCCTTGTAGTTGAGCCGAATCCTAGTCTACAGCTCAGTGATACGCCTGATGCGGAAGTTCTTGGTGTCAATCGCTGGTGCCAACGGCATGTCGAGCTCAGGGCTCGGCATTTCCTAGCTCGATAAAGCGGTATGGCATTGGCTGCTTGTGTTGACTGTCTGAAGAAGGAGTGTGCCTTCATGTTGTCCACCTGGGATGTAGATCCTTGGCGAGCTCACGTTGGGCGTCGAACTTGACAGAGTATGATAGTAGGTGAGATGGATTGATGAATAACCGGCCATCAACAACCAGGAGAGTTGGAGCCTCGGCAAAGGACTCCTAGAAAGGCAGGTTTGCCGCGGCAGACATAGCCAATCTCGGTGAACTTGCCTGCTAAGAGATATCATGTTCCTGCGTCTCTCGACGACCTTTTGTCCTGGCAATCCGCCTCGTCGGGATGTATCAGCTGTTCAGACGAGAGGAGCCAACTACTGCATCTTCTTCATAGCCGGTCGAGTTCGGGAAAGAGGATCCCTTTATGTCAGCGGTCAGCGCAAAACCAGGCAGAACTTTCATTCTCAAGCTTGACACTGCAGTCAACCCTCCCCTCGTAAGTTCCATAACCACATACACTAGCAGCCACAGCAAATTCTCCTTCCCCAAAGTCTCGCGTCAAGCAAGTCCAATGATGAAAAAAATAAAGCGTGACACAAAGCACCTCATCGAATGAGATGAGAGTGTCAACAAGAAAAAAGGTTTCCAAAAATTAAGCCAAGTTGTCAAAACTCAGACCCAACAGCAGAAGAAGTTCTCGCAAAAACTCCTCATTCCTTCCGAAGAAGCGCAACCATACATGGCACCAAAAAAAAGCGGTAAACCAACAGGTGCTAAAAAGCCCCCAAGTACCCACAAATCCCTGCTCGGAGAACGAGGCCCTCAGTTCTCGGTACTGGCTCAGAACACCCATCGTAGTCATCGGCGTGAGTAGTATGGGCAAAGAAGCGACTACGAACCTCGCATGTGGAGGTTGTAATGCAATTGCGATACCGCGGCCTCGAGTGGTGCAAGTGATACGATGTTCTGCGCGGGAGCGAGGGGGAGTTTTGATTGTGGATAGTATGTGTGATGGTAGGATGGAAAGGAATATGGGCAGTGGTGTGGTATGGGGAGAGAGAAAAGGAAGTGGTGGGAGGTGGATGGGTTTAAATACGCTGTGGTGAAGAGTGGCTGGATCAGATCAAACGGAAAAATGGGGCAGTAACTCGTGGACATGGCTTGAATCTCGTGGTTTTGGCATCGTCTTTTTTGTTGTGAAAGAGGATGGGAGTGAAGGTTCGGTGGTTTGTGAGCTGATGAGTGAATGTTTGCATCACGTGACAAATCTGCGAGCGAGCGACCAGCGTAGGCAGGTCCATCGGCCTATATTTGGCATCTGCTTGGCATGAAGTACGTAATTTGTGTATTGGAAAGACGTGTTTGAAGTAGAAGGAAGGGTCAGCAACAGATAGAGTACATATCCAATTCTTCTTGAACCATCCGAGGCTGAACTACCGACGCCGGCTATGTACAGTATCAGAGCGCTAGTTTCTTCCAACAGTATATCTGATCCACACATTTGTATCTCTCCATCGTTAGACAGGCCGGAAAGTGTCAACGATCGTCTGTGCTCTCATCATCCACAGCAAGAACAAGAACAATCCACTTGCAAGTACACGCGCTCAACAATGTCAAGATATCGTCTCTCACCATCTACCTCACGAACCTCCTCCCCACAATACCCAACCCAATCCACCCTCCAATGAGACATAATCCTCCTAACGGTGTTACTGGGCCTAGCGCTTTGAATCGCGCTGGATCGATCACAAGAAGATAAATACTGCCAGAGAACATGGTCATGCCTGCCAGGAAAAGTGTGCCAGGGATGCGTTGCGCGCGTTGTGGGAGCGCGATACTCGTGGCTAATAAGGCGACGGAATGGATGAGCTAGATTTCACATGAATATGTTAGTTATGGTTTATAGGCGTGGGTAGAAGGGCAAAGAGGAGGCGCTGTGGCGGCAGGTGGTGAAAAGCAACACCCACTTCGATGGCATATTCATTGTTTTCAGACCCACGGGAAGAGGAAAGAGATGGGTGGCTACATACTTGATACTGCGCTGCTGTGCTCCAGTTTGCAACTCTCGCCGGGTCGGAGATGCGTTTCTTCAAGCCATGGGCACCGAATGCGCCCAGAGCAACAGCACTGGCACCATAGACGGTCGACAGAGTGAAGAATAAATTACCAGGCATATTCGCGAAACAGCCTTTGTATTCTGGGCTTTCGTTCCCTATGTCAGTTGCCACGTCTGCGTGCGAGTGGGTTGAGGTCTCTGGAGCTACTGAACGCGGCGGTGTTAACGGCGATGAGTCAGTAAGGGTGTGGTTGAAAAGGGGTTGGCGTTCAAGGTTTGATTCAATGGATTGTCGTGACGATGAATCTAATGGATTATTGGAAGAAAGTGCTGCTGAGGTCTGGTGGAAAGATGTTGCGTTAGCAGTGTCTTCGGTATTCTCTCTGATGCCCCGAAGCTCTGCAATGTTTTCGTCGAAGCTTGACATGAAACTTTGGCAGGTACGTACTGTTGATGTCTGTGAGGTAGATTGGTGTTCAAGTGAGGTCCACGAAAGCTTGGACAATGATCCTGGTCGGCAAGGATGAGGAGCTTCCGAAACTCCGAGATGATCGAGCCGCAGAAGTCCGCTTATCTGACTTGTGCGCAAAATGCTGGTGACTCGATTCGAAGTATGTGACACTACCTAGGTATTTACGTACTTAGTCAGTGAGCGGTGTATGTTGTTTTGGTCTATCGCGACGATGCAGTTGCTTAAATAATAAACCAAGACGAAAGAGCAATCGGAAAATACCTGTACGCACGAAGATCTACGTGTTGTAAATCAGCATACAGCATACGTACTGAGTTTGCTATGAAGAACACCATGGTACACATCAATGTACAATAAAGAGCTGTCAACAGCAGTGTCTTAGAAGTCCCTGAAATATTGGGTAAAACCAACAACGTCCTAGCAGCTGTTCCTTCCGGAGGATCTTAACACTTTGGTCATGTAGGCATACCTATTCTTGAAGGAAGACTTCCGCTGCTGTTATGATTTTCCTTGCAGTCTACGAATTCTCTTAATCACTCGTCGTGTTGTAATACATGGTGATGCTTTGGATTTTCATGATACTGTCCTGTGTTGGGGGCCCGGAGGACCAATCTAGACACTGGTTAGCATTGTGGTTTAAGCCTGTTCAGCATCTGATCCTTACTAGGGTTGCCGTTCGCCCAGTTGCTCCACAACCAAGGGCCGGCTTGGCTTGGAACGTTCGTAACGTATTCCTGTTCGAGGTTCCCATCGACGTAGAATGCAGTATAGTTTGCAGTCCAATCGATGCGGTACTCGTGGACAGCGGCAACGTTGGATGGAGCAGTTCCTGTGGCAGAAGTGGCGCTCTGACCACTTGCTGTGGCTTGATTAGTAAACCAAACAGGTATCGGGTCACCATTTGCAGAGCTCTGGCCGATGTTATTAGCGCTGGAGTTTGGGTCCGAGATGTATTCAATGTCAGTCTCTTGGTTGTCATCACAGTAGAAAAACGCGGCTAGGCATATGTTAGGACTACATACTTTCTTGCAGTGAGAGGCTTACCTTGGCAAGTGCCAGGCACTTCGCTGAACGCAATCGTTGTTCGGACGCTCGCGTATAAAATGTTGCTCTCAGTGGTTTTCATTTCTGCACAGCTGATGGTGTAACCCGTTGGGGGAGTGTTTGGCACGGCTGGTACTTTAAGGTTTAGGAATTCACCATCACTATACACATTGGCCGGGTCGAAGTTGTGGTTGTATGATTGACCACTCGAAGTATCATAAACTGTGTGGTTAGTTGCCTGGAGACCCGCCGGCAACGTAGCGGTGTTGAAAGTGAACACCTGTTTGTTCATGAAATATCCAACACCATCGACATTGTAGCTACTACCATTGAACACAGGCACAGCGGATGTAGCCACACTAGCAGACGTCGTTGAAGATGTTGTTGAAAATGTGGTTGAAGACGTTGTTGAAGATATCGATGTCAATAGAGGAGGAGACTGTGACACTGTCGTTGCTGGAGATCCGACCGCCGACGTTCCTGTTTGAGAGAGCGTTACTTGGCTTTTAGATGTGGAAATTAAAGTGCTCTTTCCAGTGGTTGTCGTCTTTCTTGGTGGTGCAGGTGTGCACGAGACTTCCAGAGCCAAAGCGCCTGCCAGAATGGCCAGGCTTCTCAAAGTGAGCATTGCACAAAGATGGTGGGAGACGTTGTTAGAGGAAAGACATGGGCTCAGCACGTTCGAATTGGTAGACTTTATACACGACGACAACCCAGGCGATTGAAGATTCTGGTATCGCGCACTTACCGTCGAAGATTCTACGGCCCCCTACATGGCCAGTGTCACTGTTGTCAGTAAAGCCTCGTGCCTTGTCCGTGAGCCATCTCCTAGGTCTAAAGATGGAGCCATCGCAGTGTCTCGCCTAACGGTGGAGCGGGATTAGACTTATGGTATATGACAAACAGTGAGAGAAGTCGGAGAATTCTGATGATGACGACGACGACGATGGTGATGGCGAGATTTGTTGATGGTTTGAAGTGGGTATGTGTATGGAAACTCTCACATCTGTGTCGGCCTTGGGAAACACAATCAAAAATTGACCACAATTGCCGGCGCACCTGCAAAACGAACACAAGGCAATCACAATTGACTCTCGGTCTGCATCCTGTCATTGTAGTTGTATCACTTCCGTGTCTTGGATTTCCGATGATAGAAAGAGAGAGATTGAAGGAGAGGGCAAAAATCTGTGGGGTTTGTAGAATTGGTGTTGCGCAACTGACATCTTGTCAATCCCAACCTTTACCTCCACATATGACAGAATTCTTCGCAGAGTTCTAATCAGTGCTTGTATCTGTAGTCGCATGGTATCACTTCTTGGCTACCATCAGAAACCACAGTGTCTGCAGTATCTGTTCAAGCTCGGATTCATTCTTGTTGCGTGCCTATTGGTAAGCGACCAGGTTCGGTTTTCTGCGACGTCTTATCGTCCATAGTAGGCTTGCTTGACGCCTGATGCAAATCTGGCGAATACCACCGACTAGATTGTAGCAGGTGCGCTCGATTTGTTTCGATACGTGATCATTCTCGCAGTGCGGGAAGTGAGGAACAACCGGATATCTGTGACAGTTTAATCACCAATTTTATTCAGCGCCTTGGCGGCAGAGCAAATCGCTCGCCAAGAGCTAGTACACGAGGTGAGGAGCTACCATGCCAAGAGCAAGTAAACAACATGCAATCAGAGGTGGGCGAGTACATGACATACGTAGTCAATGAGGAAGGAGGGATTGCTTGTTGCTCGAGGAAGTGTAATAAATCTTGCTGACAACCTGAAAACGGTATTTATCCACCAAGCTAGCAGCTGGAGTGGTTATGGTACCAGATCTGATACTCAGCTATCTCAATCAGCCTAACCCTGCCTTGGTAGTCTTGATGACATGCTTGATCGGAGTTAGACCACCTTTGTTACCAATAGCACCGATTCCTGTACCTGCAGTCCAGCCCATCTTCTCAAGCATTGCTCGTCCTCTATTGTCAGCTCCAATCTCTGGAGCAGAAGCTGCTACCTCCTCACCATCCCTGAGAGACACGCCAGAGTACACGCCTCCACCACCTCCACCACGTCGTGCCTTAACCACGCTTGTCATCTGTCGTGTTGTTTTGTACGACTTGTGAAGATTCTTCGGGAAGAATTTTCTTGTATCCATCAGGGCATCAATCTCCCAGATGGTCTCGACAGTATAGTCAGGTGTGCGAGCAGTCTTGGTGAGTACTGGATACCGACCTAAGCCTAAACCCTCCTTGCCCTTGGATTGCGAATTTAACCTCAGAGCTTTTGCCAAGCGATGAACAGCTGCTCGGATTGGTGCGTCCATAGGCGAAAGCTCCAGAGAGTCAACATCCTGTACCAGAAACTGTCGAATCTGAGATTTGATAACTGCAGGATCACTTCCCTCCATCGCGTTCAGGTTAGCGATCAACCGAGCTTCTTCCCTCTCTCGCTTCCTCGTCGCTTTCTTCTCGCGATCCTTGGTCCAAGTATTCATGAGATTATCTCGAAGATCCTCATCATCAAGCCCTTCGAGATCGAAAGGATAATCAGATTTCCGGCCTTTCCTCTTAGGACGTAGGCTCGGTCTCTCGAAATCCATGATGTCAAATGCGCCATAAGGGTCTTGGTCAAGTGCATCTGCAAAGGCTTCTGCTGGCGGAAAGCTGTCGCGTTGCTTCTTGTTGCGTTTTGATCGACCTCTATTAGAGGTATGCTTTGACATGCTAAACGGAATGAAATCATCCCCTATGCCGAAGGCGTCTTTGTCAATCCCGTCTCCACTAGCTGCTGCATCTCCATCAAACAGAACGACCTCGTCACTCCCAAGACCTAGCTCTTCCTGCTTGGCCAGAGCGCGTGCAAGCTGTTCGTCCGTCATGCGTGAAGTATAGTCCATGATTCGTGCATTCTCGTCGTCTTCAGAATCGATATTGTCAATCAGGTCCTGCAAGGCTTCCTCATCCTCGTCTTCATCGCTGTCGGCATCTTCGTCATCTTCTATGTTTATCAATCGTAACTCCTCGTAAATATTGATTTCCTCAACTGCACTTTCCGACACAAGTTTGTTGTGCAGAATCCACTTTGCGTCGCTGATTTCAGTGCCAGTCGCGACTACAAGGTATTGTGCACCAGAGGCGCGTTCTCTGTGTCGAACAACTTGGTGGACGTCGTCAACCTCCGCATCAGTAGTGCTCACGTCATCGAAGATTTCGAGGTCTTCAGAATCCCAATCAAATGCCTGATCGGGTATATCTTTGGGCTTCATCCTTCTGCCGTCTGACCTCAGCTGGACCTTTGCGTTCTCGAGACCGTCGCCACCAAACATTCGATATGTCTCGGTCTTCTTAAAAGGCTTGCGGGCTGATCCAGAAGCTTCCACGTCGTCTTCCTCACTATCGTCCAGTGCCATATTATCAATATAGTCTTGCATTAGCTCTTCCTCATTGTATTTTCTGCCATAAGGAAGACCATTTGTACGATGACCAGACTTTCTAGGATGGATAGGTGTATCGTCGGGTGTATCGAGACCGATCGTTGTTGTTGAGAAGTCCGTCATCGTGGTTGTTACTGTAGACGGCTGTACCACTGTACTCTTGGATGCAGGCGTCAACTCCGGCTTCGTTTCTGGATGTCTCGTGGGCGGAGGGGCAGGCGTAGATCGTCTGCTCGGCTGCCTGCTGGTCAATCTGCCCGCGAACACGATTTCCTCTTCGCTATCGGAGGCTGGTGTAGCTGACCGTGGCTCTGCAGCAACTATATGCTCGGCGAGTGCATCTGGAAGCGTACTCGACGGAAGATGTGGTTCAGGCTGCGCCGTCTCTTCAGTCTCTACCACTTCCTCTTCTGTCTGTGGTGTCTCAATTGCCTTGACAGGCTCAACAAGCTCTTCCTCAACCTCCTCCTCATCTTGAACCATAGGCTGTTTTGTCGGTTCCACGTCTGATTGCTTCTGCGGAGAATCTTCTTCGCTGGTCCACATGTCCTCATCTTGCTTCAAAGTGCCAGCACTAACAAATTTGATGCCAACGCTTCGCAGTGGTGTAGAGCTCCAGCCAAAACCCCGCTTATCAGTATTCTTAGCTTCTTCACTCATGCTAAACGCATGCTGACCTGGAGCTGAGGATGATGGGGCATTATTGTTCCAGCCTTGAAGAGCACTTGCCCGAGAGCTGGGGCTCATGTTTGCCACTAAGCACTCAGTCAGTTGATTGCTCTCTTTCTTGCGCAGATGGCCATGTACCGGCAATAGATTGGTTCAGCTTTTTCTGCGACATCGGTTGGCCCTTCATGCTGCCCTTAGCAGCTTTCTTGCCTCGATTCGCAGCTCTGTGCTTGGCGCCCATGATGTGTACTTCTTGTTCGCGAATTCAGCGGTATACCAACGGCAAAGAAAGGGACAGGCGAAGCGAAGAAGCAAGAGCCCTGGATGCGCTTTACCAGAATCCGGAAGATGCAATACAATGCACACACAACCAAAGCTCCTCGAGAAGCAAGGGAATTATGTAGACAGCAGTAATGTCGTCGGTACGATGGACGTATACTGAGGTACTTGGTATGTATCCCATATGACGAGGCGAATGGATGGTGAATCACAGATGCATGTGCTCTCCACAATGATGAGCCAGATGTGGGACCATGAAAATTAGTCCTGCATCATGCGTGAAGATGAAGGCATTGGTGCTGTTCGGCGTTCATTTTTTGGCTTTCGGGCTTAGCTAAAACTGGTCAGCAGTGCTGTGCTTATCCTTATCGCAGGGGTTTGCCTCAGCAGCCTGCGGTTGGATTAACGTCTCTGGCTCTTCAAGTTGATCACGAGCTGAGCACGAGCGTTGCTGAATGGTTGCCTTGAACACGATATCAATAACACTGCGAATGCATGAACCTAAGTCACTAACACGTAGCACGATCCTTGAACACAACTTGAAGCTCGTTTCGTTATTCTCAAGCCTGACATCGACACTGCTAACCACTTACCGGTAAAGCCAACGCAGGGTTCCCGTCGCCTGCCACCGCCTTGATTGAGCGTCGACTTCACAACTACCCTTGCTGAGCCCGCTCGCACATTTATGTCCGACAATGACCTTGTAGCCACACTTGATGAGTCTCCTTGACCACCTCATTTTAATGTTCAAGTCGGACATAATGCCTTCCACCGATTTGAAGCGTCTAGTCCGCTACTTCTACGATCCGCCCCCCAGATTTGATGAAGAATCAGGCTCATCAATATGGCTACTAGGCAAAGAGTACAAGGCTTCCCCTACTCAGTCTATCACCACCACGGACAGGGAAGATGTGGTTGAGATAGAATCTTCCACAGACTCTCGCGAAACATCAGAAGCCACAGCCTCTACGTCCGAAGAAGTGGAGCGGAATAACACCATCGATGAGGACAAACATAAGAGGAGAGACAGCATAGACGACGTCCATAGAGTGGAAGGTCAGAACTTGCCCTCACTATCGAATGATCCAACGGATGGAGGCTGGCCACATGCTTTCATCGACGACTTTGAATCAAAAATATGGATGACATATCGTAGCAACTTCCCGCCCATTCCTCGATCGCAAGACCCGAGTGCGAATTTGAGTATGAGCTTCTCAACTCGCCTTCGCAGTCTTGCAGAGGGAAACAGTTTCAGCAGCGATACAGGTTGGGGATGCATGATTCGCTCAGGTCAGAGCCTGCTAGCAAATGCCTTGCTCACACTACACTTGGGCAGAGACTGGCGTTACAAAACCCCCAAATCCCAATTTACGCAGTCTTCGACTCCTCTCGATTCAGAAGCAGCAATTCTCACTCTGTTCTCCGACTCTCCCAATGCACCCTTCAGCATTCACCGTTTCGTTTCTCACGGTGCAACCTCCTGCTCTACTCATCCAGGCCAATGGTTTGGTCCTAGCGCTACAGCCTCCTGTATCGCCGCCTTGACGCCTCAGTACCCGCCCGCCGGCTTGCGAATCTACTCTACACCTTCAACCGATATTTACGAGGACAAGTTCCGGTCAATCGCCGCTGCATCACCCACCGACCCTACCATCACCCCGACTCTGATTCTCCTAGGTATAAGGTTGGGGTTGGATAGAATTACGCCTGTGTACCACGAGGCCCTAAAACGGAGTCTTACATACCCACAATCAATCGGTATAGCTGGTGGCCGGCCCTCCTCATCCCACTACTTCATTGGCATTCACAACGAGACGTTCTTCTATCTTGACCCTCATGATACCCGAATCGCCCTTCCGTACCACACATCACCTACAGAATACACACCCGAGGAGATCGCGACATGTCATACAAGACGGCTACGCGGTCTGAAAATCGCAGACATGGATCCAAGTATGTTGATGAGTTTCCTGATCAGAGACGAGGCAGATTGGGAAGATTGGAAACGAAGACTGAACGAGGTACCAGGCAAGAAGATCGTGAACGTTTATGCAAAAGAGCCGCCTGTCCCCGGCGTCACTCACGAACGTGAGAGCGCCGTCGACGAGGTAGAGACCTTTGACGACGAGGACGATGAAAGTGATAACAAGACTGAGAAGGGCGATTGATTATTCTGTGCTACAGTTGCTGGAGCGAACAATGAATGAATAAGTGTATTAGCGTCATGGGAATAGGCAAGGTGCAAGGCGTTCGGAACGAGCACATGGTTGTAGCCAGTGACCACCTTACAGGCAAGCGATTTGGACGATGCGGGATAGAACAAGGATGCGAAGGCCTTAGCTGTCCGGACAAGTACTAGCCAGGTAGCTTTCAAGCACAATTGCGAGTATACCTCAACAACACAGCAATATCAACATCTCGTGTTCATCATTCCATTCTGTTTTTCCCTTGTCGTGTTTCCAACCACTACCTGCATCATACACTCCGTATTATCAACGTGACTCACAAGGCTCAATGTTCCGACCCCCGTACTCCATGGCATTCAGATAAGAAATAATGGACGAAAGGTATATCAGATTTTATACATTATCTTCGGCCATATCAGTAACGGTGGTCGAGTCAATGCAGCGAGCATGTCTTTCTGAGCTTCAAGATGTGCTTGTCGCCAAATTCCTCAAATTTTAGTGCTGGATTCTCCTGTGATGCGTATTGCTAGCATCGTAGATGTATAATGCTTGAACTGAGTGATCATGGTTTGTTTCTCATTTGATGCTGCCTCAGGCATAACTAGATTCCTCTGAGGTCAGTGGTGGTGGTACAGGTGCTTGACCCACTTAGCGTGTTGAGACGCGTTCAAAACATAGCCAGTTTAAGGCTTACATCTCGCAGAAATGACGAAAGGGTTGATGGATTTGGACTGAGAAAAGAGAGGATGCATTAAGCAATGATTGTGTTTCATGCTTTCCATTGTGGTATCAGATAAGCGCCTAGCTAGGACGCGTGGAAAGCTATCATCTGCTCAATAACTGTATCTGCTCTGCTCCATTGATATCATTGTACACACTCTCATCATGATAGATACTAAGTAGTCATGATGAAAAGAGCTGAACGCGCATCAATGCGCCATCTCCTTGCTCATCTCGAGCACAGGCCCACCATTTCAATCCATAACATGTCGTAAAGCTGTAATCACCCATGAACACCCGTTGCAAACCGTTGCCATGAACCCATGACCCATGTGAAAAGCAAAACCAAAAACCCACAACCAAGCCTTGTCAACCCGACTCTTACTTGCTTTGAGAGTACTTGGTGACAGCCTTTGTGCCCTCTGACACGGCGTGCTTGGCCAATTCACCGGGAAGGATCAGTCGAACGGAAGTTTGAATTTCTCGAGATGAGATGGTGGACTTCTTGTTGTATGCGGCAAGCTTTGAGGCTTCAGTTGCAACTCGCTCAAAGATATCTAAATGTAATGTTAGAATGTGTGTGACCAGACATGGTGGGAGATTAGAACATACCATTGACGAAAGAGTTCAAGATAGACATGGCTCGGTTGGAGATACCAGTGTCTGGGTGAACTTGCTTGAGAACTGCAGATGACGCGTCAGTAAATTGTGCTTAATCGAAGTGCAACGCGTTGGTTGACTCACCCTTGTAGATGTATGAAGAGTAGGTCTCTTTTCTCGTCTTGCCTCGCTTCTTCTTGTCGCCAGATGGAGCAGCTGCGGTTTTCTTGCCGGCTTCCTTCTTCTCAGTGGCTGGCGCCTTACCAGCTGGGGCCTTGCCAGCGGTGGTGGGCTTCTTCTCAGCAGCTTTGGGAGGCATTTTGATTGTAGATTGAACGCGTTACGCGAAAATGGATGAAATTGGTAAAGTAGGAGACTTGAAGTCGATGAAAGTTGTAAGAACTGTGATAGATTTGTTGTGGTGTGGATGGATGAAAAGAGAAAGAAGTTGGCGAAGCGGAAAGGTGGAGGGGAACTTATAGCAGAAATGGAAGGCAGGACGATGGTTGATCGCGACTGCCACCCCAAGTGATAATTACTCCACTTGTAATGCACGTGTTTTGCAAAAGTCGTCAGGAAAAGTCATTTTTTGTAATCACCATAGTGATCTCATCATGCCAAGGCCAAAAGGTGGCCGGAAAAGTCATTTTAATCATACCGCAAGTGGATAATTTTGGTCTTGACAGCCAAGCTAGCGGTAATCATTGTCTTTTGACCAAAAGTGGCAAGGTGCATCACTGATTATCGGCTTGATCCTGCACTTTGATTGGCGCGCGACTTTCAGTTGTGGTTGATCTAGGAGTGCACCTGCTTGCCCGCACGTCAGCCCTTCCCCATTACTTATAATCCCTCTTCTTCCCACCACTCCGTCGCCGCTCTTCTTTTTTTCATTCATCCACACACCACATCTCTACAACTTGTATTCTCAAGTCAGTCTCGTTTAACTCAACCACTTTCCAATCTCCTCAACTTTCCAAAATCCAACCAAATCAATCAAGATGACTGGCGGAAAATCTGGCGGCAAGGCCTCTGGCTCCAAGAGCGCTCAATCGTAAGTTGCAGCTCCTGAATGACACTTTTCCATCGAACTTCATCAATTTGACGCGTCTTCTCATCGAGAATCGCGTCTCAAACATCAAAACATCACTTTGAAACTCAAGCTAACTTAACTCTGCAGCCGATCCTCAAAGGCCGGTCTCGCATTCCCAGTCGGTCGTGTTCACAGACTCCTACGAAAAGGAAACTATGCCCAGCGTGTCGGTGCTGGTGCCCCTGTCTACCTCGCTGCCGTTCTTGAGTATCTTGCTGCCGAAATCTTGGAATTGGCTGGCAACGCTGCCCGAGACAACAAGAAGACACGTATCATTCCTCGACACTTGCAACTTGCCATCCGAAACGACGAAGAATTGAACAAGCTTTTGGGTCACGTTACAATCGCACAAGGTGGTGTCCTGCCCAACATTCACCAGAGTATGTACATCCCTTTCCTCATACCACTTGCAGACACTAACATAATTTCCAGACCTGCTGCCAAAGAAGACCGCCAAACCAGGCAAGGGTCAATCTCAAGAGTTGTAGACAACTTCTTGACTGTCTTTGGGTGTGGTTTCTTCCGGAGTTCATTTTACGAATTACATGTGGCACTGGGGTTTCATGGGCTGAGACATGGTTCTCGAATGGGTTTTCGCGCGTTGATCGTTTTTTGAAAGGTTGTACATTATGCCTAGAGCATCATGATCATGGATATGAGATGCTGCAGAGATCTTGAACAAGGCATGAGTGTGGATGGTGCAAGCCAGACATGGCAGAGGAGCGATGATAGCTTCAGCTTGAAGCATTGATTAAGAATGCACCAAAGTAGTACAAGCTTACTAATTATTACAATGGCATGACATTCAACTTCATTGTTTGCATTGAATTTGTACTTTCTTTCTCTCATCTTGATTTCTCGCGATGACTGTAGCATTTTGAATGAGCACTGACTGTGAACTATTATCCAGCCACCGAATTCATAGAGGCCAAAGCCCAACGCAGCAACGTACTGACGAGTGTGTATACGACACGAAGTCGCGAAATGTACAAATCAAGACGACAACGTGAGACGGGAAACACGAAAATTACGAGCTGGCTGATGCTGCCCACGTGGAATCGAGTTGCAAGACCTGAATTAGCATTAACGGTAGGATACATAAAACTGCATCTCAAATCCCTGGCGCGTGTGATTCTTGTGCCTCCAGAGAGTACGTACTTTGCACTTCTTGGAAATCCGGGTAACTGGGAAGGGTAAAGGTTCTGCTTGTGTACCTATATTTGTCTGGAAAGACATTTGGCGGTCTTTGATGTTCCTGGTAACATCCAGCTATGTTGCGCTTATACTTCATGGAAAGGATAAACGTGGAAGACACGTTGCGAAAGAAACTCTGATTCGGATGTTTTCCTTCGTCTTAATGTCTTCTTCTGGTGTTGTGTATATGTACACTTGCAAATCCCGCCTTGGTGCTCTTCCATAGCCGACTTCAATGATATTGTATGCCTTTCTTGCCTGATCTTGTCTGAGAACGTGCTTCACCTCATCTCATCTCATGCCGTGTGTTTCCTACGATCTCACATTCCTTATTCTAAGCCTTCATGACAACCCCCTTGCTTCCGCCTGCTGTACTGGTCGATAGGTTTTATAACCTCTTTACGTCCTCAGGGCTTGGAGGCGGCAGATCTGGTGGTGGCATGTTTCGTTCATATTTCGAGCCACCTGGTGCTGATGGTGGTCTGTATGGGTCTGGGTGCTTCCATTTTTCGAGAAGCTTTTCGGTTTCGTTGAAGATGAGCTGTGGCACATGAGTCAGTACTTGTGGGATGTTATGAACTAGAAACCTTTCAAGGAGTGCCAGATATGTAGAATCGCAAAGCCTGCAGGAGGCTGCTGCTTGAACGTTGAGGAATCAAGTTCAGTTGTCCATGGACACGTTTGGTTCGATACAATGACATTTGAGGTGGAAATCTGATCCAACTCGGAGTGTAGTATGCAATAGAGTAGAACGAACCTTCTGGTGCCTCGGGTCGTATACGGTTTTATTCTGATCAAACAGCGACCGAATGTAGACTGCTTGCCCCCTCCATAGGTTTCTTTGTACGGCCCAGTCGAGGGCTAGCTTCAACGATCGTCGGTAAAGTGACCTGTTCATGTCGCATCAGCACCCTCTTTTTTCTTCTCTTATCGTGGTGAGCTGTACCTTACGGCCTTGGTATGAGCCGATATTGTAGCCGACATGTTGGAGCAACGCAGAGCGCAATGCGCTCGATCCGGCTTGGAAGACCTCTTCTTGTGCTCTGTAGCTGCGTCGGGCCCTGGGCGACAAGTCCCGGTGTGAGTGAGGACAATGAGGGTAGTGGTTTGTCGTGTTATCGTTGACAATGGGTGCTGAGGATTGCGTCGATGCGGATTGGAAGTACGAGATCTGGAGTACTTTGGCTTGGCATGAGCTCCGTCGCAGGTTATACGGAGAACTATAGGCTCAGTGCACCTAAGTCTAGGTTTAGATGGTCTCTGTAGTTAACCATATATTGTACAAAGGGCCACTTTGACTTCGGATGTTGTTCCCGTTGCAAGCTAACTATGAGAACGGAAGTCTACCGCTCGAAATTGCCATTTGTGCCCTGAAAGTCGTCTACGCTGACCACTGGCATCCAACCCTACCCCGAGGCATTTAAACGCAGGCCAAACTAGTACCGAAAGAGCTATCAGGCTCGGGAGCGTTCGCCGCCAGTGCATGTTCACAGGTGCTTGGAACAAGCTTGCAGACGCTTGGGTTTGATCACTCGTTTTGAGCTTTTGCAATTACAGCAAAGGCAAGCTGAGCTCAAAATTATCTTGGTTGGTCCACTTTGTTGTCGACTACCTATCCAACATACATTTTAAGCAGTCATTCAATTGAACTGTTCCGCAACTGCCAGTCCGCAGAGGCTTCTCCAACCAACTCAGTCAGCATCATACCTCCCTGATCGGTCCTCTAGAAATATTTGAATCATGGCGAGCTTGAGAGCGCGAGGATTACCTGCCCTTGCGTCACGGCTAGCTGTGCCTGCGCGAAGACTACCTGTATCGTTGCGGTCGTTCAGTGTCGTCGCATCCTCGCCGAAATCATACAACACCTCGTACACATGCTCACCGCGATACACGACCATTCCTCAAATCAAGCTCTTCAGCACGACGACTGCCCGTTATGAAGAAACGATAGTCAAGGTCCCTCAGATGGCCGAGTCCATCTCGGAAGGAACCGTGAGCTCGTTCACCAAACAAGTTGGCGATCACGTCGAACAAGATGAGGAAATCGCCTCGATCGAAACAGACAAGATCGATGTTTCCGTAAACGCACCGCAAGCCGGTGTCATTACTGAGTTCCTGGTTAGCGAGGGTGACACTGTTACAGTCGGTCAGGATTTAGCAAAGATTGATGCGGGCGCCGAGGGTGGTGGTGAGGCTAAGGCAGGTCAAGAGCCGAAGAGCCCGGCCAGTAGTGCGCAGGAAACTTCGAGCCAGCCTGAAGGTCAGACAGAGAAGCCAGCTGAATCGAGTCAAGACAAGAAGCCAGAAGAGAAGAAAGAGCCGCCTAAACAGGAGGAGAAGAAGGAACCTGCTCCTCCACCAAAGGAGACGAAGAAGGAGTCTAAGCCAGAGCCCAAGCAACAGCCTAAACAAGAGTCTAAGCCGCAGAAGAAGGACGCCGAGAAGGCTGCTGGTGGACCGCCTTCTGGCAGTCAGTCACCTTTCGGCAAGGGTAGCCGCGGGGAGAACAGAGTACGTCCACAATTTCCTGCTGTAGAGTATTGACTGACAACTTTTAGGTGAAAATGAACCGTATGCGTCTCCGAATAGCCGAGCGTCTCAAGCAATCCCAAAACACCGCGGCCTCCCTCACAACGTTCAATGAAGTTGACATGACTGCCATTATGGAGTTCCGAAAACGATACAAGGACGATATCCTCAAGAAACACAATGTCAAGCTCGGATTCATGAGTGCGTTCTCTTTGGCCTCTATCAAAGCTATGAAGGAAGTGCCGGCGGCGAACGCCTCTATCGAAGGGCCCGGCGGTGGTGACACGATTGTTTACAGGGACTACGTGGATATTAGTGTAGCAGTTGCGACGCCCAAGGGACTAGTGACGCCAGTATTGAGGAACGCAGAGAGCATGAATATTGTCGAGATTGAGGAAGGCATTGCGGAGTTGGGCAAGAAGGTGAGCACTCACTCCTGGTATTTACGATCACAACTAACCTCGGCTACTTAGGCACGCGATGGTAAGCTTTCCATTGAAGACATGGCTGGTGGAAGTTTCACGATCAGCAACGGTGGTGTTTTCGGCTCCATGATGGGCACACCAATTATCAATCTGCCACAGACTGCTGTGCTAGGACTACATGCTATTAAGGAGCGACCAGTGGCGGTAAACGGAAAGGTTGAGATTCGACCCATGATGTATTTGGCTTTGACTTATGATCACCGACTTCTGGATGGACGAGAGGCTGTGACATTCTTGGTCTTGATCAAGAAGTACCTCGAAGATCCGGCCAGTATGTTATTGCTATAGGCTCTATGACTGATGTACTTTATGGTGCGTTGGAGCTGGCGGTGCCACTGTATATTGCTATGGTATGATGTGCTGTCATGCTCGGATCGATAGTTGTGTTTTTAATACATCCTGTGCTTGAATATTACATATGTACCACATTGGACTGTGTTGAATCTTCACGTGAGCTCCTGTTGCTACTGCCTCGTAAGTCTTGGTTTGGTGCATTGCAGTGTGGTAAGTGCACGTTGCTGGTTTGGTTTTGATAGACGTGAATAAAATTGTCCGTTCCCAAATTTATTCCACATCCACCTACCTACCATACCCAGCCGTCAACCACAAGACACCACCATCTACACAATCCAAGTACACTTCATGTCATACGACTCAACGTAGGTCAATCTCGCACGAGCTGACTACATGTACATAACATAGGCAACACCATATACAGCAAGTAACGCCTACTTTTCACAACCGAGGATCCAAGTGCAAGCCGCAAGCATTGTCCTGCCTCGAACGGCAAGTGTGCCGACCGTACGCGGTTACGTACGTTTACGTCCATGTATTTTTCAGTAGCGTCACGAAAATACTGTCTTTACATCCATACACACGGTACCACCACTCTTGTACCACACCTAGATCCACTGTTTGAAGAGTCAACATACGTACCTTATCGTCACACCGTCCCCACTGGCACGCCCAGCGAGATCAGTCAACCTCGTCAACGCGAACATGACAAGACCAGGGTTTCTTGAATGCCCTCGCAGCACCGCGAACCTTAATTGACGTCCTTGGTTGCAGACAATGAAACAGCACATTCATGAAGTTGCGAGTCGCATCGGTCACTCACTCGTATGTGCCATTGATGGCAAAAGACAAACAAGCGGAAGGAGACAATTGACTGCGTGGATCAACGGCAACCACATGCATTCATTATCATGTCGCAGTCAAGAAAACACCTCGCCTTCTGGCATGTATATAGCAAGACCATCAGATGATACCAGGAATACCTTGGTCTCACTCAAAACCAAAGCTTTGTCGACACCTATGTATATGCGACGGCTCTAATTCTGTCCATCAAGTAGAAGAAACCAGGTCAGAAAGCCAATAGGACACTGGCTCACTGCGAACAAAGTACAGGTACTTTATCCATAGCCAACCGACGGCAGCTACTGTAAACCTCATCTACAGATTTTTTGGAGCCACAACAAATTATGTGTGTGAAGGCCCCAAGTACTACGTACGTAGTGACAAATGCGACTGTCACCCATTGTGGCACCAGCCTCATATTCGAACAAGGAACAGGTGCATACATGGCCGCTACATTCCTTGACCAACAGTCATTTCGATCACTCGACACAGAAAGCAATCAATGTACACGAGTTATACGGCCCCAGGCGGACACATCCGAGTGAAGAACGGTGATATCCGGGTGAAGCTCTAAGTTTCTGGGCATCACTTAGTGCTGTACACCATCAACGATGAAGTTTCTCATGGCTCAAACATAATATTCAGATCACCGCGACGAAGCCGAGCGCCGCAATATTGGTTTTGCAAGCCTGAGTTGACTTAAAACTTATTGATGAAGTACGTACATCGACTACCACCCGTGAATGAAAACCCCTAGTCACTACGTATCACCTAATACTAGCAAACCCAAGTGTGTCTCATACACTGCTGATTCAAGCGACAATGGCTACACCAGTCTGCTAACGGGTTCAAAAACCATAACGAGCTTGAAAACAGCATGAACTTGTCCAAGCGTTAAAGATTGAACATAACCACATTCCGTACTGTTCCTACTACAACATATCACACCTGTTGACAAGTACGGGCTATTGTGGACGTCTTCAGCCATATATTTAGTTGGATCAGTGGGATTCAGGTCATTGTGCGAGCGAAATTCTACAACCTCACAAGTCAGAAACGACCAAAATCATCTGGTTCACTAAATGCAGCAGAAACGAATCACTCCCGATACGTACGTACGTATGCACGCACATATACATCTCGTCGTCTCTGTTGATGTCTTCTCTTGCGGTTCAGATCTAAAGTACGGAATCAACCGAATCAAGAGAGAAGAATACTTACACGTACGTGCGATCACAAGGTACGGACGTAAGGTACACTTATGACCCTGTCCGTTCTCGAGGTAGAATACGTAGCTGCATCAGAGGCTGCCAGAGAGGCGACATGGATCAAGAACTCCATCAATGACTGACCTTAAGACACCAGAGTGCCAAACCAAAGGCATACCCATTGCTAAGGTGCCCCTCTCCATTGACAACAATAGTGAGTGCCCTGAGACTCACCAGATACGTACGTACTTGCTTACTCATTGACATGTAACATACAAAATTCAAGAGACATCAAAGGTACGTACGTCCGTGCGTGGTTGAGGTGGCTGAAATCATTCTTATTTATTTTCTATTAATACATGCCACCAAGTATGTCATGTATAGGATGCTTTACTACGCATTTTTATACACTTGGCACTCTCCTCTTGCCCGAACATGTTCAACTATCTATCACAAAAGAAATCTCGTCGACTGACTGACATTCAATCCGTCCTCATTCCCCCAATAAATCAATCAGAGTTTTTTTAACCCAGTTGACCACGCTCGATCAATCACTCTCCACACTCTCAACGGCCACCTGATCCTCATCACTCGCCGTATCAAGCGTATACGAAACCCCAACATTATCAACATGAATAGTCGTGCTAGCATCGCCATCACACCCATTGAAGTGAATGTTCAACGTCTTGCCATTCTTGATACCATGCACCGACAAATCATATTGAACCCAATCTCCTCCACCAACGACATCAACCCAGTTCCCCTGGTCGTCCTCGTTGCCATCGGCGTCCGAGAACAGAGCGCTGACAATGCAGTTGTCAACATTGGTGGTGACGGTCGTGCGAAGCCAGAATGTAACATCGTAGGTTGCGGCTTCAGGCAGCGGGGTGATGTCCTGTGCTAAACGCACGTCGCCGTCGCGCTTGATATGCACTGCTGCTGCGTACTTGCCGGATTCGGGGTTGTTCTTGTTGACTTCGAATTTCGCGGCGTCGGGGTTGGACAGGTACCATCCTTTGCTGTTGCCGTTTTCGAAGTCCGCGTTCACTAGAGAGACGACTGTGCTGTAGGGCGTCGGGTTGTAGTAGACGTATGTCTCTGTGATGGAGGCATCTGTGTTGGAGTACTCGAGCCAGTTGTCGGCGGATATGAGACTGTCGTCCGCGGACCACGTGAAGCAGTTCCATACTCTCTTCTTGTTGGTTGTTACGGCGAATGCGGAGCTTGAGTACTCGGTTGCGAGGTTGGCGCACATTGAGAGGTAGCTGTCGCGGTCGAGGCCGCTGGTCAGCGTGGTCTGTTTCCATTGCTTGTTGTTGGACGCGAAGTTCTGGCTGCAGCCGTTGTAAATTATTGAGAATTTGGTCTGGCGGTCGGTGTTGCTGACGGAGTAGCTGGTGAATGAGGTCTCGACGGCGTGGGTGGCGCAAGTCTTTGTTGTTGTTGACGTGGTTGATGATGTTGTTGTTTTTGTTGTCGTCGAACTACTGGTTGGAGTGGTTGTTGCTGATGTAGTAGTGGTCGTTCCGACTGTTGTGGTGGTTGTAGATGAGGTCGTAGATGTGGATGATGAAGGACTTGAACTTGATGAAGTAGTAGTGCTTGTTGTGGTACTGACGTCTGCTGTAATTGTAGTAGTTGTCTCTGACGTGGTTGTTGCCTCCGTGGTAGTGGTTCCAGCATCCGATGTGGTTGTAGTAGTCGGTATTGCGGAAGAGGACGTAGTCGACGTAGCGCTGGAAGTTGTGGTTGTTGTTAAGGAAGATGTTGAAATCACTACTGCGTTTGGATCTGGGCAGGACAAGTCATAGATCAAGCCACCTACAGGTGTACATGAACCAGAATCAAGGGCCTTTGTCGCAGACACAGATAACCTGCCACATGCTAGACTCTGAGAGTCATATATGAACGATAAACAACCTGGTTCGTCGGTGCAGGCAGTTTGACATTCTTCGAAAGAATTGGCTATAGAAGCACCCAGTCCATAGGCGGAGTAGTCGGCGCAACCTCCGTTTCCACAGGTGAGGAATGTTGTGGTCGTGGCTGTAGCAGTTCCAGTGGTTGACGTGGTTGTAGTCATGTCAGACGTTGTGGTTGTGGTTGTGACCTCCGACGTGGTTGTAGTAGTGTCCGATGTAGTGGTGGTTTCAGCATCCGACGAAGTGGTAGTAGCGTCAGATATCGTGGTAGTTGTCGTTGCAGCATCTGAAGTGGTTGTAGTAGTGTCAGATGTGGTCGTAGTAGAATCTTGTGTGGTTGTTGCCCCTGAAGTGGTACTTCCGGCATCTGACGTGGTAGTGGAAGTGTCAGATGTGGTCGTCGACGATGAAGTAGTGGTAGCCTCCAACGTGGTTGTAGTTGTCGTTACCGCCCCTGATGTTGAACATGTGAAGCAGGACAGATCGTATCCAGCATAGTTAGAACTACTATCAGCTTCAAACTGTGACACCTCTGTGCTCTCACTGCTGAGTTGGCAGAAACTATAGCTATCAGTATAGAAAGCGACACACCCATCGGTATCTGCACAAGCTTCTGCACAACTTGGTGCCGTGAGCACACTTGCCGTGAGCATATTTAGGCTTGCTATATAACCATGGCTTTTATAAGTATTGCTCATAATGTATCCCTTTACACCACAAGTCAATCCTGAAGCAGGGTTAGGATTGGCTGTACACACTGAAGCACTCGAGGTAGTGGTTGTGGTGGTGCTGGCGTCAGATGTGGTCGTGGAAGTGGTCTCAGAATCTGACGTTGTGGTGGTAGTCCCGGCATCTGACGTGGTTGTAGTAGTATCAGATGTAGTAGTTACCTCAGATGTAGTGGTTGAGTCCGAGGTAGTAGTTGCCTCTGTTGTTGTTGTTGTAGTAGCGGCATCGGTTATTGTAGTAGTACTGTCAGAACTGGTAGTGGTGGTGATATCTGAGCTAGAGGTGGTTATGGAGCTTCCAGCATTCACATCGGAGGTGGTTGTACTTGTTGAGGTTGTTGTAGTAGCAACACCGCCCTTAGTTGCAGCATAAACGCCAGTAGCAACACCGCCAGGCAAGCCAGTATTTGCTAACAAATAGCAAGTTCCAGCTAGCTGAGCGGCTTGTGATCCCTGTGGTGTTGCATAGTAGTCAACAGCAGTACAGCCTGATTGGTCTTCACAGAGGTTTATGCAGTCGTGGAAAGACGCTACCCCTTGCTCACTTGCGAGAATGTTGTTGACTCCGTTGACTAAACCTCCATTGTAGTTGTAGTCACACTGCGTGGTATATGTACTACCGCTATCGGCCGTAAAGGAACCTGAGAGACATGAGTCTGCATTCTTGAACGCAGCGTCAACTCCAGTTGCATCACCACCACCTGGACTGGTGTTCGACAGTAGGTAACAGTTTCCAGCTAGTTGAGCAGCTTCTGAACCGTGTGATGTTGTGTAATAGTCAACAGCAAAACAGGCTACTTCGCCCTGGCAGATGTCCATGCAATCAGCCAAGGATGCTACACCTTGTCTGTTATCGAGAATGTTACTGGGATCTCCACCTCCATTGTAGTTGTATCCGCATTGAACTGTGTAAGTACTGCCGTCAGAACCCTTGTGCGAACCAGGAGTACATGTAGGTGTTGATGTCATGGTCGTTGTGCTGGTGCTAGTACTCGAGTCAGAAGTGGTAGTGGTGCTCGAGTCAGAGGTTGTTGTCGAAGTGGTATCGAAGTCTGACGTTGTGGTAGTACCAGCATCGGATGTAGTAGTGGAAGTGGTCTCAACATCAGAAGTTGTAGTGGTGCTTGAGTCAGAAGTCGTAGTAGTGCCGGCATCGGAAGTGGTTGTAGAACTTGTCGCGACATCTGTGGTTGACTCCGTGGTGGATTCTGTGGTGGACGACGACGATGTGGAGCCCCCATAGGGCATTCCAGAGCTCGTAGTTGTCACATCCGAAGTGGAAGTAGTAGAGTCAGTGCCTTGTGAAGAGGATGTGGTGGTGGTTGTGGTGCCAGATGAACCAGATGCGTACGCGATACCGAGGGTGACACTGTCACATTGTCCTTGTGATTCTCCTTGTTGATAGATCGAAATGCTTGGATACATTACGCAGTAAGCAGCAATCTGGTCGATGAGAGCATTTCCATCCTGATCTACTGTTATAGTGAGTGCTGTTGCGGTTTCACCGATACTGAATTGATTGTTTTGGTCGAAGATTTGTTGTCCCACGTCAGCGATTGTCAGGGATCCATCTTCACCTGCGTTGAATAGCGAGGCATCGGTGCTCGACGTAACCAGACGGCCTACACCGTTACTGTTGATACTCAAATAGTACTGGTTCGATGGTTGAGCTAAAACGGCTCTTCTCCAACGGAAGCGCTGAACTTCATATTGTTGGTTGAATGTGATGTAGAAAGTACCACTTGGATGAGACCCTGATGATGTAGTGGTAGTGGTGGTACTAATACCAGATGTCGTTGTGCTTGTGCTAACATCAGACGATGTAGTAGTAGTTGTTGCACTATCCGAATCAGACGTGCTTGTAGTGGCATCCGACGTGGTCGTTGTCTCTGGGGTAGTTGTCGAATCAAATGTGGTTGTAGTGGCATCAGTCGTAGTTGTGGTGTCAGACGCGGTTGTGGTAGCGTCAGATGTGGTTGTGGTAGCGTCAGACGTGGTACTTGCCTCGGTTGTGGTTGTCGCATCAGATGTGGTCGAAGTGAGAGTAGTAGTCGAAGTAGTTGAAGATGATCCACTAACTTTAGTGGCAGCAATCACCCCTTCGGCAGGATTACCACCCTGATCAGTATTCGATAACAAAAAGCAATTTTCGGCCTGTTGCCAGTCTAGTGAGCCATGGTTCGTTGTATAGTAGACCACAGCTGTACAACCGTTCGTATTTTCGCAGTTTTCAAGGCAATCCCCTATGGAGGCAACTTCTGGTGTCCATATGATAGTATTGGAGCCTCCGTAGTAATTAGTGTCGCATTGAACACTGTATTGCGTGCCGTCAGAAGCACTCTGGGAACCCGAAGTGCACGTGGTTGTTGTTCCTGACGTAGTTGTCGTCGTCGTCGTATCTACTGTTGTTGTGGTGCTAGCATCGACGGTAGTCGTTTCTGGTGTGGTAGTAGTCGTACTAGAGTCAGACGTGGTAGTACCATCATCACTCGTGGTAGTGGTAGCGTCGTCACTTGTGGTGGAGGTAGTAGTACCGTAATCAGCAGTAGTAGTGGAGGTGGTTGTAGTATCATCACTAGTGGTAGTGGTGGTATCGAAAACCACATCCGTTGTGCTAGCAGTGGTGGTGGTAGTACTGTCACTAGTAGTAGTAATACTACCCGTAGTTGTGACCGAATCACTAGTCGTTGTAAACTCTGAATCAGCGGAAGAGGTGGTCGTAGTTATGTAATCTTGACTTGTGGTAGAAGTTGTTGAGGTACCAGCGTCAGGTGTAGTCGTATCTGATGTAGTGGTAGTACTGTCGTCAGATGTAGTCGTCGAAGTGGTATCGAAGTAGGACGTAGAAGTAGTTGTAGAAGTACTTGAATCAGATGTCGTCGTAGGGGTTGTCTCAACGTCAGATGTTGTAGTAGTGCCAGCATCAGACGTGGTTGAGGTGCCATCGTCAGATGTGGTCGTGGAAGTAGTCTGGAAATCTGACGATGTGGTAGTGGTACTGTCATCAGATGTTGTGGTAGAGGTAACTGCATCTGATGTAGTAGTGGTGGAAGTACCAGGATCTGTTGTGGTGGTAGTACCAACGTCAGATGTAGTCGTGGAAGTGGTTTCAGAGTCAGAAGTCGTGGTGGTAGTGCCAGCATCGGATGTGGTGGTTGAGGTACCGTCGTCTGAACTTGTAGTGGTAGTGCTATCGTCAGACGTGGTTGTAGAAGTGGTCTCAGAATCTGGTGTCGTGGTCGTAGTAGTACCGACATCTGATGTAGTGGAGGTGCCAGCATCTGATGTGGTAGTTGAGGTACTGGCATCCGATGAAGTCGTGGAAGTAGTCTCAACATCCGAGGTCGTAGTAGTGGAAGTACCAGCATCAGATGTCGAGGTACTAACATCAGACGTAGTTGTCGAGGTGGTCTCGGACTCCGAGGTTGTGGTAGTGCCAGCATCAGATGTAGTAGTGGTAGTGGTCTCAACGTCTGAGGTGGTAGTAGTACCGACATCAGATGTGGTCGTTGAACTGCTAGTATCTTCTGATGTAGTCGTGGTACCGATATCTGATGTGGTTGAGGTACCGGCGTCAGATGTCGTGGAACTGGTTTCAGAGATTGACGTGGTAGTGGTAGAGGTACTGACATCCGAGGTAGATGTTGTTGTGTCGGGATCCGACGATGACGAAGTCACCGATGTGGTAGCGGATGTAGTGACAGCAGCAGATGTTGTAGTGGTATCAGCACTGGTTGTCGTAGTTGTCGTTCCTGCCTCGGGCGCTGATGTAGTGCTAGTAGTAACTTGGGTGTCCTGCGTAGAACTCGTAGTAGTGCTGGTTCCTACATATGGCATGCCACTGGAGGTTGTAGTAGAATCTGTCGTTGTTGAAGTGGATGAACTGCTTTGCGAGCCAGTGGTCGTGGTGGGAACATAGTACAGGGTTGATGTCGTCGTTGCTTGAGACGTGCTGGAACTGGATGTCGTTGGAATGTGAGAGCTGGATGTCGTTGAAGTACTGCTCGACGATTTGCCAGTGGTCTTCTTGGAGGTGGTAATCCGCTTCGTGGTGGTCCTCTTGGAGGTGGTGGTGGTTGTAGGCTTGGTAGCGGACTGGCCTGCATTGGTATTGTAGCTGCCTGGATCAGGGTTTGTTGAGGCTGTGACGGCTTTACATTCCGACACGCCGGACTGCCCTGTAACGGTGAAATCGGCATTCAAAATCCCTCCGGTGCCGACACACATGGAAGCTCCTGGTACACTAAGACCATTGCTGGTCACGACGACTGCCAGGCTCGAAGATGAACTGACCAGGACAACTTCGTTTTTACCATTGGTAGAAGTCACACCAAGGATCAGATTCGTGCCTAAGAAGTTTTAGTATATTTTCATGGGCCGCAGCGAAGTTAAGATGATGGGAATGGTATTACTATGCAGCGGGACACCGAGGGCTGGTTCACTCACCATATACAGCAATAGTGCCAGTTGATGTAAGAATGAAAGCAACACTCTTGGACGGAGAGCTGACGAGTACAGCATATCCGCCACTGAGACCTAGTGTAAAAGTCCCACGCTTCGTTATATCACCATCGTAGTCCACCGTAATGGAGAAGGGATCACCGATAGTAACGACAGGAGGATCGCTTGTGACTGAAGAGGCTGCAGTTACTATCGAGGTAGTGTCGTAGCTAGCAGAGAGTGTGCTAGTGGTGAAAAGATCGGCAGTGGTCGGGAGTGCAGTATTTTCAGCTGTGAGGTTGGTGGAGAAAGCATCTCCGAACAAGGACTCGAAAGACACCGACTTCAACGGAGCGTCAAAGCCAACAGAGCTTGATTGATCGCAAGGACATGTATAATGAAAACGAGTCAAGGTGGTGGTGACGGTCTGGTCATCTGGTAGGAAAGCTCGCACGGCGGAGCTGAGGAAAAGAGCGGCAACGCCGAGGCGATGCAAGCCCATGGCGAGGGCAGAAAGGAGAGACTGTGGTTAGTAGAGTGACAAAACGACGAAAAGAAAAAAAGAGTGACTGAAAAGAGAAAACAAAAGCACAACGGTGGGATGGGCAAGAAAAGACAATGAGGTTGGTGGGAGTAGGAGATATATGAATGCTCAGGAGCCATATCTGCAGAACGAGGCTGCCGACTTTGAGCTGAGGGTTGAGGGGTTCTCGCGTGGACGGTGTCCATCTCAGCTGGTGCCAGCAACGGTATCGTCGCCGGCTGGGCAATGATACGCGTAGCCAGATCTGGATCAGCACACGGCAATGCATTTTTCCCATTGGCACTGACGAGAGATGTACGGAGGCGTATCTGATGCACTAGTGATTGGGATTAGCTTTCCGATTGATGCCAGCGGAAACTTGGCGGAGATGGCGGTAGCCAGAACCTGATTGCCAAGGAAGTTCAGCTGTCTCTAAACTACATGGCGCACCTCCATCGAATCCGGGTCTGTTGTTGTAAGCGAGGCGAAGGCTGGCGCTAATGCGGACTAATAGATAATCTAGATCTTAAGTGTGGGAAGCTCCTTACAGCTGCGGTGCCCCTAACTGCAGTATCAAGTCCTCATCACATACTAGCGTGGTCAGGGTCCGGACAGGCCGAATGAGGTTGATGGAGCAGATTGATCCGGCAGATGTGGAGATGATCAGAAATGACGGTTTGAAGACGGAAAGATCTCTCATGGACTTTTGTTGTGGTAGCACGTGACTAGGCTTGTATGTGGTGGGCTGAAAACGATGGTCCAGTGGCCATTTCTGGTCGTGGCGACAATAGTCTGTCCATTTCGTCCCGAATAACACCGCCAGCCAACCGCCCTGGAGGATACCTTGCCCCTGAGATTCGAGATCAAATTGCTGGTGCTGCCTGACTAGACCGCTTGGCAGGAGAACCGCCAAGCAATCCGTCCACTTTCTGTCGTCGTTTTGCGAAATCTTTCCAGTGCCTGTACAATATGTTTGCAGGTAGATAAATGGTGGCTTGGCCATTACTGCAGGTCTAAATTGTTGAAACAGAGCCAATTGCAAATCATGCGTTGATCGTCAACTTGGTCAGAAAGACAGTGGTCGATGAGCCGGCCTTTGTTAGCTCGCTCCTCAGGAATGTGTCGAGACTGAGTCCAGACCAGACCAAAATCCACACCTGTGGTTACAGGAATCAGCCAACAAATTTACTAGTGGCGTCGTTCTAGCATAGCGTACATGCACCATGGCAAATGGACGGAATGAGAAGCCCCATGAGGAGTTTTCGATGTTTGATTGCCCCTACAGTAAAACGAATGCTTCAAGGTGCCACTGTCTCTACCAGTTCTACACTGTGCCTGTCTCGTCCACCAATTCTAACACTTCCCCATATACCATTGTCTATCCTTTGAACAGTCTGGTTAATGTTGCAATTTGGAACATTTACGATGCACGATACATGTAGGATGCCACCGAAGTAACCCACTTACGCAGAGTTGCAGACACGTACATCCACCGTACTTTGACCTGTGAGTTGAATAATCACAATGGCGTATGAGGCGAGGTATACCACGCTCCACTGGAAATGTGAGAACGAGGATTGAGAAGTTGCATACCTATTGACAACTGATTGGCTTTGTTTGACAAAACTTACCTACTGTAGGTACTTTTATGATCCAAGTAACTTTTCCCACGACCCCACGACCGGGCAAAGTCAAAAACCACCTCATGGTTGAGAACATTTCGGATCGTCAACGCATCCGTGTTATATGACATTCACTTGTCGAGATTGCATTTTCCGGTGGCAACAAAAGCAGATATAATCATGGACGGGATGGAAATGGTTGGTAGAGGTGTTGCAGGTCCTTGCTGTTTGAATGGACTCAGTTGCGACTATCAAGTGGATGAGACGCGACTTGCAAGAGGATAGATTTCACTTATCACAACCAAAATGGATAAGATAGTGGCATGGAATACGGTAGACTTTAATGGTGAGTGCATTTCTGGGGAAGTCTGTAGGAGACGATTTGGTCATTCATCAAAACATGAAAAAGACACTGCTCCATCACCATTGCCTGCCTGATCATGTTGCATGGTCCACCACACGCCGACGAGGACAACAGACAGTATTCAGGGTAATTCAAGTAAGTTCATGATAATATGTGTATCATTGTCAAAGTTCCTAACCATCCTTGAAGCTACGTAACTGTACCTTGGTGTGGTGCTCGCTGCAACCTTCGAATTCGATACTAATGGCTGATTCTGGAACTATCTGGCAGTGACTGATCTCTTCTTCTATTACTATCGTTCGTATCCGATAGCGGTGTTGATGCAGGTGTTTTGTGTGAGATGAGGGTTCAAGCTATCTTGCTCGATATACTCAATGTCAGAATTGAGAGTACACAGACCTCGAACAATGTCTGTGTAAATTCAACGACAAACTAAGACATGAATTTTAATACACAGCACAATGTGCAAACGTTGTCAACACACATTTGATATCTCCTGTTCTCGTCCCGTTCCTGTCAATTTTCAAGTGAGGATCAGTACTGTGGATTTCAATGTCGCTAGCACCGAAGCAGTGAACTCAGGAGCAGAGTTGTGCGTGTCTCTCTTGACAGAGCCCTGGTCGGACCCTCGCTATGAAAGACAATTGAGGTAACCCACCAGCAGATGAGCACTGCGTTAGCCGCCAGCATGAATTCTCTGCTCGAGCGACGCCACATTGAGCATCAAGCTGAGATTCGGAGCTTGAGAGCCCAAGGAAATATCAGTGGGGAGGAGATTGGCCGTGTTGAGGTGGAGCTGGCCGCAAGCATGGCACTGTATCAAAGTATGTTAAGAAACCAATTTAACACAGATCAAGTGGCGAGGCAGCGAGCAGCATCAGTGACTAGTGTAAGACCAGAGACAGAAGCAAATCAAAAACTCGAAGCTGAAGTGTTACGTGCAAGAGAAGTGATGAATTAAGCTTGAGCTCAAGATCCTAGAGCCGATCAGTGGATAATTGATCCACCCTCATCCAGAATGAGAATTTCTCCAATCGAAGCACTCACATATACAGTGACCAGCTCGAAGCTCATGGTGGCAAGAAAGCTTACACTCTACAAGTGTGTACATTAGTTGTGTATCTGGACATAAATTACCTAAGCCTTGTTCACGAACGAGAATGTTACTCTTACACATGATTTGTCCATTGATTTATATTTCACTACGTAGTAACTACCACTAAAACCACAAACTCAATATCCATCCCCCGTATAGCATCTCCCAACCCCCCTTTCGAATTCCTTTCCCGTTTCGTCTCACCGCCATGACCATTACCTCCCCATTCACTCACTTCTTCCCAGCCTCACCCTGATTCCCGCCCTGACCACTCTGATTCCCACTCCCCTGTGCAGCATTATCGTTCCTTGCCGCTCCGCTCTGTGCTCTAGCTGCGAAGCCCTGACTACTCATGTCGTTGCCACCTTTTGCCTGAACAGTACGTATGGGATGTCAGTATGGGAGCTTGATTGACAGGGGTGTGCAGTGGTACTGTATGTCATGTAACGTAACTTACCTGGGAGGACTGGATACGTGAGGCATCGGATTGGGTCATTGGAGTCTTGGTGTCCTTGGACGACATCTTGGGATTTTGGGTATTGGGATTTGGAGTTGAGGTTTGGATTGTGCTGAGTTGCGGTTGTGGTTTGTAGACAAAGGATGAAGAGAGGAAGGTAGAGGAATAGGATGAGAGGGACAGATATATGCTTCTGGAGATGTGATGGGACTGGAATGATTTGCTTGAAGGGCTGGAGTCTTGTGATATGATGTACGCAGATGAGTGAGTTGCCACATTGGCCGGTCATGAGGATGGGAAATATCGCGAACTTTGGTCCCAGGCTTGCATGAAGATGTGTGAGGATGTGGTCGTGGTTGTGAGCATGGATACAGTGGGGGAAACGGATCAGATAGCAATGTTCCATTGGTTGCGAGGTTGATCAGCTGTCGTGAGGTCCAGGGTTCTTGCATACCTACACACCAGGTGATCATACCGAAGTGGTCGTGGTAGGATGTTTCTGAACGGCCAGAATTCCCTGTGCGGTTGGTCGTGGTAAGGCGGACGAGTAAGGAGTTGGAGCTACTGTATATGGCGTCTTATCAAGACTTGATTCAAGGTATGCTGAGAACCTCAACAGCCGGCGTCTTTTAAGACTCAGGCTGATAGTCACTCTGTGGATCCACGGTCTGCACCTCTCTCATGCTGTCTTCTAATGGTGTGAATAACAAAGGGGCTGTGGAGGAGCTCTCAACCCTGTATGCATCCAGCAGAGTGGAGACTTATGTGTGGTCTTTGTACGACATACATCCTCGTTCGTTGGTGTTATGGCCCACATCCCTTTACTTGCCCAGAATAAATACCCGTATGCTCTTGAGATATATTCCCCTCCATTTAGGCACCACCAGGCAGACTCAAAATACACACCTGCCTTAGCTTTTCGAAATCTTTTGTTAGAGCCTTGGCTTCTATCGGTTTAGCCTGACTAAATAGTCAGTGGTTGATCGTTATGTAAGATCCAACAGGTAAAAGGCTATGATCACTCGATGAACTGTGGCAATTGATAGTCAGCTCATGTACGTTGGTGTTTGCCGCTTGGGAATTTCAGGAAGTTGCCTAATTGTTATTCTTGTGACTGGAGCTGCAGACCGGCATCATTCAGTGACGAGCTGCATCTGTATGCATGCAAGATGCAGATATGTTAAAAACAGAAATGGTGTGTTCTCAAGTTCAAGGTATACAATATTCGCAGGCAACGAGATGGAATTTACTTGTGGGGTGGAAAGAACGCCTTACACGTACTGTAAAGTTTTGGCAACTAAATGTGCACACTTCATAGCAGTTGGTGAATCACAAGTATGTGACCAACTCGAACATCCAAAAGAAGTTGAGCGAACAAATGCTCGTGATCTGGTTTTGCCTTTTTCGCCAGTAGAGCGTGTCCCGGTGCATTTTTTGGTACCACTTCGTTGCATTTGCGGCTACAATACTTGTATCAGAGGAACAGTTGGGCCGGCAAGAATTTCATGGACGTTCTAGACGCTGATCTTAAGCACCTCAACGTAGCGTAGGTCTGAAACTCAGTGTTCAATTCTTCTTAGTCGAGTATTGCACAGTGCAGTCCGAAGCCGAGATAATGTTTCAGAAGAGGTGTTTATTCCGTGATAGAAGTTGGAGATTAGTGAGAGTCGGACGACGAGCAACCCAGACTGTCTTGTGCTATGAGTGGTTCCTGATAAAAAATTCGAATCGTGGTCATACAAATGGACCCGAGTTTATCAGCGAGGCTGACATTCAATTTGATCACCCCAATGCGCTTCAAAAGGTGGTGATGCTGCTTAGTAAGTAGATGCCATTCTTGAGATATGTCTTTGAGCAATGACCGCTGCATTATGGCTTGATACAAAAGACAGCGAATAATGAAAGCAGAGAGAATTGAACCACTCAGGACAAGTTCATGGCTAATCAGCTCAACCTGTGCTGATGTGCAAGGTTTCAGATTGGTCAATTCTAGAGGTACCCTGACGGAAGAAGAGGCGTAATATCCAATGAGGACCTTGGGCTGAACCCAGGTAGTGCCCTGCACGTTCTACCGATGGAATGTCGCTACTGTTACCAAAAATTCGAGCCAACTGTTGGTGGCAGTAGCGACATTCCATCGGTAGAACGTGCAGGGCACCACCTGGGGTCAGCCCATTGTACTAAGCCGGCTGATTTCCTCAAACAACGCTATAATGTGCTCATCATTCTTTGAAATGGTTTGCGAAGTGTTCCGTACCAATTGCGTATCTTCCTCTAGTCCTTGCTTTGCTGTAAAAATGCCCTGCTCCAGACGGTTGCGCTTCCGAATCATGGTCTCCAGTAACTTGGAAGCCCGTTTCTGTCGCTGCTGTAGCCGAGAAATGTCTCCTTGGCAAGCAGTATTGGCAGTTTGTAAGTCTTTGATCTGCTGGCATAGCTTGTGAATTTCCTGTAGTCTAATTTCCGTTGACGGGCTGTGAAGGTCTGTTGATAGTTCTTGAAGTATCCCTATGCAGCGATTGTTAGCTGACCTAAAGTGCCGACAGCGACCACAAGCATTTCAAACTGACCAAATTCACAGCCTGAACTTCCTGAAATGAGGCCAATAGAGTTTGTATCGGGCTCTTGCTTGACAGCCTTGCCGAGTGACGGCGACTCGTGTTCAACGTAGGGTAGAAGTGACGTCATGCTTTGCTGCATGCCTAACGCGGCAGGGGCTCCCAGGTGGTGATGCTGTCCAGGAACTCGACCTATCACACTGAGATCCACTGGTGACCTACAGACCTCCTCGCCAGCGTAGGACATCGCTGCCGCGGCCTTAAGGGAAGCTGGGCGTGTAAAAGTAGATACTGGCGGTGAGCATGATCGCTCTCCGAGGAGTAACTGTTCTTGATTCATGGAGGCAGGCGAGGACGTCCTTCACCGTCTTCTCCGAGATTCTGTCGTATTACTCGATAGGATGCTCTCGAGGTTCACTTGAAGGTTGCGAATATGACTGTTAAACAACAACTGTGGCAAGTTTCTGGGTACAGGGTCCTAATGACGCCATCTGCGTCAGCCCTAACAGTTCTAGTAGGGGTGTGGACGAAGGGATTGAGCCGTGCCTACACGTGAAAACGTAGCTAGAGTATAGAACTAGGGCCATATCGTACTCGAAAATGTTTTCTTTTTTCTTTCAGGGCAAAAGTTCTTCTCATTCTCATCTAGCATGCTATGCTTCCAGTGCCATCATTCTCGAGTGGTAGAAAGTTTCGCCGGCACATACGGCTGACGATGTACAAACAAATGGACGGTGAACAATCTAATCCGTCTTTGGACCGCGACAAAACCTACAATGACAACCTGGAGATGTTGAGGGATTTGTGCGACAGTCTCGCAACGACTAACGGCATCTCCCGCGAAGACGTGCTGAAGAGACTGATGAATTTTGCAACTCTCGATGAGTCCTACCTCTTTGAAATTTGCCGCTTCAGTTCCTCCTCATCGCAAGATGACCTTTCAGACAGCAGTTCGGTGCATGCCGACAACGCGGACAACACCTGTCCGAACTGTTTGACCATTCAGTGTCCTGGTGGCCTTCATATTCCTGATAGACACAGCATCTCCGTTGCAGAACAAGAAGTTGTACCACAGGAAAGGCATGGCCACAGCGAGTCGTCCCTCAAAAGACGACGAACGAACTGCACTAGTTAGTCGCTTCTCCTCAAAGCTTGCTGCATTGAACTAACTTCGCAGCTGGCAAACGTACTCAGCATTTAAATGCATTCGATCCAGTTGAGAACTTCTTCTTGCAGCACATCTCTGACAATCCCGAAGCCGCAGCTGTCTGTGCTACATTGGTGAAGACAGTAGGACAATCAAATGCATTACACAAGCTCGGTTTGGTATTGGCCTCGCTCCGCAATAATGATGATCTGCCACGCCTGAACTCAGGTGCTACCATTCAGCACATCTGGCTTTGTCTGGAGAAAGCTGAGACGGAGACTGCCGTGGCCGTGTATCTGCGAAGGGTGTATCTTTTGCAATTCTTGGACAGGTACGAAGAGTCGTCGAAAGATCGCGGATTGCATGACAGCCCATGCATTGCAGACCGCAACCCAGGCTCGCCGTTAACCAACTTGACACGTACCAAAGCTCTTGACTGTCTGACGAGACAGACGTTACCTGCAATCAACCACAGCTCTCGGGAGGCGTTCGAGAAACATCGTAAGAAGGTTAAAAACATCATATCTTGTGCGAGAAAGTGGGCTCGTCTCGCACGGGAATATTCCGATGTCATAACATTCCTTGTCCCAACAGGGTCTGAGTTTGGAATGAATAGTCAAAAGTAAGTTCGAGATGCTCCAGGTCGTTCGCAACATCCTGACATAGCCAGATTTGAGTACCTGAAGAACGAACACATCGACGTCTTGATAGAGGGCATTCAAGAGTTCCGGAATCCTTGGCTGGCCAATATGTGTGAAAAGCTGGAAGACTATGTCATGAGCACTCTTCGTGGGCAAAACGCTTCTCGTCACATGAGATTCGAGATCGGTAGTCCGAATCTCTTGAACGATAATAGTTTGACTGATGAAGAGTTGCTGAGTTTTTGCGAAATGGCTTGAACGTATTCCGTAAGTTGGACCTTCATTTAGCAATGTTACATGTAAGAAATAATGCTACTCATTCCTCTCCCCTCCCCTTCCCTCCCCCTCTCTCCCCCAACTTTCCAGACCAGACACACCAAACAACAACAACAGAATAGTTATCAATAAGTACCTCAAATGCAGACATGGAGTCATAGTCACCGTGATGTCACAGCCGCTCTTAGAGCTTCGACTTGTCCAAAGCTGCAACCCTGACGCATGTTCGTTTGGCCAGGCCGTAGATTCAACCAACCAAACTATCGTGTCGTTCTTGGTATGAAGGTTGGCCATGGGAAGTGCTTCATAATGACGTTGCTGGCGGCTTCCTTCGTGGCACCTACACCACTTACAAAGTTCAGCTAAGCCATGCAGAGTGAGCTCACAAAGGCCACTGGCTGTACTTGGTACGTCCTTAGCTTGATGTGCCTGGTGTGCTCAAGTCCTTTGGCAAATCCGACCGTCTGCTGTGGAGAAGGGGCAAAGTATGTTTCGACGGTTGTTGTTGTCATCGTCGAAAAAGCTTGGCGCCAAGCACAGACCTAGTCGCAATTTCTCCGACTATGTACATAGTCGGATTTGTCCTCTTCGTACCTCACTTAATCTGAAGTTGAGATTCGCTCTTGTGGATGGCTTGCGGCACTGCTGACATACCGTCTCCTTCACAATTCGATTTCCGAAAAGTGTTGCGTGTCACAGCTGATGAAATCGTGAACATGACTGTGGCAGCGACTCGCAGCGATAACCAAAATAATTTATCGACCTCTTACCTTGATCAGCGATCTCCATACGAGAGTTTATGTTGCAAAAATGACTATGAATTCGCATAGCTGGAAGGCCAGCATTTACATTCAGCCGACGCAGATGTGGTGTCTTGGTGATCCCTGTTGCGTTGAGTCGGTTCGCCACAAGTTGCCGGCTCAAAACACGAGTGCGTAAGAGAACATCTGTACATCGCGTTCGTCATGATGTTCAGTAACGAGCAAGGCTGAATCCACTATGTTGATTCACAGTTCCCATTCCTCGGGTAGCAGTGGTAGGGGTTCATGTTTACAACATCATTGGAGCGCGATTATATCTTGCCCAGACATGAAGACTCTGTATATTCAGAAGAAGCAATTCTCATCGCTGACATGGTGTTAGGACGTGGTGCGAGGCTCATACATAGCATGGACAATAGTTGTGTGTCCTATCGAAGCGAAAATTTGCGACGCCTCGAAGAGTAGGCACAGACTAGACTCATGGCCATCAGCAATATTAACATGAAGAAGTCGCTAAATGTCACGCCACGATAGTTTGGAGACGTTTCTGGAGTCGATCAGTTTTAAATTGAATATTGTACTAACTGCTTACAATGAATGTCTTGTGGACCGCTTTCAAGCCACATCTAGCGTCAATCGACATATCTCAAGCTTCAACAAATTTGCGATAGTAAGTGCTTACGTTTGCAGTCCTCGGGCAGTCTTATTTCATTGTTACTGGTTGTTCATGAAAGTTCGATTTGTGGTGCGCGTATCAATGGTAACGTACCCTAAAAGTCATTCTTCACCAAGATTCACATAGCATCAAGATTCGCCAAGAATCTGCATGAATTCCAGTTCAAGGCTACATGGTGCTTGTAGGCCGTGCCTCACAAATCAGACGGAAAGTCAGGGAACCATATGTAGGTAGTGTGTACGGACATAAAGGTGGTGGACCAGAGTGAAAGTGCATGTGCAGTCACTGTGGATTGAAGAATGTCGGTCACAATGTCAGAATAATCAGCATCACGACTGCGAGATATTGCTGCAACACTGTGGTGATCCGTATCCTGACGACTAGCTCGAGGATGGCCCCATACCTTCAGCCTTGAGGAGAGGGAATGTTTTCTCGAACATGCGTAGCAGGCATCGACCCTGCTCTCTTGGCATATCTTCACTAGCATGTTCAACATTTTCCTGTCCTTCGCAACCAACTTGCAGGTATTTAACTAACCCGACTTCCATTACCACTCTCGCTTATTCATGCTATAGACACGCTCAACGAGACCTGCGATATGTCTCAACGACCTCTGCAAGGACCACCGTTAGCTGAATTGGTCTATTTGGTCAACCATGTTTTCTTGCCGCCCAAGCTTCCACAACAGAACGATTTCGATGCGTCTCTCGACGCAAACCTCGTCCATGTAGTGATCGATAGCCTTTCGCAATTCGAGCAAATATTGTCGCTAAAGCCTCACTCCGATGTAGGAGTAGTGCAGGCAGCAATATCGAATTTGCAACAAGTTCGCGGACGAACTGGAGCACTGGACGAAGTACAGCTTTCTGCGGTGTTCGCCCAGTTGCAAGTCAATGGTACGTGTCTTTCGGGACACGCAGAAACAAGAAAGCTAATACAACTAACTAGGAAACATCGTCCCGATCCATGTGATCGCACAGAACGCCGGCATTATCTTCACCAAAGAGGAGGAGACTATAGTGGTGCAAGCGTTCGAGCTTTCTCCAACCAATAACGCTGTTATGGCAGCCAAAGGCAGACTTCGACGTTGCTTTCCAGGTTCTGCGGTGTCAATGCCTGTTGGTACATTCTCTGAACCTCAGTTTCAGTCTGTTCTGGTCCAGACACTCTGCAAGATGAGCGAACAGACCGCAGCAGAAACAAAAGCAAAGGTCAAGAAAGCAGCGCAGATGCACGACGAAGATCGCGACACTAAGAGTCCCCATGTGGTAACCGAATTACTTCTGGCATGGCTGCTACCCATGGGTGGTGAAGCTCAAGTCTCTCGCATTCAAAAAAACACCCGAGAGGATGTGCTTTGGCGGAACACTCTACTCCCGTGGCGGCGTTCACCGTTGTGGTTGTTGATCCGTGTCACACTACAGCTAATCTTCCAACGCGAGGTAGAATCTGCCCCATCAGACCGTCTCTACAAGATGTTCATGGTGTTTCTCATGTCACGCATTCTTGCCTCCTGTCTTCCACGCCATATGGAACCTGATCTACTATACGTCATGAACGCCAAAATAGCTCGACGTATGGTCAAGTTGGGCTCTGAATGTGATCCGGCCATTAGCAAGAGTATCCACGATGTCTGCTCCGAAGCTACCTGTCGTCTGCAGCAAACTTGGGTAGCGTGCCAAGATGAAAACATACGACTTCACGATTCAATAGATCTGACGAAAGTCGACTGTGAAAGTGACGCTCTCCATGATTTGCCTCGAGTTGACAACTACCTAGAAAAGGCACGAATGCGAACAACGACAAGAGCAAGCGCCGAATTTCAGCCCGAAAAGTACTTGTTGAAGCAGTCTGCGACAGTGCTACCGGTTCTTTCTCCTGATTTACACACAGATCCAACCTATGCCGGCAGAGATCTGTACCAATTCGAATCATGGATTGATCAGAATCTTCCTGCTTGGCTTGACGTCCACATCTCGGTATCAGAGACCTGTTCAAAGCTGGAATCGCTCACTCGCAAATACCACGGCTATGCTTCGGCTGTATATGCCGGCAACCCTGAGTCGATGTCAGTCATGGTTTTGACCATTATGGAGCTTTGGGTTGCGTGTGATCGAAGCGCGGTCCGTACCTGTCCACTCCTTGTCGATTATGAGGCAGCCATACCTGAACAACTTCTCCAGAGTCTTTTGCTACCAACGGCAAGACTTATGGTTCGACTGAGTCGCATAGAGGCATATGTACGCACTCGGCGACAAGCAGCGAAATATCTTCATGGCTCAATATTTCGAGATTTTGGTTCGGAAACTAGCTTTGCGGTACGCTATTTTGCGCAATCTACAACTCATCAGACGTTGCACACCGAAATTGTGGAAAAGGCAATGAGTGCAAGATCACTTAAGCAAGATGAGTTCAAGAACAAGAAAGCACAGTATAATTCACTCATGTTGAAGTACAATGAGAGCTCTTGTGAGTATGATGAAGTAGTTGTTGACAAGGAACTGGACCTACGAGAATCACGCCACAAACGCGATTGCGCAGAATGTTCGCGGTGAAGCCAGGCTGAATCTCTGTCCATCCGCATTCACGAATGGCCTCTTCCAAATGCTGTAGAAAAGGCCCAAGCGACAGTATTCGAGTTGGACGTGCCGGTATCTTTCAGCAAGTGGCGGGACACTTCGATATTTGTCCTTTGTGATGTTTTGGGGCTAGAGTACGCTCGCCAGCAACGTCCGCAAAATCGTTACATGGTTCATGGGTATAAGCCGCTGACTGAATTTGTGTCCAACACAACTCGCGACTCTCGAGTGCGATTGCTGTCCAACAACAAACCTCATGAAGTAACACATCGGAAGAACAAACAAATCGCACATATCTCCGAGAGCGATGTCTGTTTGAACAATGGGCTAGACTACCACTATTTCGATCACAAGATGGACACTTTCGTGGACGCATGTACTGTTTCACAGGAGCTGTTCACTAAACTGTGTTATGAGCTCCCTCCTCGATCCACCTCACTTCAACAGTTTCTTCTTCGATCCTCGGTGGCTCCCAACGGCCTGACCCCGAATCATGCCATTGCCTTGCAGTCCGAATGTCCCGAGCATATGTCCATCGAAGAATATCGAGGACTGGTCAGTATACCCGTGGGCTTTCGCATTCAATGGCAAAATATCCTCCTACAACTAAATGCCCCGACCATCAATCTAAAAACCCTCGAGAGCACATTCGTTTTCCTCCAGACCATCTTTCAGGCAGGGCCTGCATTCTCTACGGATTTGCTCCGAGACGGACACTCGATTATTCGAGATACTCATTTCACCTGCAAGCTCATAGATAGTCTAGAGCGAATGTCACTAAGACTCAAAGAGAATTGGGAATCGTCTTATGCGTTCAGTACGTTCATTTCTATGACTGCCAAGGTGTTGTCGGTGGCCCACCATTGTGATCAAGAGGCTTTGGCTGAGAAATGTCTCTCAATACTCGCAGACTTTAGAGGAATTACGTTTCGATGGATTGAGGTGCTCCGAGACAAATCTCACAACGCTGATGACTCTGTACAAAAGGCAGAGTATCGAGATAAGGCCGTGGAGACCGCGCTGATCTGTGCTGATTCCTTCAACGTGGATGATCACCACCTAAGCTCTCTTTTAGCACATCCTGATACGGCATCGCATTTTGTCCAGTGTTGCATTATCATTGCGGAAGATATGCAGCTCTCAGTTGAACACACGAATGAACTTGTATCTCTGTTTGTCCCCCGATGGCAACGTCTCTCTGTACGTGTTTATCCCATTCTTGCACAACAGATCTTGACCAGCAATAATTGTTGTCTGGACCATGCGCTATCCAAGGCATGGTCGGCATACAGGACTGAATTGCCGTGGGTGGCTGTTAAACCAAACATACCTTATTGGTTGACGACACGAAAAAGTGGTACTGCTCAAGCAGCCACACTGTGCCTTCATTACAATCTTATGACGGGCGAACTCCTGGTGGATGGTAGTCCTCTGTCGCGTTTGCCAGCAGAGTATGAGTGTAGTACTACCTACCGCAACTTGTTCGGGAAGGTTGCCTTGGACGTAATGCCTAGCACACAGCTGGACATGGCCTTTTCTGCAAAACGAAAACATGCAGGATATACTCTGCACTTTGGCATGCATACGTCTGCGGATCGTGCTTACGAACCCGATCTCCTAATTTGTGCGGTCGGAGAGCATCATCGTTTTGTGCTAACGCCGAAGTGGGTATTCGCTGAAGACTTTCCAGTGGCATTCATTGACGAGTATGTTCACTGGTACGATGAGACTCAAAACCGCATTATATTCTGTCCTGCCAACCACCCTTTCACCTTCGAGAAAGCTCCTTGGATCTTGAGAAGGTCACCACATGGACAGAGGTGGCAGCTGTCAAGCGGAGAAGAGACTCTAGTTTGCTTGCACAGCAGCACTGCGGATCTGCTCAGTGAGCGACTGGCCGGCCTTGTCGAGGCACGACATATGTATATCACCTTGCACTCGACTTCCAGGTCAGCAACAATTCAACTGCCTCGACTTCAGTTATCATTCGAGTTCATGATAAATGACATGTCCATTGTATCCAAGCAATGGAAAGGAATGGAAGTGGATGAAAATCAGTCTCTTGGGACGTTGCAAGGGCTTCGGGAAAGACTGCTATTACGCGACCAGAATGGTTGCCGAATGATACTAGTGCCAGAAGGTCAAGTTACATACGGCAGAGACAAGGATCATGTCTACGTTCATATTGATCGCAACTCCGCCACCAAGGTCCAGGCTTACCACCTCGATGATCGTCTAGGACGTCTAGTGGACAATGGAAGGATGCAGAGCAAATTGTTTCTATGCTATCTCCACGCACTCACTTCCTTTTGCCTACCAGACCCATCGACATTGGTAACTGGTACTGAACAGGCATTGACAATCTTGCAGTCCGCAGGAGTGCACTCCTTCAACTATTTGTCCCAGGCCAATGTAAGTTTACTAGCCAAAATTGCGTGCTTGACGCCTGAACGCAATTCTTATCCAGCTGGTCTGCGTGCGATGCAGACAGTTGGATGGAATGCAGGGATTGGATTTTTGGCTCAGCATGGACATTTCTCCACGACTGTTGCTGCAATCTTTGACCAAGCTACAAGAGCTCAAGTCTTCCGTCCTGGCTCCTTCAATGCGCCTCAACTTTCGTCAATTGATCCGCACCTTCAGCACCGCGACAACATTCGATCTTCAGCATTCCGCGTTTCGAAATACGGAGCAGAAGACTACACTACTGCTCATGACTCCACCTATCAAGCACGAGATTGTAACCCAAACTCAGGACGGGCACGAAGAGCTTTTGACGTAGCAAACATGTTCTATCATCGTCGTGGAGAACTGGTATATCAAATTCCTCAAAATTGGGACAAACAGCTCTGGAATTTTCTTGCGCGATACTCCCCTGTATCCGGACCCAGTCAGGCAATCACCTATTCGGAATGGACATACGATGCACGTTATCTTCAAGATGTTTCGAAATGGCTAGCTCAAAATTGGTGCAGTGTCTATCAGAGTGCTCATCGTACACACATTCCAGCTCTTCCGTTTTCGATCATGATTTGGCTAACTACTCTGGCCTATTCTGAGAAGACTGACATTCTCGTCATCCAGTGTCTGGCCGCTTTCTTATGCCTTCCTGCCATTGCTGGCGTCACGACACCACAACAAGTTCAATTTGACCTTGCACAAGGCTTTTCTGCCCAACGAAAGGAGATTGATGACGTCCTTCGAGACACAGCACGTGCATTTCATCTGTGTCCTGAATTCAAGACCCCTCAGCGACCCAAAGAAACCAAGAAAGCTTACAAAAACCGCCGCGAAAATGATTGGCACCAGACAAGCGAGCGACTCAGGAAAACAGTTGCGAGAGAACTGGAATGTCAATGGCCATGCGAGGTGCCGGTTTTTCCTCTCTCTACTGACTCTCAGCCTTTCAGCACGTACATCAATATCAATGCAGCGACTGTATCTATTCGAACCAAATTTCAGACCTGGAGTCACAATTCTCAATACCGGGAGTACGTCAAGCAAATTGTTACTCAGCTTCGGACAGCTTCTGTTATGCAGCCACGCATGCCTTCATTAGCTCTATCAGTAACAGGTCTACATATGACAAGAAGACGAGGCTTCGTCCGCAACGACGATTTATTCGCTTCAACCCATATTCCTTCTTTGTCTGAGCCACCTATGCTCGAGCTGACTCACTCAACAGAAGTTGCGCAACAGGAAATTCCGGCATACGACAAGACTCTGGCCCTGGTAAAGCAAGTTGCAGCCCAAGCAAGGTTCGGTTATGAAAAACGATATGCCAAAGACTTGCACGCCAGTCTCGAAGCGCTCGATAACCTGGACGCAGCTTGCAATCTGTCACTGTCAGAATCTAGCCTGGCAGTTGTGCTACAGAAATACCGCCACGATTGCTGGGACTACGTGGATAGAAGCTATGCTTCATTGAGCATGACGTTTCGAATCGAAATTGCAAACAAACCTTGGAGCGCTCAAAGCATTGTTGTTGCATGTGGACAGTGGCCACGAGTCTCTCCGTCTATCTTCCTGAAGCGATTGTCCTACAAGCAGTGGTCCAGTAATTCCCAGTCATGGAAGCAGGATCTTGTTCGTTACGCAGTCGCCCTCACAGCAGCCCAGCAAGCAGATAGGCTGGTACGAAGTCTTGCAAGACCTCATGACCTCCTCGCGGAGTTGCAAAATGTGGGCCATGAGAAGTGGTCGCCGTTTGAGTTTCCGGAAGCATTGCTCATGGAGGTCGAAAGTGGCATCATGATTCGTGATAGGCAATGGCGTGTTGCGGAGAATATGATGAGACCTCCCTCAGATCAGAATACTGTCATGCAACTCAAGATGGGTGAAGGAAAGTCTTCAGTTATTGTTCCAGTTGTCGCTGGTGCCCTCGCGCAAGGATGCTCCTTAGTGCGTGTCTTTGTTGTTGGACCTCAAGCGAAACAGATGGCTAATATGCTTGTCAGTAAGCTTGGTGGCTTGATGGACCACCGCGTGTACCATTTACCGTTCTCTCGTGCTCTGCAATTGAAGGACGAAGATGTCAAGACCGTTTACGCCATTTGTCGGGAATGTGCAAGTAGCGGTGGAATTCTGCTTGTGCAGCCTGAACACGTTCTCTCACTTAAGCTAATGGGTTTGGATTCTCTCACATCCGGCAAGACATCCATTGCTCGTATGTTGTTGAAGACGCAGGCGTTCTTCCACAAATCGTCACGCGATATTGTCGACGAAAGTGACGAAAATTTCAGCGTCAAGTTCGAATTGATCTACACCATGGGTCTTCAGCGTCCAATCGAGCTAAGTCCGGACCGATGGCTGTGTATTCAGCAAGTGTTGCACATCGTACGAAAACACGCTTTGCTAGTACAGGAGGAGATCCCTACGTCGATCAGTATCCACTTTGACCAGCCGTGGGCGTATCCCAAGATTCGCTTCCTTGATTCCGTTGGAGAGCAGCGCACTCTTGCCAGAGCGGCACAGCACATATGTCACTCTGGTTTAAGCTGCTTACCTCTACCTCGACAGTCAAACAAAATGAGACGGGCTACCTTTCAATACATCACAGACTCTCAAGTTGGAATGCACGATATTGAGATTGTAGAGGACAGCCGATCTGCATCTATTTGGTCAGGACCGACTCGCGGCTTACTATTGTTGCTTCGAGGACTGTTCGCTGGAAATATTCTTGCCTTTGCCTTCGGACGCAAGCGATGGAGGGTAAATTACGGTGTGGCTACTGCCAGAGAAGTACACACTCGATTGGCAGTACCATACTCTGCGAAAGACACGCCTACGATGAGATCGGAGTTCAGCCATCCAGATGTCGCCATTGTCCTTACTCAATTATCCTATTACTATCAAGGACTATCGGACGATGATCTGTATATCGCCTTCGGGCACCTCATGAAGTCGGATCAAGCCAGTGTCGAATACCAGAGCTGGATTCACAACGTCTCCGATCTGCCACCCACTTTCCGATCTTTGGCATCCATCAATCTTCGAGATCGTTTGCATTGCGAGAAGCAAGTTTTTCCCTTCTTACGCTCTTCGTGTTCTGCAGTCGATTATTTCTTGGCTGCCAGTGTCTTCCCCAAGGAGATGAGGGAGTTCCCCTCAAAACTCTCATCATCTGGTTGGGATCTAGGCGAGGTGAAAGTTCACCCGACCACTGGTTTCAGTGGCACGATCGATTCGCGCTCAACGCTCCCAATTAGCGTTCACCACCTGGAGCTTGACGAACAACGCCATACGAATGCAATGGTCTTGGAGTACTTACTTCGCGTGGAGAATAGTGTCGAGTGCATTCCTTCTAACGCACAAGATTTTTTGTCTCATGTGTGTAGAATGAATCCACCTGTCCAAGTCATTCTCGACGTGGGAGCTCAGGTGTTGGAGCTCACTAACGTTCAAGTAGCTCACGAATGGTTGAGAGTTGCCATGAACAACACGTCGGTGCAAGGTGTCATATTCTTCGATGAAAGTCACGAAGTGGTAGTGCTCAACCGTGAGCAAAGAATTGAGCCTCTGCAATCGTCGCCCTACGCTCACGACTTGGATGGGTGCCTTGTCTTCCTTGACGAGTGCCATACTCGCGGAACTGACCTTCACATGCCTTCCCATTATCGAGCAGCTGTCACATTGGGTATTGGTGTGACTAAGGATAGACTGACACAAGCATGTATGAGAATGAGGAAAATCGGTCATGGGCAGTCCGTGGTTTTTGGTGTTCCAAAAGAAATTGAATTCAAAATGTTGGCCCAGGAGAAGAGACTTGTCAGAAGCAGTATTGACACTTTGGACATTTTGAACTGGGTCATTGCCCAGACCTGGGCAGAAATTGGACGTGCTATGCCACTATGGGCTGCACAAGGTCGGCGCTTTCAGGAGCAAAGCAACGTCTGGGCTCAGTGTCTCGACAACGACATCACTGAGTTGACGATAGATCAAGCAAAGCAGTTTCTCGAAGATGAGTCCCGAACTTTAGAAGAGCGCTATTGACCATCCGCCCATGCGGAGCCCAGATGCCTTACCGACTCAGGTCTCAGCAATCAGCACGACGACCCAATATTGGAGCGTCTCCGTGCCTTCGAATGCGGACAGATCGCCCAGTACGATCTGTCCGAAGAGCAAGAGAGGGAGCTCGCACCTGAAATCGAGCAGGAGCGACAAAATCAAAGACCGAATACAGCATTCCCGACTTCTCATGACCTCCACCCGGACATTATAGCCTTCGTCGCTAAAGGAATACTGAAGCCAACTTCTACCGCCGTCATCCCTGCATTCGAAGCTCTCAAAAGCACAAGTGCAGCGCGTCACCTCAACCTCGGCCAATTCCCAGTCGATCTCCTTGTAACCTGCGACTTTATCCGCACCGTCAAATCTACCGCCAAAACTGCGACTTCAGACCTATATGAGCGTCACGTCAACTGGATCTTGACAAGCACAGGAAGCACACCCGAGCAATCAGCCAAACACGTAAAACAGATGCTGATCATAAGTCCACATGAAGCCCAAGCTCTCCTCCCCACTGTCGCGAAATCATCCAGTGTAACGCTACACATTTACGCCCCGCGACCGTCCCTGGACTTCGCTAGCCTCGATCACTTAGCTCTCTACACTACACCTACCCGTAACCCACCACTCGTCATTCCACGCAAACTCATTCTCCTCCTTAACCTCTTCGCTGGACAACGATTTCTGGAGTCATACACAGAGTACAAGGAGCTGTGCTCTCTCCTGGGACTCGCGCACATGGAAATGGATGACGAAGACACAAAAGTCAGCGCTGATGGGTTCATACTCGGGAACGATTCTGCGTTGCCAGGTGGTGGATCTGGATTTACGAGGAGTCCGGTGCCTTTCTTGAAAGTGTTTTTGAGTAAATGTAGGTGGTACTGTGAGAGTGTGGAGAGGACCCATGTTGGGCGCATATTGAGTGGTGGAATCTTGGAAGAAGGTGATTTTGAGGGAGCGCAATGATTGGGTTTGGGTAATCAAGGACTTGTGAGGGTGGGAACCATGGTGATTGTGTGTGGTCCAGCGCTACTGATTGGAACGGATCTTTATGGGTCGTTGGACAAGGGTATCTGGTGTTCGGGCTTCAAGAACAAATATGCGTACTGCGATGTCATGCGAGGTGATATGGCAGTGCAGGAAGAAGAATATGTATTCCGCACTACGAGATAGTTCAAGTACACTGTTCCAAAGAGGCGTGGTTGAGAGAAGAGCACTACCTATCAGGTAATCACTACATGGTCATCGAATCATGACCGAACATTGAATATGAAATCCTACTAAGCCTCAACGTTCAACTGAAGTCCTTCACCCTTGATATGCGCGAGTATCAGCCGGTGTACTAAATATCCTTCAGCAAGATTTGTATTCCGCTACCTGGGTACTATGCTAGTGAAGGATGAAATTGGCTTCCACATGTATTTGTGTAATCTTCCTGCTTGACACAGGATATGTCAACCTTTATTTTGTTGCACGACAAAATGGCAGGAACGCAGCACTCCTCATGTACGGCAGGGGGTCGGAGATCCAAGATGCGTGCTAGGCTAATGCAAGCTGCCTGAGCTTACCTGAATGGGTTAATGTGGATGCCGCACTCAGTCCATCCGCTTTCGAGAAAGAGACACATCTTCCTCAAAACTCATTTTGTACCTCATGATATTCATATTGTACATAGGCACTTCAATCAAGGGAAATACTAGGCTGTTTCACTCGCTTTGATATAAGGAAGAACGGCTTCGTGGCCGAAACTATTTGCTACTCTTCGTTCCAAATCAGACGAGATTGCTCGGTATGACGGATCTGCAGGGCACTCCAGCCTCGACAGCAAGAAACGGGACCCGGTCAGGTACCACGGCCTGCCAAGCAATATATCCCGAATCCGGAGCGATACCTGGTTGCCAGGACGTGCATATCGATGGCTTGGCGAGCTCAGCTCTTCTAGCGAAGCACCGAGAAATTCCTTTTATCTCAAAATGATCGAGTCTCCATCCGTTTAAAGTCGAGGACAATTCGTTAGGTGTCAATTTCTGATGAGGTAGGTTGTTAACCGTCGCCATGCCCCATCTATCCGACATTGTGTAACGATCGCACAAACACCCTACCACAGCTGACAGTTTCGAACTTTTGGAGTCGCCGAGCCTCGAATTTTCCTGTGCTTCGCCTGCATTGCAATCGTGAATATCTATCCGAACACAGAAATATCAAATCATCTGCTACCTTTACATATACAATCCAAGACGTGCACTAGGACCACATGGTAATATGCTCATCAAATTCCAATCAGTGGCACTGTCGACGCTTGATAAATGTTGAAGGACTAAGGGGGGTGGTCGTGCAGACACGGCATGAGGGACCACGTGTGAGAGCTGTTACCCGAAACGCGAGATTTAGGGACCATCTCATGTTTACCTGCAGTCGAGGAGCTTGATAAATCACGATGCACATTGCAGGACTGAAGCTCTGTTTGAGCAGCAATGTTTGGGGACCGATCATGAAACGCACGGTGGACAGCATGAATCGATGCTGCACAAGGTTTGTTTGCTATGCTTTTATTGCTTTGAGATTGCTTTCTTGTTATTGTAAATCTTCGTTTGCTCGTTCTTGCCATCCGTCGAGACGAGCTCGGTACCAATCTTCACTCTTCACTCTTCTCTCTTCACTTCATACTCTCTTTGGCACATGTTACTGTGCAGGATCGCACTTTCCATATAAAATCTCGGATGTAAAGCCGCAACTTCATCTATACCTCTTCTTACTTCTACCACTCCCAACACATTCATTTTCCACCACAATCTTTGGTACATCCAACTTCTTGTCACCCATTGATCATACATTCGTTCGTTTCACGCCTCATCGGCCATTATACAGGTGCCCAATTCTAGGTCACGATGATCAAACAATCTTTTCTGCTGCTTCTGGCAGCTGTGTTTTTGGTCAACGCAGCTGTCCTCGTCCCTGCTAATCTCGCGCAGCTCGCGCAGACAGTTAGGTAAAATGACCCGTTCTCGAGAAATGACAACAGCTAACAAGGACAGTCAACCGACTTGCGGCTGCACTACTACCGTTACCGAATACAGAAATCAAAGACGTTTACGACTTAGACAAGAGTTAGTCTCTGATAGTGGAATGCAAGTCTAGCTTTTACTAACATCTATGCAGAACCTGCCCACCACCCACCACTGTCACCGTGATAATTGCTCCTGCAACAGCCACGATCGCTGTGTCGGATCCCGTGTCAATTTCGAGCGTTTTCTCGTACGCTTCTGTCGTTGCGTCAGTTCAAGTTGTTGAATCCAGTCAAGATCGTCCTACAGGAGAGCCACCTGAGACGACATCACTCTTCTTCACTTATACAGCTTTGGGTCCGGCTATTGTTGGTACCGAAGCTCCAGGTGAAAGTGTTTATCATGGCGTCTA
>Ga0115846_100018_pt1 | contig 63504 bp, 58 predicted proteins | sample InSIn5gowninarea_2_FD_83860 | JGI IMG/M metagenome (GOLD analysis project Ga0115846, IMG submission 83860) | reverse complement strand
CTTTCACTATGACACTCTGTTTCTCATATCGCTCATAATCTTCTTTCTTCATTTTGGGAGGTCGGTTGCTTTTTAACCATTCAGGTACTCCGTCACGAAAGCTGCAGGACTTCATCTCATGAAATGTCTCGCTGCCACGCAAGGACCAAAGCTGCGCATCAACGCCGTGCTGCCCGGATTGCTGCTTACTGAGTGGGGCATGAAGTATAGCGAAGAAAGACAGCAAGCCCTCAGAAACCGAGCCGCCTTAAAGACAGTGGTAGATCAAGCCAGCTGTGTAACATGACCAACCACTGATAAATTTATAGACTGACCTTGACGACTGCGCTGATATGTTCATCACCATTGCTAAGAGCAAAACAATGACGGGTCAGGAAGTTGTCATTGGTATGTTGAACTCCATCGTTATGGCACATATGCTAATTTCATAGATGCTGGGTTGACACGCGGCATGTGATGACGTGCTTCTCATCCTGTCAGAAAGCACCAGTACGGTGAAACCCGACACTCACTGAGCCTATCTCGTCGAGACAATGCTAGGTAATCTGACAGGTAAAAGTCCGACTCAGCGCGGAGGTACTTTGAACTGGTAGACCTTTCTATCCCCATGGACAGATGCCTCGGAGAAAAACTTGGCTTTCGCAGCCTGTGATGCACTCTGCCCAGCCTTCATACCAGCAACTGTCATTTCCGCAATGCATAGGATGCTTTGATCTGCTGTCTTCACAAGTAATGGTGCGGCTGAGCCCATTATGTTCTCGCTAATTTCAATACATGCGAAAGGCAGTCCAATCTCCACTTGGTTTACTATGTCCTGATAAATATTCCCAAGATCCTGCGGGCCTGCGAGTCGCATGACCGAGCCAAATGTTAGCCGCACATCCCTTGCTTCACTCTCTGGATCTGTGATATTGACCCACAAGCGTCCCATAGCTCTGTTTAATCTTAGAATATGCACTGCCTTCATCGCCCTAAAATCGACGTGCCGTGACTCTGGTGACAGCTTGGGAGCGAAATTCACAGATTCTGAAACAGAACTCTCTTGCGGCTGTAAGTAAAGACCATCACGTATGGCTTGGACAAGCATTTCTGCTCCAACAGGAGCCAGAACGCTCTTGAGTTCAGCTGCTGTGATTTGCTCGGGATTTGGGATTTGAATCCCTGGATACGTTGTCTGCAAGACAACCTGCCCCTCATCAAATTTTGAGGGGTGAAGAGTCTGGACAGTCACACCAGTTGTGGTGTAACCGTGGATGATGGCGTGTTCAACCGGCGCTGAGCCCTTGAGGTCTGGCAACATTGAAGGATGCACATTCAAACCACCAAACCGGCATGCATTTAGAATGCGAGGCGGTACTAGCAGACCAAAGGAAACAGCAACAACCATATTAATATAGCTTCGACCGGAGTTGCTTGATGGAGGATTCCATCCTTTGAACGTATCGAATTGATGTAAAGGCAAGCTAAGTCGCTGAGCTACACCTTTAATTGGAGGAGCAGAAATGGTTCTCAACCCGCGGCCGGTGCGCTTATCGGTCTTCGTCGCAACATCGATGGAACAGACATGGCTGCCTTCTGATTGCGAGTATTGATGCAGAGCTTCGAGTGAGCGTATACTGAATTCATCTGAACCACAAAACAGTATACGTAGTGGTTCCAGAGTGGACGGTTTCTGTGATATTGAGCTCAGTCGCTTGGAAGTCCATAAGGTAGAGCTGTGCTTGATACACGTGGTGGTATGTGCTATGCTTCGTCCATAGTGACAAGCAGGATAGCTCATTGAACGAAGAGTGAGTCGACTGATGCCAAAAGGCATCGAACAATGAGACTTGTGACTCTGGAGCACGCGTAAAGGGGGACGAGGTTTGTTCCTACGCGCCCCGAATTCAACAAACAGAGCAAACACTATTTCGGGCCTCGGTCTGCTCTCTACAGATATACTCGCGAAATACAAACAAGCTGGTACGTCTCTGCTACGCAAAATCAATGATTGAACTACTTCTCAGAGGCAAGATTCCTTTTTGTATGGTTGCTAGAATTTAAACTTCCATTATGGCAGAGAAATCGGCCACAGCTGACGAGACAAGCTCGGTGACTCCCACAGCGACTGCCCCACCAGCGGCTGCTGCAGACGACTCCGATCCTGACTTTGATGACCTTGACGATGTTCTCGACCAGTTCTCAGCAAACGCACCAGCATCTCAATCTACCAAATCTGCGAACGATGCCTCTGAACCAGTACCGACCTCGTCGGGACCAGGCAGACCACAGGATGAGCCACTCAATCTTTCTGCTCAACCACTTCCTGATGGTCCAAAACCGGGGGAGTCGGAAGAGGAATTCATAAGTCGCTTATCTTCGGAGATGTCGAAGCTCTTTGAGAACATTCCCAAAGATGCGGACGTGGGGCAGACGCCCGGAGATCTGATGAAGATGGGGAAGGATTTGGAAGAATTTACCCAGAAGATGGAGGAGCAGGGTGTGAAGCCGGAAGATCTGCTCAAAGCCATCTTAGGTGAAGAGGAAGGTAACAAAGTCGTTCACGCTGCGCACAAAGAGCGGGACCGAAGAGATTCGGAGAAGGATCCATCAAAAGCATCCACCTCTACAAGCGACACGAAGCAGGTCGCTTCGGGAAAATCGAATGCGAGCACGAGCTTCGAGGATACGATTCGGCAAACAATGTCCAGGCTGAATGATTCAGACGCACAGGCCAAGAATGCTTCACAACAGTCGGCATCGAAGTCTGAGGAAGACATGCTTGCAGACCTGTTGAGATCGCTTGATTCCGAGGGAGGTGAAGGCAATGACGACGGCGTATCGAAGATGTTCCTGGATATGATGCATCAATTGACCCACAAGTCCATGCTATACGAACCGATGAAAGACCTGCACGATCGATACCCTGAATGGTTAAAAAGCAACCGACCTCCCAAAATGAAGAAAGAAGATTATGAGCGATATGAGAAACAGAGTGTCATAGTGAAAGATATCGTGACCAAGTATGAGGAGCCCGGCTTCAGAGATGAGGATGAACAATGCCGAGACTTTATCTGGAACAAGATGCAAGAGATGCAAAACCTGGGAGCGCCTCCGGAAGAGTTGGTGCAGAACCCTTTTCCCGGCATGGACTTTGGAGCACTACCGGGACTTGGAGGTGGGGGCGGAGGTGAAGACGAGGGCTGTCCGACACAATAAGAGCGTTAGCTAATCGATCATTCTGGGTACTGCCGTTCTGGGGACCGAACTAGGCTTGTTCTGTGAATTGCGTAAACAAGATACCCCGACAGAAGAAAGCCGTATGTAAGGTACATCGGTCTCAGCCTCCGGTCAATACGATAAGCTCAGGAACCGTTGCTTGACAAGAAGCCCTCGCTTCGTGAACTATTCCAGAACCGGAAGCGTTGATGGTGAGAACCCAAGCTGTGCTGTGTACTTGGTAGTAGGGTTGAGTGTGGGCACTTGAATGGTGATACCCATCCAATGGCATTTGGACCACTAGCAAAGCCTCTGCTGCTGCGCCAGGCACCCCTCCATATCAAGCATTAGAGGCTGATCGGGAAGTGGAACCTCCGATCTCTCATTTTGGCGTGATCCGTTTCGCTGCGAGCTCAGATCGTGACGTCCCTTCTTTGCCTCAATGCACCCCAACGTTCTACGCGTATTCATTCGACTAATTCCCGTCTAATTCTTTCGGCCGGAACTGTTTGTTGACTTGGCGTGGTTTGCGACCGCGCTCAGAGACCACGGCACGAGCATGGGGGCTGCGTCTAAACTATGACATAACTACGGTGGTGCAGGAGTGGATGAAAGGTCGATCCAATGTGGTAATCCATTCGATTGCGTGCGTAGTAGATTACAGTGCCTCCTCCAAATAGATACCGAACAAGTGATATAATTCTGCTTTGAAGTTCTCTGATGAATGCCATTATCTCTTACCATCACAACAACAAAGCAAAAGACCTCCAGCGTAACAACATAAACAGCAGTCCTCTCACCATTACCAGTCGGTACTAACAAAAAATTTCAACTACCTCGTGGCTACTTTGGTCGTGTTGATACTCGGCTGCAACCCACAAATCGCTTGACCGCATTGCTCGACAGGTTCTGCAATCGCTATCATGGTCTTCCAAAGCCTCCGGTCTCTGTATTCATCGGCACCCTCAGCCACAGAAACAAGCAACGGCCCAACAGGCAATGGCGGAAACCCTATGCTTTCCAACCGGTCATCACTCAAGGACTTCCTGGGATCAATAGCCACCATGACTGGCGATCTATCCAATATCACAGCTCCGCCATTCGTCCTAGATACCAAATCAGTGGTAGAAATTCCAGGATACTGGGCCGAGAACCCAGCCATGTTCATTTCCCCAACGCTCTATGATGATCCAGCAGATCGAGCACTGGCGATACTGAAAAGCTTCCTAGGTGGCATGAAGTCACAGTGCTACATGGGACACACTGAGGAAGAAGGTGTGAAAAAGCCGTTGAACGCTTTCCTGGGTGAAGTTTTCCTGGGACATTGGCAGGATGAGAAACTCGGCAAAACGTGTCTTGTGTCGGAACAAGTGTCACATCATCCTCCGATCACTGCATGTCGCGTTTGGAATGCGAAGTATGGTGTTGTCGCAGAAGGTTACAATCGTCAGAAGATTACCTTCTCCATGGGCTCAATACGCATAGGGAGCACTGGATTCGTCCTTAAGTCTCTCGAACAGTTCAACGAACACTATTTGATTCCACTCCCGGATTTCAGAGTAAAAGGTATCTTGTCTGGCGCACCATACCCTGAGATGTCAGGAGACTGGTATATACCTAGCACGAGTGGCTATATGTCCAAAATTTCATTCACCGGCGGCAAGGGTTTCTTTGGAGGAGGCAAGAAACATGAATTCTCCGCATCATTGTACAAACAGGAAGAGGGTGAAAATCATCCATTATACACCATCCGTGGCTGTTGGAACACTGAATTCGTCATACGGGACGAGCGAAAAGGCGAGGACATTGAAACTTTCAATGTAGTCGAGCAACTCCAAAACCTACCAGAACTTCAGCTTCCGCCAGTAGAAGAAATGGACCCCTGGGAGTCAAGAAGAGCGTGGGCCGACACTGTCGCTGCAATCAAACGAAACGATTTCAAGGGTACCGGTCAGGCCAAGGGCTTCCTCGAACAGGGACAAAGGGACATGAGAAAGGAAGAGCAGATGAACAATACCCAGTGGCAACAAGCATTCTTCAAAAACAAGAGCTCTCACAACATTGCCGAGCAACTGATGGATCAACTACCAGGAGCAGATTTTAAGAGTACATTGGCTACTACCAATGGTGTCTGGCGATTCGACTCAGAAGCTTATGAAGAGGCGCAACGACCAATTCATCCAGGTATTGAACCTGACAACGTTCGACCAGGTCGAGAGCGACGATACAGCCAATTCAGAGAAAGTTCGCGCAGTTCAATATCCAGCCAGTCAAGAGCGTCTCGCGACTTTGACCGAGAGTCCCTCAGTGGCGCTGCTTCTCCCAGAATGAGCATTGACTCAGCACAATTCTACGATAGTGACATGGATGAGAAGGTTAGGGCCAATGGTCACAGTCGAAAAGCTTCAGTCGATAGTGTAAGAACGGATGTTGGTGAGCAGCATAAAAACGGACATAGGAGATTCTCTAAGGACCAAACGGACCTGCGAACGTATCAATGGCGCAAGAGGGAGGGAAGCATCAGAAGTAGCATCGAGGGCCTCAGCCTGCAGGAGAAGGCTGCTGTGGAGAACATGCTGAGGGATCAATATACCTCCTCGGGTCGATGATTTCAACATTGGAGTTGGGTAGCTTTTCTGGATGATACCATTGCTTTCATGCGAGGCGCTTGGGAGGAGACACACATGACATATTAGCGAGCATATATCTATTTATCTATGAATATATCAGACAGTAAGATTCTTTGTTAGAAGCAGGCCGAATGCTCCATCCTTGTGAAGACGATCAATGAGACTGCCGTGGTTGGAATTAAGCGACAACGAGGCTGTCGAGAAGATGACGAATCGACGTCATCAATCATCAATCTCGACGGCTGCAAAATTGTGCCTGAGCAGCGGCAAGCTCCATTCGTAAATCGCATCCAACTTGATCAACTGGATAGAGCCTTGGTCTCTTAAGCGCTGTGTCGTTCGACGTGATAGCAATACATATGAAGCGGTAACACATGGTCAGGCCATGCGCCTCAACACTTTTTCCATGCTCGGGAGAATACCCTCCCAACCCTGGACCTGCCTGAAATGTACAAACTCGGAACTGAGGACAGAAGCTCGTCGTACATACAGCAGGTCTAGACAGGCGCGGCCGATTCGATTAGTTCGTGGTGCTAAGCGAGTCAACCGAATCTATCTCGCTGTCGCTGCGGTTGGCATCACTGGAAGTGCATATCTACTGCGAGATGATCTACGCCATTGGTACAAAGCTGCCGCGCGTACGGGTAGAGTGGTTAGCACCCTGTACCTTTGTATACAAGAGTTGGTCCACCACATCGAGGCACGCCTTCGTAGCTGACGCACTCTAGTTACCGGACGACACTGAAGCAGCACCACGATAACCACGAAGAAGAAGTTGCTTTCCTCAGAGCCTGCCACAAGCGATGCGCCGAACGAACACTTCGAGTCTGCGAGCAGAATGGCTCCATCTTCATCAAACTTGGTCAACACCTATCGAGTATGGGTTATTTACTGCCCACCGAATGGACAACCACATTCATACCATTGCAAGATAGATGTCCTGTGTCCTCCTACGAGTCGATCGAGGCGATGTACCTCCGCGATACTGGCAGAAAGCTACTCGACGATTTTGAAGAGTTTTCGAGAGAACCGTTAGGGGCGGCGTCTCTGGCACAAGTACATACCGCGGTGCTGAAGGACAACCACCAGAAAGTTGCCTGCAAAGTACAACACCCAGCGTTGGAGGAGTGGGTGCCCCTTGATATGGCCTTGACGAGGTTCACCTTCCGGACTTTGAAACGGACGTTTCCGGAATACGATATGGAATGGCTGAGTGAGGAGATGGACTCCTCGCTACCACAAGAGCTGGACTTTGTCATGGAGGGTGAAAATGCTCGCTTTGCACGAAAGTATTTTCGCGAGAACACGAATTTTCCGCTCATAATACCGAGTGTGATCTGGGCTAGCAAGCGCTTTCTGGTTATGGATCACGTTTCCGGTGCACGGCTCGACAACCTCGAATATCTCGACTCGCATTCTATATCTCGTGACGAAGTCTCAGCAACCCTGGCTCGTGTGTTCAACACTATGATATTCTCTTCTGGCGCTCCACTACACTGTGATCCACACGGTGGCAACATCGCAGTCAAATACAATGGTGCTAGAAGATATCCTTACAATTTCGATCTGATATTGTACGACCATGGATTATATAGAGTGCCAGAAGACAAGGTACGGAGAGACTACGCGAAGCTTTGGCTTGCAGTGATCGACGGGGATGAAGAACGAATGCGAAAATACGCTTACGAAGTCGCCGGCATCACAAGCGAGCAGTTCCCACTGTTCGCATCGGCAATCACAGGACGAGATTATCGTGTCCTTGTGCGTCATGAACTCACAACCTCAGCTCGAGATAGCCACGAGAAAGAAGCTATTAATGAGGCCTTCGGCGACGATCTTCTTGAGCAACTTGTCAAGCTTCTCGGTGATGTCCCGAGAATTATTTTATTGATTTTGAAGACAAACGACCTGACGAGAAGCTTGGATGAGGGTTTGCAGACTAGTTCCGGTCCCATTCGGACCTTCTTGATCCTAGCGAAGTATGCTAGTAGGACGGTGTGGGAGGAGCAGAAGGACATTCTAAGGAAGAGGGGCCATTTGTTCTCCCCGAAGAATTTGGTGCAGTTGGTAAGTGCTTGGTTTGATTTTGTCAGAGTTGAAATCAAGTTAGTTGCCTATGAGCGTTATTTATCTTTGAGGAGGCACTTACATCTGGATGGAGTCATGAATCATTGACGACTTGTGCACGGAGCGAAGAAGTGTGATTGACAACTACCATAGAATGGAGTCAAGTGGCAACCCATCTGCACTTTGCTACGTTACATTCGTGCTTCAATCCTCCAAGTGGCAGAAGAACAAGTATTGCGAAGCATGGGACTTTCTGTGGAAGAATATAACTAATAGACAACCTCATTCACCGGCACTCATTCCTATGTACCGAGGTTTCATTCCATACACATCCCGAATGTTTGTTGAAATCCAATCCGGTTCACTTCAATCTCCCCCGTCTGCTACTCTCCGGATTCGACTCTATTGTGTCTATATATCCTAGAGATAAACATACTGTGTCCTTCGATATCTCCATGCTCGGGTTGCAAGTCTTCCATTAGCGCCTTCGCTAATTACAACGAATGTCCTCTCCACCCGCCACTGTCAGAGTCTATACCGTCAACTTTATAGCTACTGATCGACTAATATAACAGTATAAAGTCACGATGTTGTATGAGTTACGATTGTTGTAGGGAAGTCGCATGGTTGCAGAATGGATTAATCGAGTTGGAGAACGCACATACCAGCAACCAGTTATCCATGTTTCAATCAAGACAACTGTGCCAAATCCGCACCCATCAACATGGTCAATTCTGCATCTCCGATTCCGCTTGCGGGGGACTCTGGGGAGATGACTTTTGCGGGGACCAATCGGACCTCAGGATCACCTTGGAGTATTCAGAGGGACAGCCGGAGTTGATCTAAGACATAAGAGTGCCTCATGGCCGAGGGCCTCAACCCTCTGAGGTAACAGCAGAAGACACAAGCATAACAAAATGGCTACTAACGGAGTCAATGGGCATACGAATGGCGTCAACGGTCACGGAGGCAGTGCCCTCTGTTCAGTCGACGAATTCATGAAAGAGAAGTATGATTACATCGTACTCGGCGGTGGTACTGCCGGTTGTGTCGTGGCTGGTCGACTTACTGAAGACCCCAACATCACTGTCGGTGTCATCGAAGCCGGGAACAACTTGATGGACGATAAGAATGTCTCCACACCATCTCTGTACCCAACATTGATCGGTAGGCCGAAGTATGACTGGTGCTTCGAAAGTGTACCTCAACCGAATGCCGGTAACAAAAAATACAGCATGCCGAGAGGTAGACTACTAGGAGGTTCCAGTGGCATCAACTACCTAATGTATGTCCGTGGTAGCAAAGGTGATTACAACGGTTGGGAGGAAGGGATGGGAAACAAAGGTTGGGGCTGGGATGGTCTGAAGAACTATTTTAAGAAGCATCAAACGCTTGATCCTAATGAGCCGCATCATGCCGACCCATCATTTATGCCCCATGGTGGAAAGGATGAATTCCATGGTACCGATGGACCGATTCACACAAGTTTCAATGATTGGTACTCCCCCTTTGAGAAAGGTTGGTACATTGCATGGCAGGGAGTCTACAGCTAATTCTCTCAGATTTCTGCGATGCTGCCTACGAGACAACAGGCACTGAGAGGACCCTTCATGATGCTTGGTCAGGAGACCATATGGGCTTGTACGTGCTCCTTAGTCTCGTAATTTCTATATTTACAGCAAGCTAACCTGAAAAGTTACTCCTCGTTGGGTGCCGTCAACAGGACTGATGATCCTGGCAAACGAAGCTATGCAGCGACTGGATATATTCGACCTAACCTTGGTCGAAAGAATCTCAAAGTACTCTGTGGCGCGCACGTGTCAAAGATTACTCTCGATGGCAACACTGCAACTGGTGCAGAGTTTATTGTCGATGGACAAACCCACACCATCTCAGCTTCTCGAGAAGTCGTACTGTGTGCAGGCGTTATCCAGACACCTCAAATTCTCGAACTCTCTGGTATTGGTGACCCCGAAGTGCTTCGTGCAGCTGGTGTTGAAGTCAAGGTTGAGAACAAGGCTGTCGGTGCTAACTTTCAGGACCACGTGCTCGGTGGTATTCTCTTCGACCTAAAAGGTAAGCAACCATACCCTCGCACACTTTGTCAAGAAATAAGGGGAAGAGCCTAACAAAAAGCAGAGGGCATAACAAGTCTCGACGCCCTCCACGGCGAAGAATACCAAAAAGCCCAACAAGAAGTCTACGAAAAGACCGGCAAAGGCCCCTACGGCAGCCCAGGAATGGGAATGGGCTTCGTATCCTACTCCTCCATCGTCTCGCCCGAAAAACTCGAAGAGACCGTCTCCTCCATCCGCGAAAACTCCCTCGCTAAAACACCCTTCGAAAAGGCCCAAGAGAAAGTAATAATCGACCAACTCCGCGACCCAACCTTCGCCAACCTCCAAACTTTTGTCATAGGCTGCCGTCTCGACGTCGCTCAAGGCTCCGACCAAACGAAATTCTTCAGCGCCCCACCCAAAGGAACCCAACAAATTTCGCTGTTGATCTGTCTCGAACACCCACTGTCCAGAGGAACCGTACACATCACATCTTCCGACCCCAAGGCCGCGCCAAGGATAGACCCAGGCTACTTCCGCAACGAAGCCGATGCGAAGATCCTCGCGGCGGGGATAGAATGGATCATGAAAGTCGCTCAACATCCCACTATGGCGCAGCATCTGACGAGGCGGGAATTACCGCCCACTGGCAAAGATTTGACGACCGAAGAAGAACGGATCGAGTATGTCAAGAATCATATTAGTACGCAGTATCATATTATGGGCACGTGTGCGCTGGGCGAGGCGACGGATAATAGTTTGCGGTTGAAGGGCGTGAATAAGTTGAGGGTTGTCGATTCGTCGACTTTTCCGACGCATGTTAGTGGGAAGTAAGTTACAAAACTCCTCTCTGCCCTTATTTATGCACCATGTTTTGTATGTGATGGATGCTAACGAGATTGAACTAGTATCATGGCAACGACATACTGCGTCGCTGAAAAGGGCGCGGATCTCATCAAGGCGGATCAGTGAGCGTGAAAGTTGTACTCAGCTGTGTAGGAAACACCCATTCTCATGCCGTCCCTTAGTTCTTTTTTGGACTTCACTATCTATGTATGAATGAACCATTTATATAATTAAGTAAGTACATGAACATACGATTCCATTCTTTACCCTACGAAAATTTACGTACCGATTCAAGGGGCGTAAAAGCTATATTCGAAACGAATGCTCCATCATCCTCTTGGTCGTGGAAAACTGACCTTTCTGGACAGCCTTATTGAAGAAGTCGAGTTAAGGCAGTGTATATATCCCAATAGGTATACGGACATTGTGTCAACATTGCGATGGTAGAATTTGTGATGACGATTATGAAAGGGGCATGATTCGTGAATTCGGTGTGCGTTGTATGAAGTAGTCGTCGTTCTCGTTTGCACGTACCTTCAAATCTGAGCTCTTAGAGTCGTGCATCTGGTAGGACCGAGGAGCAGTCTGGGATGCTGCAAGTGTGCAGCCTCGCCCACGTAGGCCACAAACGACTCCATGTCATGCTCACTGAATGCGGAACGTTTTCAATGTGCTTAGTGACAGCCCGATAGACACTTCATCTTGCCGTGTAAACAGCACGATTGTCTCCGCATAGGAAAGTGCTTGGTTGTCACAAGTCTCTGCAGTGACACCATTTGGCCAGCGCAATACACGTAGTGAACACCATGACTATTGTCTTAGCAGCTCAACGTGTGTATAGTTTGCATGACGTGGTCTTGAGTCTTCTGTTCCGTTCGTGTTGGTTCCAGTGATTCACTTGTGCTAGGCGTGTCGATACAGATTCTTCAGTCGTAAGGTCCTCTCATGGTTTAGGAATCATGCTTGTCACTCAGAACACCAACCGTTAAGTGACGAATCTGTGATGTTGCACAAACGGTCCATGAGAAAGATTACCATGTATAAGATTGTTCATAGGTAGGATGCCATGAAGTCTAGAAAGCAGATCCCGGTTAAAACCTCTATCGCATCGCAAGTGAGTTCAGGCACTGTCAAATTCATTATCACAATCTTCCATCTTTCAATTCCAACGATCTCAAGCGAGATCCCTGGGAAATCTTTCGCACAAGAGACAACACTTGAAACGTGATGTCTACCCGCCCCCCTCGAAACCTGACAGGTTCCAAGAAACTTGTCGAAGCAAAGGAGGCACTGCATGATGAGTGCAATGATTGGAGACACCAGAGGTTGCAGCACCAAATCTCGTTGCAAGCGACGAGAGATGCAGTTGTGAATCTTCCACCTGTCGAGAGTGAGGACTTCGAGACAGTACAGCAGAACATTATCAGCGTGGCAAACCAGTTGCTGGAACGTGTACAGGTACTGATAGTGTACGTGGGGCGCTTAAGCAACAACTGGGAAGAGAACAACTGGTATGGATCCCTTGAGGACATCAATGCCATAACACACGAAATGGACAACGACCCAAGTGGGGACAACTGCATCCAGATTGAGGATATCGACATACCTAGTGGTTTGAACAGTCGAGATAAGACTGCTTGGCAGCAGCTTAAAGCCGCTGCCAAAGATTTGTTGAAGGTGAAGGCTAGGGCGGAAGATGGTGCTCGGCAGGTGGTGCAAAAGGCGCGGGCAGTGCGGCATACGGCAAGGGATGGAAGCCGTGACTGAGCAGATGTGAAGTGAATTGCCTGAATCTCACTCAAATATGGGTTCTAGCGTGACCGATCGTGGGTCAACAGCTCATTCACACCGAGCTACGGCTGCTAGTAAGATAGTCACAACATGCTCGAATAGCTCCGATACCAGTGCTTAGACACAAGCAACGAGAATCACAACAATAGCAACAACCATATCCAACCAGGGAGGAGTGAAGACGACGAGTTCCGAATTCGTTTGTTACCTAGTATTAGCCACGTTATATAGCTGTCGACAGCGGCTGAGTCAGATATGAACACATCATCATCGTCAACATTACCAGTGCGTAGATGCACAGTAGAAGTCTCCCTTAGATTTCAATTGCATCCCCGGGAGAATGCCGTATCGAACCACTAGTTTGACTCCTTACCAGCCACTGCCACTTTGGAATACCACCTGAAAGTCTCTGCCCTCCATGTCCATGGCTGAAATAATACGCGCTTTGTAGTCGTCGTTTCTCATGAAACATTTCATATAGATCATGTAGGAGTGATCTCGCCGAACTGCTTCTACAGAGACAAGTTTCTCATTTGAATAACCAAAAAGGAATAGGAAATTTATCCGAACTACTGGTATTTCCAGGTTGTGAACTACATTCAACTATTGTTCCAGTTTGTTTAGTGACGGTTGTCGCCTGTGGCGTGTTTTGTGGACACAAAATTTCTCCAGAACAAGTTGCTTAGGATGCATTTGCAGCCTTGTGAGGAGGTCGAGAGCAAGAACCGAACAAGTAATGCGCTGCATTGACCTGTACATAGTGTAGGGAACGCCACAGCCCTCGATATTGGCTCGCAGCCTAAATTGGCAGTGTTTGAAGAGTTGAGGGAGGCTTTCATTCCTGACCTGCTTGGAAACAAGTAAAACAGTCGTCACAGGATAAGAAACCCGCGTTGTGGTTGTAACATGTTTTATTGGAAGGGGCTTTGCTTTCCGCCGTGCTGCTTCCCGTGTTGGTCGCTGACATTGGAGATGTCGTCCATCGGTCGAAGGGAAGGTTTTCACGTCCAGTTTCACTCCTTTAAAGTTATTTTCGTAGACCAGTATTCGGACTTCGGTCAGCAAATCCACGAGCCATGCGAGAGGCTGCCGTTGAACGGTCGTCCTTGATAGTGCAGACGTCATATTTGATGGAGACAGAGCACTCGGCAGGACTGGAGGTCTTACTCTGCTGGTGGGAATATCATGATGAAGTATCGAAATCTTGAGGGACACGGTGAGATTAAAGTGATACTAACGCTTCGCAACATGACGTAGTTGTGAAAGGGGTTGGAAGCAGGTCTTGAGGTGCAACTGCAGTGCTTCGAATTACTGGTGCATCCTTGTGTTACCATGTATGATCGAATTACCACAGCAGAACAGACCACGTTATCTGGCTCAAAGCCTGGAATGTCACATCAGTTTCTGGTGAAGTTGTGCCCCTATCTCCCACCGTTAAGCACCGTTCCAGCTCTCCACAACAAATAAAAGCAAGAAATGTTTCCGACCCACCAGGCAGCGCTCCGAATATAAGTCAAACTCCCTCGCTCGATCTTCAAGTACGCAGCAGCATACACGAGCCTGGCAATTGTGTACACAGCACATCCAATGTTGACCTGCTGGGCCGCTACGCCTGAGGTCGTCGCGAACAATGTGGCTGCTGCAAACACCGGAAAGTGTTCCATAGAGTTGGCGTGACATGCTTCGTTGCGCTGAAGGAATTTAAGCTGCTGCTGGGTCATTTTGCCTTCTTTGACAGCGCGTTCACCATATACTGTTGTGTCAGAGCGAGGATTGGAATTGTGATCAATGCCGTAGTAATTTTTGGTGCCACGAGTAGAGAGGACGACATAGGCGAAAAAGAAGTGGTAGATCAGATAGTAAGGAGCTCGGTTGGGAATGTTGACAACGGAATAGGAGGGGTCGTTGGTCAGACCAAGCATGGAACCGAGTCTTGTGAAGACCGACATGGGGACACTGTCTTGATGATTCGAAGGCTGAGGAGTGATGTACTGGTTGAATAGTTGCCGTCAAGAGGAGACGGCGTGGAGGTTTCAAGTTCACGACGATATGAAAAGGTAAGAACGAGGTGATGTTTTGAACCCACTTGCCAATTACTATGAGGAAAGCTTATGACGTTGTCAATTTACCAATGGAGAAATTGTGGGAGCTAGTGGATCTAACATCCACTACTTTAGCTCACCAAGCACTCCGTAGTATCTCTCATATTCATCTTCTCGATACCACTACTGTTGTTGTCGGCTTTTCTGCCGTTACAGCATCGCAAAACACCTCATCATGCTTCGAAAGTGAAAAGAGGACATCAAAACTACCATCCGTTCACGATTTGAAACAATATGTCGGAAGACGTTGATCAGGCTGAAACCATCAATCAGCATCATGTCCAAACTGTCAGTGGAGCTGAAAACATCTATTCGACTATTCCGTCCACCACACCAACAACAAGCCTGCTATCAGAAACGAAGACTGACCAACAAGATGGAAAGACCGGGTCACCAGCGAAGCCCAATTTCTGGACGCGAATGAAAAATTTATGGTCAGACACGTGGATATTAGAGATTATTGCATTGAGCATCTGCTGGACCTTTGGATCGGCCATCTGGGTTATACTGGGTGTTTTCAATACCACTTCCTTCCTTGCCCAAAGGGTTAACGATAAATACCATTATTGCCGTTTTCTCAACTGTGAGCAAGTCGTCACTGTTGCTCGTAGTGTCAAGCTGTATCAGCCAGTTGAAATGGAGGTGGTACCAACAAACTCGAAAGCTCAACCACATGCAATTGTTTGAAGATGCCAGTCGGGGACCCTTAGGAGCGCTACGCATTGTGTTCGATCATCATACTCACTCTGTTGCATCGTTTGGCGCAATGGTCCTCATTCTTGCCCTACTCTTTGAGCCTTTCGTTCAGCAAAGTTTGACATATCCATACATTTTGTCAATGCAGCCTACTAACACAGCAGTAGTACAGCAATCTCTTACTTTCTTCCCGAACATCTCTACAGAATTACCAAATTGGGTCATAAGCAATGTAGAGTCGGCTTTCTGGTCAAATAGTTCGTCACTAATTCCTGGATTGCAATGTCCGAGTTCTTTCACGGATTGTACCTGGGACACTTTTACTGCACTAGACCTGTGTCATGCTTGCGGGAAGCCAGAATCAACACCGACGATGAACTGCTCGCTAGAATCTCTCTACGCCAACGCCAACTACACGACCCTTACAGGGGATTTAGTCTGCAATATAGGATTCGGTATCGGTCAATACGTCGATCAACAGGTATCTGTTAGCATAGTGCCAGATCTCTCGGTGGTTTTGAATGAAACGAATCCGGTCGACAACACTGTTTTGTACCTTTCCGCACCTATGTATGCAATGTACAAGCTCGGAAACATGTCTTTCGATGGATTACTAGTGCTAGAGGAAATAGACTCCATACAGGGGGTAAAATCTCCATTGTTTGCGTTTACAATACTCACGTTCAACTTCACCGACACTCAGTACGTGATAGTTGATGCAGAGGAGTGTGCTGTGGGCTTCTGCCTTCGTGACTACGACGTGTTCGTGAAAAACAACACACAGCATGGCAGTCGTTCCGATGCTCGGTATGGCAAAAGCTTTCACAGAAATCCCGACAACGACGGGGGTTTGGGGTACTGTTGGTCAGCGGATGATGAGATCGTACCCACATCCTCTAGCACAAAGACATCTGGCTGTGTCGACGATCAAGACGGAAGCTGCACAAACTCCGACCCAGCACAGCTCATGTTTTGTGTCAGAGCTTTTTTTGACGGGTATCAAAATGTTTGGCAGGACATGATTACGGATCCTTTTGGGGGGACTATTACAAGTGCCGTGACAACTGGACCTTGCGGGTCCCCAAATGGTTCAACCTTCACCTGCGCCAAATATGATGGCGCAAACCACTTTTCTCCCCTGGGATCCGACTTAGTGGAAGGGGCTCCCGCGCAAGTCGAGCGTGTGATCGAATTCAGTATTGACACACTGCTAGGAAGTATAGTAGAATCGCTCAATTTGCTCAACAAGCAAACGTACCCCACATGGGTGGAAGGATATGCTGGGAGCCCCGGACCACACGTTCACGTGAGATGGGCCTGGCTATCACTACCTTTGACCCTCATCCTAGCGGGCACGGCACTCCTGGTATGGACAATGCTCGACGCCAAACGAAATAAATATCCACTGTGGAAAGGCTCGGTCCTTGCGCTCCTGTTTCATGGACTTGGATCAGATCAACTACGGGATCGAGACATTCCTGATACAACGAGTAGGATGGAAGTACTGGCTGATGAAATCTTGTCTGTGCTCAAGTTCGATGAGATTGAAGGACGGACTGCTCTCGTTACGAGTGGTGGGAATGAGTTGAAGGATACGGAAGGCGTCAAGAAGCGTGTGTGAGGTTCGATGCAACCATATGCAGTACTGTACTAATTTAGTTGCCGTCGTAAAGAGGAGACGATGAAGAGGTTTCAAGTTCACATTGTGTGAAGAGCTACAGTAGGAATCACGTGAAGATTTACACCAGATTGTGCCAAGATATCCGCCACACGTCAGTTGTACAGTGCATGTTTCCCACGGCACGTAGGTACCTAGATAGAGCAATTACCACTCTTTCGAGTATAGATTCATGATACTGATTGACACAGAACTGGATTTCAAATATGTGTTTATGATGATAGCCCGGTTTGTGTAGGGTAACAGAGGATGTTCAAGTGTGGTGCATGGGTGAGTGACCGACCGAGGAGAGCCGAGGATATTGCTTGACAAAGGTCGTGAGGAGAAATTGTGAAGTACGGTAACGACTTGGCTAGTACGTACAAATACTTATAAGAGAGCGATGTATCACTCACCCACCGAGGCACTTTCAAACGACTAAACACATACCAAAGGCTCATACAACCACAACATCACTCACTCCGCTAACAGACAAACACACCACATCTCCACCTCCATACACCACCACACGCAAAAATGTCAACAGCAATCTACGTCTCCTACCCCCGCAAACAGGGCATGACCTTCAACGTAGACTACTACCTAAACACGCACATGAAAATCGTGCAAGAGCACTGGGGTCCCCTGGGCATGAAATCATGGTCCGTCATCCAATTCGACGAGAATGATCCATCGGGCATGCATGTGCAGGCTATCATGTACTGGGAGAGCAAGGAGGCGTTTGATAAGGCGTATGCGAAGGCGATTCCCGAGGTGCATGGGGATTTGAAGAATTATACTGATGTTGCGCCGGTGAGGTGGACTGGGAAGGCGCTTTTGAGTGGGTGAGGTTGTTGAGGGGTGGGGGTTAGGTAGTTAGATAGGTAGGTAAGGTGCTACTGGGGCTGGATAACAGGCTTGAGCAATCTCGGGGAGAAGTGGCTGAGGGTAAAACGAAACGTTGTATGGAATACTACCTAGGTACCTATAGTACGATACACCAGTCATGCTGTGGACACACCCGAAGTGGAAGCTGTGCCTGATACCAAATGGCCGATTTCGAAAAGGATAAATTTTGCCTATTTTGATGAATTCGACTGCATGATCTTTGAATGATTTGCGTAGTTTCGTAACGAAGACGACTTTCTATCATCAATGTTCTTACTGAAGGCCTATAAGTCAATGTCTATCTACAAAATGAGTATATATGTACAAAACACTGAGGAGTAGTGATTAAGAACAACATTATTGAGCGGTTAGGTAGTCATCATCAAAACGGCCATTTGCTTTCCACCCAAACTGATGGTATGTACGTATAAACAACAGACCACGTCAAAAAAGACATCAAGAACCAACTATCGCTTGCCTTACACATTCAAACCGCCAACGCCGTACAGAACAACTCATTAGCCGTGGTCTCAATCACTCCTCAACCGTCTCGCTTGTGAAGTTGCCAGTTTCTGGCAAAAGATCGTCCACCCAACCCGTCCACATCCGATTATCGTCCGTGATTCTACCATATTCTAACAAGAGCCTAGCAACATAGATTTGCATATCTTCCTTCCTCAACACCTTCTTGGCCCATTCACTTCCTGCCGTGGCAATCATTTCGGCCTCAGCATCATGCGCAGCAACCATTCCATCCGATCCACAAATATCCTTGTTGCATCCTAAGAAGTAGGCCAGCAAAGCGTAATAGTCAGTAAATCTGTTGTTCATCGGCACAAAGTGTTTCCACGCAACAAGACGACTATCGTGCCATTCTCGGAAGAGCGTGGCCTTGAAGGGTAAGGAGTTGCTGAGCAGGAAGGAACGGTATCGACCACTAAACGAGTTTCCGTCGATGTCGGGGATGATTTTATGTCTGTATTGTTCTGCGAGAGTGACTACGTCCACGACTTGGAATTGTGTGTCGAGATACCAGCATTTGCCTTCCTCCTGGGGGACGTCGCAGAACAGTTCGGTAAAGCCCACATTTTGCGTCTGCTCAAGGTACGTCGAGAGGTTCGCCTGTAGGCTGAGCGGAAGTGGATCAACGGCAAGCTGGCGCTGTGCAGGTGGAAAAACTCTGTCATAGGTGCCATCCATGGTGGAATATTTTGTCCCATTTGTCAGTGCGACGAACCGAAGCCGTTGAAAATGAGGCCAATTGAAGGCGTCGTGTCGGCCTCCAGTTGCTGTACCGCGCCAAACTATGGCATTTGACTTCTGCGACCAAGGTGTTACATCGCCTTGGTCGAACCTTTCTTCCCCATTCCAGTACATGGGGGCCGGCAGCAAAATGTCGTTGTTGACCGAGAGCTTCGATCCACCAAAGAGAGGCTGCAAGGTCTGGGAGACACTAAGCGTCAAGGGACTCGTCAGAGCAGCATGGTAGTCGGCTATAGCCGGATCTGAACATGAGTCCGAGGCAAACGTTGAGTTTTCGGCAAATATCTTGGTTGAGTCGACCACTGTGTTGGATACTGATTCACCAGTTGATGCACGATGAGCGTACATGACCTCCATGTCCGATTGGATGGGGCTATCAGGAGGACACGCCTGACGGGCCCAAGAGTATGGTGCTCCTCTATCAATCCAATCAACCTTAGGTGTCTCGACTGATGTTTCGCTACCTACATTCCACCCTGCCGTGCGTTGCACAACCTCACTAGCTTTCGGCATGAGTTTTTCGTGATCTGCCTTCGCCACATATGCACTTATATCTTTGAAAGGCACCATGAGACGAGGTTCGTCCATGGGATTGAGTGGAATTAACATGTCCGGTAACATGTATGCCACTTCTTGCATCATATTCTTCCAAATGACATGCCAGAACCAATCTGTGTCGGTAAACGCCTGACCTTCTTTAGTGTAGACTGCCATGCCGGCTGCGCGAGCTTGGGCACGAATTTGAGCAGGCGGAAGAGCCCAAAATGGCTCGAGATCATCATAAATCTGGTCCCAAAAGTCCTCGACAATTATGGCGTCGTGTTCCTGGGCGTAATCGAACCATTCATCAAATCCGGGAGGTGGATGTCTGTCTCGTCTCTCACGATAGGCTTGGGCCGCGTTCTCCAGTGTAAGCGATCGACGGGCGAGGAGATTATCAAAGGTAGTATTAGCCTCCCCAATTAGTCTATCGATGAGTTGATTCGTCTCTGCATCTTTGCTGGGCACGGGTTCCTGAGGTACAGGTTCTTGAGAAGACGTCCAGTTTAACCCCGGCTTCTCAAACTCCTCGATTGCGGATCCATTCGACTGATGCGATGGTTGTTTCCAGAAGTCAGGCCTGCCATTTCCTTCTACCGGCGTCGTCTCTCGACCGAAGCCAGAGGTGAAGGTGTGAATAATAAAAACGAAGACGAAAGCGAGAAGGACGTAAAGAGTGGCGTTGCGCAACATATCGCCTTCCAGCCGCGACAAAGACTATCCTTCCAGTGCGAGCATGGAATTGAAGTCGATCAAGATGTCTACAGTACAAACGCTGTTAGGTACGTTTGAAGGCCAGAACATCCGTTGAACAGCACCGCGGTCACTGTTGTAGTCGAGTCCAGACTATGTCACCATTGAGTGACTGTTCAATCCGTGCGCCTGAATCGAAGGGGGTGGAGGCATTCACGGCGTGTCTGTGCTTAAAATGCACTTTGACAAGAGTTGAACGAAGTTTTCATAGTAGCCGCAATCCAATATGATTCTCAGTCAGCAGTATAAGTGCGGCCGCAATAGGGGACCAAGATTTGCCTAGCAATAAGACGAGCTGCTTACAGTCGCCAGTTCCTTACAGAAGCTGCTCCAACGCCATGCTCGATATGCACATGCATTTGCGCCACAACCGCGCCAAGGTAGCACTTCAGACCCCTGTCCACTTCCAATCAGGTTTTCGAAATACGGCACAAGTACTTGTACAGTACTGCCACTCTGCATAATCCTATGAACATGCTTTTGGCGAGGAGTAAGCTCATCAGGTCGCAAGGTGGTAGAGAGCGTCATCTTCAGTAGATAGTTTTGTCGCATTGAAAATCTGATCAGACTGCTGCTGAGGAAGCATTGCTTGAGCTCACGAAGTACTTTAGCATGACGAAGCATAAGCGCCGGCTTCACCTTGTTCGCCACGTATGAGCCGGCGAATCATTTGCAGGTGTCTTCGACAACGAAAGTTTTGGCGCATAACTTTCCTAAATTTCTTACCAATAGGCCGTGCTCCTTGTGAGCACATCTCGAGTCCGTCTTCTGAAATGGCACGAGCATACCGTTTTGTGGAGATTTATGGAGGCCCCTTCCAGGCTTTGAACATACCAGCCAGCCCAAGTGGCAATTGTGCAGCCAATAACGGTGCTACCGAGGTTGCGTCGATGGGGTACATGGGCGTGAGCTGACACTCAGCGGAGCATTTCTTCCCCTACCACGCTGCATCGCGAGAACCCCTGAACCAGGCGAACGGCGATGATGGCCTGTCAGTATAAAGCCAAGAAGCACCTCGAGTGATGAGTACCATATGTACTGGATGGAAGTCTTCATCGCGAGATGATATATGTCACGAAGAATGGAAGTCCCGAAGTGACCAAAAATGACACGGTATGAGGGAAGTTCCTTTAGGGACCAACACCGTCGAATCTCAACCGGACCAAAAACTCCCAATTAATGAATAAGCTATTTTATTTGCCTCAGGCTGCAATCAATCCCTTGTGTCACCCAAACTTTTTGCCATCCGACCATCGGCCACACAAATTATTGTCTTTGTCATCTCTACCCAACACAGATTTCATCTTATCTGACAAGATAGTAACTAATGCAATGCCTTTCTTGACCATCTTGACGTGTCTCTCTATCCCTTGAATCTGTGATATTCTTATTTTGCGAAATTGATTGTCCAGCAGAGGAACTTGCGCCCCAGCTAACACCGCCGCCACCCTTCGGTCGTGAGCAACGACTTACGATGAGTTCAGCCATTCTGTCAGCAGATGACTTGAATGATTTTATTTCACCTGGTGTCGCGTGTATCAAACCTGTCGAAACCCTCCCGAAAATCGACGACTCGAATCCGTACGAAGTAACCACAGAAGACAAAGTCCAGGCACAGAACCCTGCGCCGGCGTCGATATCTCTGACGGACTGTCTAGCATGTTCAGGCTGTGTAACATCGGCTGAAGCAGTCCTTGTCTCTTTACAGTCACACACCGAAGTTATTAATACCCTTGACGCGTATTCGACCATCGATGTCCGCCACATCCTCAACTCGACTGATTCGCCCTCCATACCTGCAGATGCAAAAATCTTTGTCGCAAGCATTAGTCCACAAGTTCGCGCAAGTATAGCTGCCACATTTGGGATTTCAGAGCGAAGAGCAGGACGTCTGATAGAACAATTTCTTAGTGGCGCTCAAGGTCTGCGGTTAGGTGGCAACAACAATTCATATTTCAACTATGTCTTCGACACGAACCGCATGCGTGAGGCTTGCCTAGTCCTCGGCGCAGAAGAAGTTGCAGAATCTCTTGCAAATCAACCACAGAGAAAGCCAGTCATAACATCCGCCTGTCCTGGTTGGGTTTGCTATGCCGAGAAAACACACCCTCATATCCTCCCACATTTATCCGCCCTTAAATCGCCGCAGGCTCTCTCTGGGACTCTCCTCAAATCCGTTCTAAGCAGGAAATTAAACATTCATCCCTCGCAAATATGGCATTTAGCCCTTATGCCCTGTTTCGACAAGAAGCTCGAAGCAAGTAGAGAAGAACTCACAGATCGCTGGTGGCACGACACAAATCCAGATGACACCAGCACTACACCAATACGCGATGTCGATTGTGTTATAACATCCCGTGAACTTCTAACGCTAGCAACTGCACGATCTATCCCCCTCGCTAGCCTACCTACCACACCTCTTCCCGCTTCTCTTCAGCAACCCTTTCCTGACTCAACCATCTCAAAATTCCTCCTCCGACCATCCTCGCGCCTCGCCGCACAAACACCCGAAGCCGCAACCTCAGGGGGCTACCTCCACCATATCCTCCAAACACAATCTTACCTCCACCCCGGCAGTACCATAACCGCAACCCGAGGCCGCAACATCGACATGACAGAATACACACTCACTTCCCCATCCGGCCAACCACTCCTCAAATGCGCACGCTACTACGGCTTCCGAAACATCCAAAACCTAGTCCGTAAACTCAAGCCACCAAAAGCCGGTCTACCAGGCGCGACCGCAAGACGACGTCTCATAAACGGCACAGCTACCGGCGGCAGCAGCGACTACGCATACGTAGAAGTCATGGCTTGTCCAGGCGGCTGCACCAACGGCGGTGGCCAAATCAAACTCGAAGACGTCGCGAACGTCCTACCACAAACACGGCATGAAGTCGTGACCACCAATGCAAAAAACCCAGCAAGCCAGAAAGAATGGCAAGCCCGCATAGACGAGGCATATTTTTCCGCCGATACGGAATCCGAGTCCGACAACGATAATGACATTGACCAAAGTCACGAAAACAACGACGACGCAGACGTACACATGTCAAACGGCCACATCAACGATAACCAATACAAACCGTCACCTAGTGAAATCATAAACGGAATCAACACAACAGAAATCCACGCCTTACTACACCACTGGTCGGACATAGTATCAGTCCCACAGAGTAAATTATGCTACACCACGTACCGCAAGGTCGAGAGCGATGTGGGCAAGAAGAAGAACTTGGGTGACTCGGAGCGGATTGCTGCTATTGCTGGGATGAGTGGTGGTGGATGGTAGATACTCTGATACTTGGGTATTGGAGGTGTGAGGTGGGAGGTGTGGGAGTAGCAGTAGGAGTGGTAGTAGTGTTGCTGGATTGAGATGAGGTGAAGTGAAGGGGATGTGGGTGATAGAGGATGGCAATGCGTTTACACTACACTTGCTTACTGTACATGGCATGGTATGCTAAAATGGTAGCAAGGATCTGGTTTATTCCAAGTGAGATACCTTAGCCTACACGTAGCATACATACCTCCAATAGACACTGGAAGACGATGGTACAGTGCAGTACAATACACTACCTACTTCCACAGTACAAAACCAGTCATCTGAATAAGAGTGATCTATCTAAGTATACTGCATATACGCTACTGTACGTAGACTACACTACATTACGCTACACTATCCCTCACGCACTCAACATCCATTCATCCTATCAACACCTACGTACCTACCTGAATCGTATCACACTCTACAGTTTCCACACCCATTTCCGTTTCCTCTTTCAGCTGAATGCCAGACAACCAACCTAACATGACCTGACAAGACCAGAGAGAGGAGGAGCCATCTATCACATGTAAAGTGTGTTACACAGCGTAAACATAAGCACAGCATAAGCATTAAATATAACATACCGAATCTCCACATCCTCCATCGATCATCAGCGTACATAACCCCGTTGATGCAAGCCAGCGGTGGGTCTCAGATCTTGTTGGACAAATGCTGTGATATGGAATACCTAAGGTAAGATCAATTGAGCTGAAGGAGTGAGATGTGTTAGTGGTCGGACATTTAATACAGATATGTGCACTATGCTGGAGGTGTGATGGGGCGAGAATGTCTCGAGATAACAATGAGAGGGTGGAGTGGGGGTTGTTCAAGTCCGTGAACGATGTATAGTACCTGTGTAGCATCGTGATGATATGGTCCGCTCGGACGAACGATTGAATGCAATGCTATATGATGAGTGTGGCTCAACCTTTGCTGGTTTCATAGTGGGACATGCTCACTGTGCCAACGAAAAACGCTGTTACCTCGTGGGGGTAATTGTTAGCCTTGAATGTCATGCCGAGAGTGGCTTCGAATGGAGAGATGATTAGAGAATGGAAGTCGTGTAGAAGGCACACGACACACTTCCCAGCTAGGGTTTGTTGAAGCAGCGGACATGGACAAGCTGAGCTAGCGGACGAGTGTTCGCATGGTCTCCAGAGGCTGCGAGCAGATCCTGCCGTTGTCAACAGTAACCATTCTAATGATAGTTTCATGCATCCTCTTGAGCGTGAGGATGGGGCCAAGAGCATCCTTCCATATTTCCATGTGCAACGCGATATTGCTCATGGCTTGCTTAAAGTCTGGAGGCACGATAATGAGAAACGCTATTGTAGGTCTGGGGTCGTATTCGCGTGTGGTGAATTGCGTGCGATACGAGGCTGGTGTGTTGTTCTGCTTGCATGCTGTGTGACGCAGGTGTATCCGAGACTTGGAATCGACGATGATCTGCAATTTGTGATGTGCCATGCCTCCACAGTATGTCAACCTAATTTCCCAACCTCCCTGCCTAAGAAGCGGAAAGGATGAGAAGGTTCGTCCCATCAGTACAGTAGTTTGAGACAACAAGCGGACTCTGATGGGGGAGAACATGCAAGCACTTAACGCGAAAGATGATGACCTCGATGGCGTTGACAGTTGTTCAGCTAGAATCCTCGATGGTCGCGTTGAGAGTTCAATGGTGCGTGTTTGGCAACCGCGCTGAAAATGGATATTGTTACTGTGCGCTATGCTTACAGTGTTGTCGGATGGTATTTCCATACGGGCATGAATGCAAGAGTGCTTGATGTGAGGATTTGCACTCTATTGCACGTGTATTCAAGGCGTGCTGGCAAGGATCTGCATTGATATGCTAATAGATTCTGGTGTTGACCACCACACACAAATCGTGGACAGTTGGAGACATGCGCTGTTGGCCTCATTCAATCCTTGTACTCGGTAGGCGCGTCAAAAACGCGGCTCGTGTCGTGACAGGACTCGACTCGAATAGGGACTCGGAAGTATAGTAGCTAGACTGTTAGGCGAGCGACAATACATCCATACCTGATAGGTTGTCAATCTTCTATTTCTTCCACAGAAAGACACGAAACGAAGCTGTCGTCAGCACTCGCTACTAAGCAGGGAAAGTAAGAAGAAGCGCTTTCCAAATATGGATTTGTTTAGAAAAAGTGGATGTGTCGCAAAGTTGGCCATCGACAGCCTCCACGCCACAACCGCGCCAAGTTGTACTTAGCCGACTGTTTCACATGTTCCAATCCAGCATTGGGTCTTGGTTGTCAATCACTCGATGTAAAAAGAAACATGGTGGGTAGTACAACTGTTGGGGGCCACAAGAACAAAGTTATCTATTCACGAGAAGGAGCGCCGGAATGGAGAGAATAGGATGAGCAGAATATGTATACCGTCGTAGATGTTAAGCGGTGTAACATTATCGAACAATAAGAAACGATAAGATAATCATGGCTTGATCAGCTTGGCAGCCGCAATAGGATTAACATCACCGGCCCGGGCTTTGATTGCATGTCCGGGATGGACAGATTAGGTGATTTGTTAAAGATGGAGTCTTGGAAATGACCCAGGAACAGCCGAAAATTGAACATCGATCAACCATGTTATTGCAATGTACCTGGATAATCAGTGGTGCCACATGTTCAACAAAGTCAAAGACCGAAGCAAGTATTACTCAAATTGCATGAAGAATTGTTGAACGGATGCTTTTTTTAATCTTGTGTATTCATTGGAGTTTGACATGCTGATGTCTCACTACCGGAGAAGAAAAGAAAGTGTCTAAAGATATGTACTGGCTGACCTCAACCACCAATGGCTGGTGACTTGCGAGAAAGCCGTTTTTGAGAAGAATATTCTGAACTCATCCACACCAAAATCTGCACATACTGCTTGTAGCCGACCGAGAAGAGAAAAAAATCAAGGATAGAGGTGGTCGGCTTGCATGTCATGTCGATCGTTGGCACGAAGGCCGGAAATAGAAATCCCATGTCTATTGTGCCCAAAACTTCGTCCAAATGTAACACCTGGTAAAATCAAACCCCTTTGTTGTCGTGCACGGTTGCGCCATCCTTCTCCAGGCTGTCGCTCCGTCGGTAGTTGTCGTAAGTCTCGTGGGTATATTGTCATCAAGTAAGCAGGCATGCCTGCTCACGCATCGTCATTGGAGTTCCTTCAAGAAACTCAACTTCATAATCGTCTGTCATGATCAAAAGGACCTGGTATTCAGGGAAGAACGGGTGTAACACTAGCCATCACGAGTTGGCGTGAGCTAGTATTCCGTAAGGATGACTTTGAATAACTGGTCGTATAAGAAAGTGGCGGCAGAACTGGCTGCGCACATGAACAAGACTGGTAGCATGGCGATGCTGTTTTACTTGAAGTGACGAGAGTGTACTCGATGAGCGATGTTGTGGAAGAACGAGTCTCGCTTGCTTGAGCCTCCTGGGCAAAGTGTGAAGACGAGGTCACTGGCATCTGGGCAGACCATGGTCCTAACATCGTCAGGCTGGTTGTATGCAGCACTGCATTCAGACTGCCCAGCTGGGCAGTTCACAGTCTGGCAAGTTGGGAAGCCTGAGGCGCCAATCATAGATGGAGTGATTGACATGCCTTGGCTAGCGAATGGGTTGCCATCGATGTTCGAGATGTCGTACGCGACCTGACCATTGGTCCAGGTGAACTCGAACTGAGTGACTGCGCTGGTAGCAGTAGGGGCAAGCTTGATAGAAACGCCAACGTTGTTCTGGGTGTAGGCTTCAGAGAAGCCACCGGCAGGAAGAGGCTTCATGGACGAGGCAACTCCTTGAGCAACAGACTCATAGTAGACGGTACCTCCACAGTTGTTGACGACACGGGCTGAGCCAACGGCCAGGGCTGTAGGGGCCAAAGAAAGCAGGGCAAGAGCTGCGGTGATGGTTGAGTAGAACATTTTGTTCGAATGATAGTTGGTCTCTGGAAAGAGTGAGTGGTTGGTTGCTTGGTTGCTGGGTAGTCTTTGAGAGAATGTGGTTTCGAGATAGATTCAAACAGCAAAGGATTGATGCTGGAGAGACCTGCTCGATGTTGTTGTTGTTCAAAGGACTGAATGTTGGTGGTGAAGAGCCACGAGAAGGGAAAATTGAGAAGGGTATTAATATTTGTTGTTGCAGTGCGGACCCAAATTTCGCACTATGGGAGCCACAACCGTGGTGTCCCAAGTCGTGTTGCCTCTTGCAGCGGACGGCCCCACAAGCTTGCATGGTGTGTAAAACGGACGTGAGAAACTTTCTTGTTGGGGTCATTTAGAGTGGTGTGCCGAGACGCTTTCAACATGGAGTTCAGTATCAGGAATGCACCTGTCAGAATGTGCTAGCAAGCAAGTTTTGCACATCAGTCCTGGTGGGTATCGTAGAAACATCCACTGTCAGTGGAGGCGCACAGCACCCGAGTCAATGACCAGGAACGACCTTGGAGACCGCAAAAGCGAGGCCGAATCACATGAAGAGCGCAAAGCGGATAGAGGAAATATCTGTCTGGTACCTGAATAGTGGCTGAAGCTAATACATGTGAGGGCGCGCTACGGCAGGAGTTCTGAGAAGAGATCCCCGAGCACGCTAACAAGGACCTGGGCTTTAGTGACGGCTCAGGAACCAAAATTTGCTGATTGGTTGCTTTCCACGTTCTCAGAAATGCCGCAGGACAGCCGTTGAGTCTAGGCATTATGCGGAATGATTTCAGGTACCCTCGGTTCTTACTGCAAAATACACTCTTAGACTGCCGTGACTAGCCCGGCTTGTGATGTGATTCCACGTGCCCGCAATCGTGAAAAACAACCCTGATCGTGGTATGATGGTAATGCGTGCCACGCATCAAAGGATGCATATCCGGGTAATCAAGTAGCGAAGTCCTTTGAGAGCCGAACAATGGTACTTGCACAGCACACATGATGTATCTGATAACATGGAATGGACTGTTGTCGACTGGAGTTTGCTTCTGTTACAGTAAGCAGGAATGACAGGACGGACCGACCAAGCCTATGTTCGAGTCCGGCTGTGGAAGATTCAACATTGAACAGTGCCTTTCTCACACGTTCTGAGTCTACTCTCCACTCAAAAAGTACCGTCTCCAGGAATCTGTTCGGATTGGTTCTTCTGCACAAATCTTGAAAATCTTTGCTTCTTGTGGATTGAGCGACAGGCGCTTGTGTAGTTGGCAGTCAAAAACCAATCATCAAGAAACTGTTTGATACAGATCCTCTCGCGTGTGGCACCTGGTATACTAGAGGTCATTGTGCAGTAGCGTTGCATGAATGAGGAATTCTTGCCCAGGCTCATCGGCGCATGTGTTATCATGGTTGTTTATCCTTACTTCTGTTGAAGGCACTCTTCAGTCTGTTCCGAGAATGTGTTTGCCATACTGACTTCTAGCCAGGCAGGCACTTGCAAAGCTTTAGTTTGTAGCTCCTGGCCCAGAGTTCGGCATTCCCTTACAGTAAACCGAGTTCTCTACAGGGGATCCTCGAGAACGGACGGGCTGCGATTGAATGCCGCAAAGTTTAAAAGCCTGGAGAGCAAGACCAGCACCGTGTGGCCAGAGGCCGAACTCCTCTGTGCCGTTGGCCCATAGTGGCTCCTAGAGAAACGACAGCTGTCTCTGTACAGCGTTGCAGTTGAGCACGCGATTCGGGATCAGACACATGTTTCGGTGTTTAACAAAAGCGTTGAGATAATTCGAGTCAGTTAGTCAATGTGCAATACCATGAGTACGGAGTGAAGACGACTCCGCAATACTCAGGAACCCGAGGGTTGAGCGAATGTCACGGTGCGAATACATCGGTACCATAGCAACAGCTGCAAGCACTTCCGATGGTGGTGGCGGGACTAGGAGCCGCGACGCGACTTCGGCAAAGTAGCGTGAGCACTCTCAGACCGTTGTACTCCGTATCCCGTGTAGACTTAGGTTAGCTAGGTATTGGTCCGGTTCGCCAAGGCCGTACTCTGGAGCGCTCAAGAACTCAACAACTGACAAACGACTGGCCAGAGACTTACTGTACAGTACAGTACGAATGCGGCCGATTCAACCTGCAATAACTGACCGATGCAACGGTGTGATTAGTCAAACGAGTGGACGAAAGCATGATACCTGGTCATGTAAAATCGCTGCGCTCGTACAGCTCCTAGTGTGCAAATGACAGAAGCAAAAAGTTCTGCTGAACGGTCAAATCAGCAAGAGCACAAAAAGGACTGTGGACAAGCATCATTTTGCATTGGCAGGCGAGGCGGCTTTCGTGCGTTGCAGTACAGTAGCAGGCGTAGATTTGGGTCTTGAGGAAAAGCTTTCCAAGTGTCAGTCATTTCCGTGCCAAGCCGTACGGCCAGTAGCGTGCACAATGCACTCAATGGGCGAGATTTGCCGGAGTATGAGCGAAGTGGCTTTTTTCTGCGGTAGAAATTTCCTTACGGCACTTCCATGCAGAAACAAGATTTCCATGGAACCCTGACCTGCGTCCGAAGGTGCAGGTCAAGCTCGCTACCATATTATAGCTCCATTTGTGTGCACCTGCTTGAGTCGCTCTGAAGACTTTAATTTTTCGACCTTACCCCAACATATTCGATCTCATGGCGGCAAAGCAGTTTGAACTTTTCCGGGTAAAGGCGCGATGGACAAAACCAAATTTTGGGACTCCCGAGCGACTTGAACCGAACAGTCGGCAAGTTTTGGTCGTGCGATCAAATGTCGGATGCCAGCATCGCAAGCACCCAGACTACATCTGCGCAGCCTGTGTCACGACCGCTTGTGTCGCATGCCATTCAGTTCTTCCGGGAAAGGGCCGCAATGTACGCACGTCTGTGATCGGGAGATAACAGTGGTATAGCAACTATTTGAGCGCCCACTGTACTGTAGTCAGGAGCTTTGCCGCGGCTGTATTTTGTTGTCTCGAGCTTCAAGGTTTGGCATCGTTCCGTAGATATGCCCCGCGCAGAATATGTCCTCTGCTCTGCAAATGAGTGACATGTACCTGGTCTAGAAACGATGTGTTCGTCCTTGTCCATCGGATCGTTCAGACTAGAGATGGTCTCGAACTCTTGTGTATTCACAACGTTGCCATGCGATCGTCCTGTTTGCACCAAATAATCAAACTTTCGCTTGCATGAAGTCGAGTGTACATGTGTTGTGATATTGCTCTAACCTCCATGTGCGTGGAGCGTAGTGCTAGCAGACTACTCCGTAGTTCCTCAGTCCCTACTGTAGTTCTGTGAAATACTTCGCTTCGCAGGTGGAACGCCGAAGTGACAGTCCATAGAGTACACTGTCAAAAAGAGTGTGCGTTCTGGCCAACCGTGACTCCAAACTGAGCGGGTTCTTGAGTGCTGTTCCCACCTGGTGAGGGGAACCGACATCGCCATATTTTGCTGAAGCCTTTCGTTTGCTCGCAACTGGAATTTGTTACATCCTTGCACCAACCACCACCATCATCGTATCTCGACCCGAGGTCGTCGGCATGTAAACCCAGGCTGTCGGGATTGTTGGTGTTCCGAATCTATCGTTGTCCACGGATGCTCCAGGATTGGCCAACTACAATGTTTGTGAAATCTCATCAAACTCTCTCGCGTAATTTCCTAGCCAAATTCTCTCGGACAAAGTGTTCGAGAGTCATAGGAGAAGAAAGGGCTTGTCCAACACTTGGACGACGGCCTAATCGGAACATTATCAACCCAGTCGGAGGATATCATTGACACCAACATGGCTTCATGTTGGTATTTCAACATTTCGCAATAGCACCGTGTCTTTGCCGAGAGGTCCAGCATCAGATACCATGCATCGCACTCGTCGACTAAATGATCTGTGAAAACTTAGTGCGTATGTTAGCCAGGCTGCCACCAGCTCATATCGTTCTTGTTATTCGACAATACCATCGGTTTGTGTCCAGTGCTCCGCTTCGATTCAGCTTGCAATGCTCTTGTTTGCAAGCACAATTTTCCATTCCTAAAGCCGTGGAGGTCAACGGTGCACTGGCTGCAAATGAATGCGGCAGTTGCAAAGACAGGTTAAGGAAGTCGCCTCTTGATTTTCTCAACCGTACGAACAACCAATCTCATTCCCGTGAATTCATCGTGGTCCCACCTTCCCACGGTTTGGTATCTGATGGCTACACAACCGTTCATGTAATCTGTACCACCCCCCTCCCCTTGAGAATGTCGTCCGTAATCACGTTCGTCATTGCAATAGCAGAGGTCAACTCACCTTTGCCATGTCCACCAACCTGTTTGCAAGCTTAGCCGCTACAATCACAATTGTTATGGTCAGGACATGCATGACATCGGATGAACCATTTGCTTAATGACAATGCTGCAATCGGCATCGATCCATGATTACCTCACTCCCGACACCCGACATTGTTAACGACGGTGTATCGTCGTTTATCAGTCTCAAGTCGGTCCATGTTAAGGCCACGATTCCTGTTTATTACCGTTAAGAAACGTGCAAGACGTAAGACGATATGCCTGCACCACATCCCCGTTGCCGCCAAAACTGCCAGACCTCGATAAAGATTGTAACAAAACTGACAGATCGAAAAAGTCTTGCAAGGACAGGACACAATATAGGGCACGGCACAAAGCTGATCGGTATAAAGTGATCAAGAGTGAAAAGAACGAAGAGCAGGACAAGCATGAGGTCAAGTAGGATGATGACGGAAACGCTACCGCTTACCTCCGGTCTCACAGCACTAGCCTTGCAGCCATCATTAGGTGTGACATTCGTTGTTCTGGTGGTGTCATGTAGTGTGAACCCATTGAGTGGTCTACCGTCTCATCGTCCTTCTCGTAGTGGTTGAATCTGTTAATGACACCGTATGAATGATCATTCATCTCCAGCCTCCAACTCGACCGTCATCCCATCGTGCTCTCATCTCACGCCTCTTCTCCAACACAACGGTGCCTTCCCGTATCCGTTTGATCCAGTCGGCAACTTCTTTTTCAGTAGCTTTCCCATCAGCATCACCATAGTGCTCGTGTGCTTCACTACCACCTTCCAAGAAGCTCTCATAGACAGCCCTCAACAGTGCCTCCTGCTCAGTGATCCCTGCTGCTAGCCTCTGATACATTGCTCTCGGACCCCATGGCGCCAATGTCTCGTCCATCTCGCTCTGCTTTCGCCTCCATTGCGTCTGTAAACTCGTATGCTGAAGCATTAGTTGCCCTGTCTGGTCTCGCAACGCTTTGACCTGACTTTCTAGTGATGACAACTGTTGTGTCAAGGCTATGTTGGAGGCAATCTGGGACTGCAAAGGCTGGAGAGAGGCAGCGTATGCAGGGTGCTGAGTGGCTAAGGCAATGAGCAGATCAGGATTGCTGAGTAAATTTGAGAGATCGCCCGTTGTGTGTGACTTCACAGACTCAGGCAGATCGAAGGTCGTGGGGAGCTGAGGCTGTTGAGAGCTTGGGTGCGAAGAGGAGGCAGAAGGTTGCGAGTTGTAGAACGGAGGGTGAGAGGGGTGTGTTTGGTATGGCGGTTGAGGACCTTGCTGGCGAAGTTGTGGAGAGTACGGTGTTGATGATTGTGACGGATGTGGTGGAATAGGTGATTGCTGCTGATGATACTGTGATTGTGAAGGAAGAGGTGGTGGAGGCCGGGCAGCTTGATCGGCTATCGGCGTGCCTGTTCGACTGGCATCCTGAGGATATGGCTTCGGAGGTGGTGGTGGTGGTGGGCCAGCTGGTAATGAGGAGGATTGTGTATAGTGTGATTCTTGAGATGACATTCTCGTCAGCCGACCAGCGGCGTGATGCTCAAGAAGGAGAAGAAAAGCTTCGGGTAACGAGAGAATGTGGTCTTTTCAGCACGTGTGTGGTTTCTGAGACATGCATGAGTAGATAGACGTTTCGGAATGCGCTTGTATGTTATTAAGATAGCGTCCGCCGTGTTTCACGTACTTTCTTGGTTTCTCGCGGTGTGATTGAGCCGACACGTGCCGTCAGCATGGCTCTTCTGAGCTGTAGCCTTGTAAGGATAGGTGGGGAAATATGATAGGTCACTTTTTATTCAGAATTTATGATTCTCAGTTTACTGTATCACGATACAACCGACGACATCTACAAGTTACGTCTCTTCTTCTGCTTGACACTACAGAATGGATTACCAAAATCGTGCTGGCTCCAAGTTTGGAGGTGGTGGCGTTGCCTCAACCAGTGCAACAAATGCTGACCGTCGCGAACGACTTCGAAAACTTGCGCTTGAAACAATCGACCTAGACAAAGATCCATACTTTTTCAAGAATCACGTCGGATCTTTCGAGTGTCGTCTCTGTCTCACTGTTCACCAAAATGATGGATCCTACCTCGCACACACTCAGGGTCGGAAACACCAGACCAACCTTGCGCGACGTGCCGCAAAGGAACAAAAAGAGGCAGCGAGTAAGGATACGCTACTCAATGGTGGATTGATGCCGGGTGTGCAAGTGCGCAAGAATATCGTGAAGATTGGGCGGCCAGGTTACAAGATTACGAAGGTCAGAGATCCATTGACGAGGCAGGCGGGATTGTTGTTCCAGCTATTGTACCCTGAAATTGCGCCTGGTGTCGAACCGAGAGTGCGATTCATGAGTGCATTTGAGCAGAAGATTGAGGAGCCAGACAAGGGATTCCAGTATTTGCTTGTTGCGGCGGAGCCGTATGAGACGTGTGGCTTTAAGCTACAAGCAAGAGAAGTCGATCGCAGGGAAGGAAGATACTGGACCTGGTGGGATGGGGATGCGAAGGAGTTTTGGTGTCAAGTATTGTTCAAGACAGAGCGAGACGAGAGGTACAGCAATGTGCCGGGTTTGGCACCGACTGGACGACGATAGCCAGAAAGGCCTTGGGAATCATTTGAGGGCGTAGCTGAAGAGTACCCGCGACTCATGTACGGAAAGAGCAGCTAGGCTGAGGGTTGTGTTGAAAGATGAGCCAAACGGGTAATTGTACAACTTGCTAGATATTTGCATAGCGATGGCGTTGGACAGTTTATCGGGATACAAAGCGCACCACATATGTTGTGCATCGAAAATGAAATGTACAGCATCTTTGCGTTCCAGACAAGCAGTATGATTGTACTGTTTAACCACTATTGCTATTCGCTTGCAGTGTACTCACTCATTTGGAATTGTATCCCGACGCCGTAACGCCGTGAATGCTCTTAAATCATATAGTCACTCGCAATGTCGTTAATCATCGCATATCTCTCCCAGTTCTTGCGACAGATTCTTCCTGTTCACACCTTCCAACGCAGCCCTAATTGCCCTGCCCTTCCTGCGCCAACACGTCCCCAAATTGTCTCACATCAAAGTCTCTATCCACGATATGATCCCAGGACATGTTCATCTGCTCCTGCACCTTCTTGTTCTTCCATCCAGCACCAGGCTTCTGCTTCTCTGCAAATTTGACGTCTCTCTGTCCTGCCCGTCCATCACCCTTGACGTCGATAGCCTCATCATCGTCTGTGAGCGACGCAGCATCACCATCTATCTGTCGTCTTGGTATCATGGAGCCGAAGCCGTTTGTTTGCCCCGAAGGAGCGGAGGTTGATTGTGATCGAGGTGGTGAGAGTTCGCCCGGGGCTGCGGCGTTGAGATGGTCGTTCTGAGGGGGTTGAGCGGCGACATAGGTGTTATGTATGGCTGCTTGTGTAGGGAATAGTTCGTCTTCGTCGTCGTGAGAGGAAGGGGTGGAGAGCATGCTGTCGTCTTGATCCATGGTTGGAAGGTTTGATGGATTGAGATCTAGATAGCTATAGGAGAGTCCCCGGAAGCGTCTTTATCTGAAAGTCTCTTTTTGGATCTTTGAAAAGGCTGATGTATGGTTTTCAGTTGTTTTTATATGTATGTGTAGTGAGATGTTTAAAGGCACTTTCGCATGGATGATCTTATGTTAAGTTCAGGACCCCGAGGTCATTGATGCATCATCAGGCAGCCAGTCGCGTTTCAGTTTAGGCATCAATTGTGGATCAAATTGAATGAATTTAAATACACATTTATGACCTATGATACTCTGTGCCATAATTGCCATCTTCAAACCAACAATCCATCAAGGGTATCATGAAAGACTTCAAAGTTGTTATCTCGCTTCCCGTCCAACACAGCAAATATCAAATCTTTCCAGTATCCTCCCTGAAATTCAGTCTCTTGTAGCACCTTCAACCACATGTTGGCAACCACTTGATTCGGGTTCGCAAATGCACCACAACCTAGAGCACCTAGAACGACTTGTCGGTGTTTGTTCCTGATAGCAGTTCGCAGAATTACTCTCATCTTCTCCAACATCAACTGTGCGTCCTTCTGGTCACGATATGTTGGCTCACCCCTGGCATCCCTTTTCAAAAAAGGCTGACACACCGCTGCGCAACTAATGACACTAACGACATCTAATTGACTCGGGTCTCGGAAATCGAGTAGTTCATGTCCGTCTCTCATGTTCTCCCTGATGATCATGACTGTTGGTGAATATATGGCTGCATCATCAGGAATGGGATAATGCTTTCGGTGGAGAGTTTTCGCAAGTGACGAACGGTAGCAGATGGCTTCTTCTTGTGCCATTGCTCCGTGTGCCCACCCCCCTCCTGCATGCTGCGCATTGGCCATGTTGAGCACAGCGACAGGCTTTCTCGAGTCCATAGACAGATCAAGAGCTGCGTCAATGGTATCAGAATCTATTACTTGCACTTTCGTGGCTTTCAATTGTGGACACCGAGCAGGATCTAGTGTCTCCTTCCGACACAAGAAGCTGTCATTTGTGATGTCAGGTCGAGTAGCGAGCAGACCAGGGAGAAGTGACCAAGTCTCTTCCGCTACTTCTTTCAGACTCTTCCTCCCTGCATCGTCTCTGCTGATTGGATTGACAAGAGGCTTCTTGGCTAGAAGCTTACCATCCGAGAAGGCTAGTACACCTTGTCGTTGCCGAGACCTGGATACACTTTTCTGCTGACTTGCTTGAGATTGACTTTCATCGGCCTCCCTCGTTGTTTTTGAAGGCTTGAAGTATGGGGATGAATCGGTCTCCATGTCGTCTGCTGGTCTGCGTCTTCTCTGAGGGTAGAGATTCGCCGGACTGTTCTGACTGTTCTGTTGTAATTCGTCCATGACTGGCTTGAAAAGGCTCTGGATTTGATCGAGTCCAACCCGGGCCTAAGAAAGCTATTGGCAACACGATGAGGGCGCTGAGCAGTGCCGCGTTAGCAACAATTTCTTTGATGAACGGCTTCATGGCTGCCTAGATTCCTTACCAAATATGTACAGGCGTATAATCGGGGACTGCCTCATTTGCCTGGTATATATTCTCTCCAGGTTTCTGGTGACGTCTGCCATTCACATGGCATGCTGTGGGCCAGAAGTGGATTTCAACCTACCGTAAGCGTGAATTTGAGTGCTATCGACGAACACTGTTTCGGTATGTTTTGCTTGTTTGCACTGACAACTTTCACTTGCGTTGCGTAGTTCACTACTCGCATCACCAGCGCTCATATACGAATGGAAATAGTGCACAGCGTGCTTGGCTCAGGATAGACATTATAGCTCTGTGAAGTCAAGAAATGATTGAGTGATCATTTTAGATCTTAGCATCAAGACTTCGTGTTCCACATCACGGGAAGTACAGGCGGCCACCCCAGTTTGCTGGAAGGTGTAATTTGTAACTTCATGGACATGTGGTGGTCACCCTGAGGTCCAAATTATCATGCACCAGTCCTCTTTCAAACTGCATGTACGTATGATCACGGAGCATAACACTCTAGTGGACGTCAAGCTAGAGACCAATGCACGTCTTCAATACCATCTTGGTATGTTTTCAGGCCACTAACTCACCTCAGTCTGGCTGCCAGAGCAGTGTTCCCATTCGTATAGTGTGTGACAGGTTTGGGGCCGAGCACAGCTGAAAACAGCGCGGAGACCAATGAGTAGCCCAGACGTCTTTGTTCATAAGTTCTCTTGTTAAAGGCGGAGCGGTCCATGTTCCTCGTGTGCTTGCCAGAATTGAAGTGGTGCGCGGGATCGTTCACGATCTTGAGGGCTTCGAGAACCAGAAGCGAGTTGAGGTGGTCATTGTGCTTGGTAATCAACCACATTCTTGAAATCATGATGCTGTCTCCATGCAGGAACGACGTTGTTTCAGTAATGAATCCCAAACTCAGCTGAACTTGTTGTCTAGCCGCATCGGACAGTTCGTCTTTATGGATTACTTAGTCGTGACTTCCATGTGCTACAGAGCCCATTTTGCAGATAGCTTCCCACCTTTCGATTGTTCACATGCACGTCATGGCGGCACAGTCTTCTATCACTACCTATAACAAAAGAAGCGTGTTCCGTTTCGACTCATTAGGTGTGTGTGAAAGTGTCCATGTACTTGTTCGTCAACAAAGTGGCAATAAAAAGTGAAAGCTCGGCAAGGTCATTTTGATTTTCCCTACCAGATGGATCAGAGCTCTGTCGAAGGAGAGACGATCTACAGAGATCATTTACCCACTCCGTCGAAATATCGACAGCGCATAGAGCTACTAGTAGAGTGATTTACGCGTACTACCTCAATGTGAAACCATGTGTAGTCGGGTCCTTCAATAAGGTGAAGTCCAATGCCTCACCCCGAGGCAGTCGGGAAACCTTCCTCTAGCCCAATAACATCAATGCGGTGACAAAGCCAAGAAATTACGACTTCACTTCGTCATTAATGCTGTTAGCAATACCTTTGTCCAATACGTATGTCATATCGTTACAGACCTTGCGCTCCGCTCGGGTGCCTCAATATCGTATCCTTGCTTCCGCCGGCTATCGCGCCTCTATGAACGATGGAAACTAGTACTGATTCCTCCGTGGCGGATGCACGAGCTTCCGCCATGCACAAGCAAACCATCCGAAACCGGGAGAACCAGCGTAACTTTCGACTCAGACGTCAGCAACGTGTGCAAGAGTTGGAAGAGAAATTAATGCAATGTCAATTGGCTAGGATTGAGGCTACACAAGAGGTTCAAAATGCTGCTCGGCTTGTGGTAGCGGAAAATGCGATCCTTAAAAAATTTCTTCGCGAGGAACTAAATTTCGATGAAAAAGCCATTATTGATCTATTACAACGCGGACGACAGGAGCAAACGCCTGTTTCAGTCGACTCGAGGAGACAGCCACCAGCAGCACAACATACTGCCGATATTGTCCCCAAAGGAGTGACCGGTAATGCAACATTGCCGCCATCACCAGAAAGTTCCATACAACCTCTGAAAGTTACATCAACCGCAACTCATAATGCTCACCAAGGCCAAAATCGAGGTCGTGATTTGAGAGCAGAGATTGATGCGAGAAATAGCACGGCCCAGTCCCTACAGTCTACAAGCAACAATGTTCGACCTACCGACATCCTCAGCGACCCTACGTCACTATTCACAACTACTGAGACCGTCTTAGTAAACAACGAAATAGGCAGCCAGTCGTCCATGTCATGCGAAAAGGCTGCAGAGATACTTTCCAGTTTGCGCTCGCCATGTGGCCAAGAAGATATTCGTATGCAGCTCGGCTGCAAGTCCTCCGCATCATGCGTTGTCAACAATGTCCATCTCCTGGAAGTCATGAGCGAAGCAGTATGACTTCAGGTACAACTTAGCCTGTCTGAGTACTTCCATTTTGGTGGCGATTATCTATGGTTGAACCGTCATGTTGCTATATGTCGTTCACGTCTGCGCCCTAGCTATTTAAATAAAAACAACGAGATACATAACGACACATATCTGCCCCGAGATACATCTCCAGCTAGTCTTTCCAGCTCCACCTTTGGGCTAGCCATTTCACAAAGTACACCAAGGCTATCAGGACTGGGACTTCGACAAGCGGTCCCACGGTCGTTGCTAGTGCTTCATCGCTATCTGCCCCAAATGTGGCTACTGCTACCGCAATAGCGAGCTCGAAATTGTTGCTAGCCGCAGTGAAGCTTTGCGTAGCTGCAAGTTTGTACCCGAATCCAAGCTTCTTCGTAAGCCAAAGGGTGAAAGAGAATATGATGGCAAAGTACACGACCAGTGGTGCCGCAACACGGACCACAGAGACTATCTGATGCACGACCTGATGTCCCTGAGATGCGAAGAGAACCAGAATTGTGTAGAGCAAACCAATCAGGGACCACGGTGCTATCCATTTGAGAAATTTTCGATCGTACCAGTCGGGAGCGAACGCTCTGATGGTGAGACGTGTTGCGATGGCCGCGCCCAACGGTATACCGAGGAAGACACCAACACTAGTGGCGACAGTGGAATAAGAGACTGGAGCCGCTCCGCCGTGGCTGATCACGTTGACAAAGAGGATAGCCAAGGGAGCATAAAGGACGATTTGGAGGATTGAGTTCACAGCCACAAGGATGGCACAGTACTGTTCGTCTCCTCCAGCTAAGCCCGTCCATATTAGGACCTGGATTTCGTGGTCAGCGTTTTCCGGTGTTGTACATTTGCCTGTTGTCACGTACCATAGCGATACAACGAGCCAAACCGACAAAGACGAGACCGTTGCGAAGACCTTCTTTATCGGGTAGGAAAGCCCACGCCAAACCCAGCTGTTTCATCAGCACATGACCGAATAAGGGAAGGAGATATGTACCATCAGCAACGGCGCAACGATCCAATTCATCAGTATGCTGAAACAGAGCTGTATCCAGATCTCACGATGCTGAAAGAGCTTATGCAGGCTTTCGTATCTGATCTTGAGGAGCATTGGATACATCATAACTAGAAGTCCGATTGCTACAACGTGTCAGTGGATCAGGAGAATCGAAAGCCCGCAGAACACCTACCGATGGGAACAGAAACGTTGACAAACTTTCCCTTCTGTAACGTCTGTTCAATGCCATTAACGAAGTTTCCCAACACGATGCCAACAATGATTGCGAGCAATATCCAGAGGACAAGCAATCTGTCCAACCAGCCGAGTCCGGCATATACTGACGTTTTAGTGACACTAGAGGAATCAATCTTCTGTTGTTCCAGATCATCCTGCGTTGGCTCTTTACTGTAGGTGGGGAAGCCGCTCGACTCCTTCATAGAGGCAGAAGTGGTGGATGGGAATTCTTGCATTGTGGTTTATGCTGTTAAAAATAGGTAGAAGTCTTTTGTAACGGACTTGGGAAATAAGACTCGCATTCAAATATCGCGTTAAGTGAGCCATGGCGGAACGAATAACGAACCTCTGGTTTTGTATGTACCTGTTCCATCAGAGTTGCGAGATGTAGAACTATGCAACCTCATTAAGGTTCACCTGATTCGACCAATCAGAATAGTTAGTTGACAAAGCCAAGACTCGCCTCAGTCGTGACCAGTGTCAGGTTTCGTCCACTTGGTTGTCACTGCCATGCACAGCATCAGCACTTCTACACCACGCACCACTAGTGCACTACTAGACTTTATCATTGCATATTATCATGTCTTCAGAACCCGCATGGCATGATGCATACCCACAACCTCGTGAAGGACCACCAGATTCAATCCAGCGTGATGAGCTACTCGATCGAATACGCAGTGGTCAGAAAGCGGGCAAAGATTTTCTGCTGATAGATCTACGACGAAACGACCACCAGGTGTGCATATTCAAGGTTTGCTAGTAAGCCTTCAATGACATTCTGTGAACAGGGCGGATCGGTGAAGGGGTCTGTCAATTTGCCAGCGCAAAGTCTATATCCCAGCCTCCCGACACTACTGAATATTTGTCAAAGCGCGGGTATAGAGTTGGTGATCTGGTACTGTGGTAAGCACCGGCTGCCACGCTGACCTTGAGAACCACGCTGACCACTTCTCTGGACAGGCTCGTCCAAAGGCCGTGGTACCCGTGCTGCCTTGTGGTTTCGTGATTTGCTACAGGATACCAATGTCTCGAACATTCGAAGTGTTATCCTGACTGGTGGTATTACTGGTTGGGCCAACGCGGGCGATGCATATACACAAATGATGGACGAGTACGACGCCAAGGTATGGCAGAAGTCGAAAGAGATGACGGCATAGGACCGATTCAAGCTTCTACGGTTCAACAACCGCCAACTGCTCTATCTCAGCGAATAAGTACGTACCTACGAGTCTTTCACGATCATATACACGGCAAAATCGCACTTACCGTGAAGCGTTCGTTTCGACAAAGCGATAGTGGTTCTGTGTCAATCGTTGATGTTGGTCACTCGCACTACGCACCTGGGCGCTTGAGGATAATAGCAATATTACTACGTACTACATCAGCGGATGCCTGCGTCTGATACGTACATACCAATCATCTACAGCTTTGATTCAAATTTCCTGCTCTCCTCATTAATGGCACAGCATCACTTGATTGGAGCCTCCGATCTTTTGCTTACTTGCCGAACCGTGCAGTCAATCCTTCATTGACAGACCTGTGTCGAAACACGGTGCTCGTCTGGCATATCGAGTTCGTATGAAATTGGGTAGTACGTACGCCTTACCCATCTGCCGCTAAAGGGCGAGCCGAGCCTGTTTCACGTCTGCCGTTGCGTGTCAATGGTCATTCAAAATAGAGGTCTTCAACACATGATGGAAATGATGCTACGTACGCTAATGTTGAGTTCCCGGAGTACTCCGTACCTCACCCTCGTCAGTCCCGGATTAGGCCGTGCCGACCTCAATTAAGGCTGACGACGCGAATGCTAAACGCATTTACATGCAGCATAAACTCTTCGTTACGTTCGTGTGTTGATATGGCAGCAGCAGCGACTAACAGTCAGTACGTACGTACGAACCGTACCTTCTACCAACCATTCTCATACGTGCGTTGGTATCTGTACAAAGGTGGATTCTCACGTTATTGTCATTCACAAGGCCAGCAGTGCACCCAAGAGATCGTCTCAATGAATGAAATTTGAGTTGCTGAAACCGAAGTACGTACGGTAGGTACGTATACATTCTGAGGATACACTCAATATTGTTTGCTAGAGTTTTTGAACAGGGCCGATGATCTAATCTCGGGTTGAATGTCGTGAAATCGTCTCGGCATACCATGGGTACATATAACACGTACGTACGTACGTACACAACGAAAGTGCATGGTAGAACTACGTATTTTAAATGTACCACTCGTGTATGGCACCACCAGAATAGAATGTGAACATCAACTGTGGTTCTGAACATGATTTCTATGTTCTGGACAGGGTGGTCACACAAGGTCCATACGTACGTAACTCTGTAAGTCCAATGGATCATGAACATGGGATTGTAAGTACGTAAGTTCACTTGTTGTCACCGTCCTGCTGCACTGGTTCCATACTGATGACCTGCTGCTGCTTATCCTTACTCTTCTTCAGCTTTAGATGTGCTGCCGTTGCAGGCGAGGCATCTGGATCATCTATCGGAGTTGATACAGGCGCGGGAGCTGAAGTTGCAAATGGTATAGGTGCAGGTGTGGGCGCGGGCGCAGGTACAGATACAGGCACAGGCGTAGCGGAAGATGAATTGGATCCGGATGCAGAAGCAGGATCCACAGTTTTCGATGAGGATGGATCAGTAACAGCTTTCCCTGTGTCGTTGTTTGCATCATTGGATACTGGTTTCTTGTCTTCTCCATTTTTCGGTGCGTCTGTAGATTGGTCCTTGCTCTCCTTCTTGTCCTTGTCCTTACCACCGGTAACCACTTTTGTAGCTGGCGATGCATCCTCAGCCGGTGGACTCACAGACACAGCAGGATTTGGATTTTCACCAGATGGTTGGGGTGCTGGCGGCGCCACGGCCGGCAGTGGGACGTTCGATATCGCCCCAACACCACTTCTGTTGGCACGATGTGGTCCGCCGGAATTGCCGTCGAAAGTTCCCGCTCCAGCCATGTACATATCGGGGTTGTTCACTTCGTTCAGCCTGATTGCGCGATCGTAGAGGCGTGTTAAACGTGCAACTTCAGACCGCACAGTGACTTCATCAGTATCGATGTCGTCGTAACCGTGGACTCCCTCGCTGATGCCCCGCCACATGACTTCGGAATTCTCGATCTCGTCCACAATACGCTCGAGGTCGTCGCGATACACTCGGGCTCGCATGGGCTGGCCGCGGGATTTAAGGTAGGCGACTACACCGGCGATGATGGTGTTTGTGGCGCCGAAGAGTGTGATTAACACGTGTGAGCTAGCGGAGGCGCCGAGCGCGGTGAGCGCTGCGCCGAGAATGACTTGAGAGAGGAGTAGGATGTTGTTCAGCGCGGCGCTGGCATTATAGGCACGACGTTGAGCTGAGAGTTGCGCGATTGTACGGCCGTATAAGGACTTCTTGGGAACGCGAAACTTCTTGTCTGGCGGAAAGTTTGAGGGCGGACAGCCTGTAAGGAGACAGAACTGTGTGTGAGGGTCGTTGCCGGAATGATCTTTGTGTTTAAGAGCCTGTGGAACATGTGGTGGAGGCGGTAGAGGGTAAACGTATTGGTTGATATATGGAAGTGTGTTGTACTGGTTCTGGCCAGGTTGTGAATGAGGGTCACGATTAACACGATTTAATTGTGACTCCGGATCCCACAGTAAAGGTGTTCGGTCAGTATCCTGTGTACCGCCTCTTGGCGTCGCGACTGCTGGCGATCTTGAAAAGGGAAATGATACCATCGGTTCTGATGGGGATGGATTGCTCGAACAGCTAGTATGTCCGTGGTTAGAATATGGTATCTTGATATGAACTGTGATGGGATAATGCACAGGATAGCGTCTTTTTGAAGCCACAGTGCTCAAATTTTGAGCTCAAAAGCTCATATCGTTAGGATAGACTATGTATACGAAGTGTTGCTATCGTATCGTGAGTTTCGAGGATGAACAACATCGCTGTGAACACCAGAGGCTGTCAGCTGTGCTTAGCTCATATTCAAGACAGGGGTCGGGCCATGTAATACGAGGCGCTATCGGGAAATTGGCTGCGCGATTGGATTAAAGTTTAGATCTTGATAAAGATTAAAACATCCCACCATCCAATGGTCTATCGATAACTTGTATTTGCGATTTTCTTGCATCAACACGACCGATATATGCTCCGCGTTCCAGCTTTCGTTGTGCTTCGATGGATATTCACGGTTGACATGGGATGTTTACTGAGTATACCGAGAACTGCTGAGGAGTGTCTTGCGACATATTAGCATTACTACATCTCTTTATAGGATGGCACTCTGTAACCAAAACCATTCCTAGTCCATTGATTATACACCTCCACCACCAAGCTGACCAAAGAATTCCTAAACACCCTGACCTTATTCCGTAATTTCGTAATTGTAGTCGTTATGATTCATGACATGAATTTTGCTCATCTCGGCAGGCCCTCTGTTTTGCTGTTGCTGCCGGGTCTTTGTACAGGTTCCAACTCACTGCCCGTTCCACTTTGACCACGTTTTCTACCTGGCAGCAATGAGAAATGATGCTTGCCGTCGGCGCTTGAGTTGTTGGGTTCATCGTTGGAATCACCAAACCTTGAGAGGAAACCCCTCTTCTTCGGCTTGTTCTGCGTCTCATCTTGCAATTTCACTTCCTCGAAACTTTCATCGTTTTCATAGACAGGCGGGTTGGCAAAGGCGTCGGTACTAAGTGATGATCGTGGCGGTAGTCGGAAGTTTCGAGAATCGAGTGAGGTTCGAGAGGTGTAGCTGTCAGCGTGTACTATTGGAGATCGGCCCGATATATCCTGCGAATGAACGTGAGTGATGCTGGCATACAAGAGATCTAAGGGCTTTACAAATGAGCGTCGATATGAGTCGAAAGACTCCCTCGATATAGAAAATGGTTCGTTCTCACTCAGCGCACTTCGAGGATTGGAGGAAGTGGTGGTAGTCGTCGTGGATGAGCGATGCCAAAACGATTTCTTCTCGGTCGGGGACGGCTGTCATTGAGTTAGCTGTCTGTAATGTTAGCCATGTACCAACCTCTAGCTCACCGGCATGTATTCTCCGTCGCCGGACACGGCTGCACGTTCAAGGTCAGTGCTGCATACGGTTGTGGTTTGAAACTCATTCCATACAGCTCAATTTGAACTCATTGGGCTCTTCACGGCGCTCTTTGACTCCTAGTGCCAGTGACGGCTTGTAGGAAATGTTCGCTCCTGGCTTAACATTCTCGTCGTTGGATGGCTCGGCCACGGTATTGACCGGCTTCTTTGACGTGAACGGTATTCGAAACGGTGCCATTTCTTAAAGGACTTAGCGCAATCTGTATTTTGATTGCCAGTAATAAATGCAGCAATATCCTATTGAACTGAATGCAGGGAGTAAGATGCGACAGAGTGGTGGAAAGTCAATTGTTGCTGGTTAATTCGTTCATTACGAGCGTCGTGGTCGTGTTGCGGCAGGTCCGAGTCCTTCCCACACCAAGTCGAGTGTAGTGACCGGAATCCTGTCACAAAAGAGGAATATCAGCGGCCACTTTGGTCCAGCTCGGCGGGTTCAACATTTGACGAAACCATTTCAGGGTCTGCCGGATAACCGGCTTTGAAAGTACATAAGCTCTTCTAACGCCCAATCGGCAGCTTTCAGGGGTATCATAGTGTTTAATGCTCGCAGACGGAAGATCAGCTAAGGTATTTGATTACCTACTGCATGTAGGGTCTACTTCGAGACATATATACACTACGCAGTGCTCAATGTACTTGAGTATCAAATGGCCATGCCTGGGACCTGTTACCGAACGATAAGCTGGAAGGTGGTGAACACAGTGACCCTGGAACATACAGGAGTACGGGTCGGCATTTTCGGGTGAGTGTGTTCAAGTACACCACTCGCAGACTGTTACAACCACTAGCGGGTTACGGAGTACTGTACTTCCATCCGAGCTAAGCAGATCGTCTCAGGATGTTCTTGTCTTTCCGTGCGTGACTCCTTCAACCTCCCATCAAAATACGAAAAGTTGACGTTCTTGTTCTTCGGTCCAGCACAGTCTCCCTCAGAAGCCGGATGGAATACGACAGGAACCGAGATGGTCGCTTTGCCGGTCAAGCGAAATGCTGAATTTCCAACATTGGGCATGCTTCCGCATAGTGGTATCGAATCCTACAAGGCTCGTATGTCGGATAACGAGCTGAGCATCGTCGCTATGCAGCATGAAATCAAACTTGTCGTCCACAGTCGTGTGGGAACAATGGCTAAGTAGACAATGGATTCTGGTTCTGGTCCAGGGTTTTCGACACACTGGCTGCATGTTATCGATTAACACCATCCCGTCGTGAAAGCATCAATAACTTAGTCGATCTGCAAGAGCATGCGTGCATTACTATGTGAATAGCCGCATCAAGACTCATGGATCTGGCGTTGGATACCGGATAAGAAACTGCATTCCCCGACGGGAGTGCAGTGAGCACCCTGTCTATTCTGACAGTCCTGCTTCACCTATCAGGTTTAACAGTGCAGGCCGTCATTGATACAATGGCGAAAGAATCCGCTGTCACATATCTGACGTCCACTGTGATGGATTGTGCACATATCACCTGCCTGCTAAGACTTGGGCCACAGTACAAGTCGATGAAATGGACAGCCGGCAAGTGTTGTGTAGTGACGATGAGACCGGTACATACAATACATGCGCTTAGCCATTGTGCAGGTTTCAAGGTCGAGCCATGCTCTAGGATGTCGTTGAAATTCGGTGGAGTGGCCTGTCTCTCTGCACTCCGCGACCGAGTTAATGTCTTGGACGTCGGGTACCTGCAGGCGTGAAGAATTTTTGACGAGATGCTTGGTCAAATGATAATTGTCAACAAACAGTGACTACCAAGCACTTTTACTCACAATGGAAAATGTCGCCAACGACTAGAATGGACTGAAGATTCGCAACGTCCAGCGATTGCATCTTGCATTCACTTACTTCAAATGTTGGCAGTAAGTGGTTGATATGTGCCTGCCTCGTTGGTCAACTAGGGACTTTTGGTGACGAAACTGCATCTTCCGGAAAATCAGCAGCAACAATCGTTTTCGAATGTCCACAACCATTTACTGCAATCACCATCAATACACCAAGCTTTCGCAGCAGTCCAGCTTGTTCGTCGCTATTGTTCCTTTTTGCAACGAGACACTCATCACCAGTATATTTCGATTATCGAGCTATGAGCATAATCGTTGTCCAGTCCTTCTCGTCTTGACATTTGTCAATTGCTTTGTTGTCCTCAGGATGAATGGTTCCATTTTCTTTTGGTCCTGGCCAATCTGGGCAAAATTAGGCTTTGTGAGTGTTTCGTGGAGCAAGATGGGACTCCCACTAACACTATATCTAGGTCCTTGGTGGCTGTCTGGTACGTCCAATGTTGAACACATCATCTGCGACGCTGATGCTTCCCCTCAGGTTCTCGTCCTGGTTCTGGCTGGACTGGTCAAAATTCGCGGTATATTCACAATCCAGAAGCTTGCAGAAACAGGAAGATCGGATATTGAAAAGGCACAAATCAAACAAGAGCTCAGATCCAGCGATGAGATTGCATTTGGAGACAAGGCCATGATTGAAGATCCGGAGGTTGATGGACTTTGGAATTCGAGGGCTTCAACACCCTTACAGTCGCCGGTACTGGCACCTCACGGTTCCGGCCCTTCGCGACTATCATTCAATCTATTCTCGAGGTCACGGAGAAACTCATCGGTTTCTTCCTTGACCAATTTGAAGCTGCCAGAGCCTACGACACCGCCGCCAGCGCATGGTGATCATCCTTCTCCATTGCCTACGGGCATCAGTGCGGCTTCGATAGTCGGAACTGCACTTCCACGCCGTCGCTCTGTTACTATCAGGGCTTTCTCAACACAAGACACTGTGCCTTCAACATCCTTCTATGGTGAGCATCGAAACCAGTATCCAAATCCTACCGCTACTGACTAGCTACAGGTAACGACAGCAGCTGCTCGAGTAACGAGGAGACTAATCGCAGAAGCCGTGTATCGACAGATCCAGGACCTGCAACACCAATACACGAGCGACGTGGTCGGTTACTCGTCATCGCAGGCCCACCTATAGATGGTCCAACGCTTGAACGAACAACGACGACCAAAAAGGCACTGGACCGTATGGAAGCACATCGCAAGTTCCATGCCGCCGAAAGTGGTCAATTGCAACCTAGACAACGCGTTGTCACAGAAAAAACCTCTCGACATAAACACAGCGGTTCAGATAATATCTCTCTCGGACATGATGTGCCTCGGGCGGTGTCATGGCCGATTACACCTGGAGAAGCCTTTATCGTTGATTTCAATGGACTGCAAAAAGTGCAAACAATGAAAACCCCTGACATTGTGCCTCTCAGAGCTTTCATTGAGATGCATCCGTCATCGAAAGCACCTCCGTCAGCATGGACTGACAAGACTCAAGGTATGCTCGACGAGAAGCTAGAAGCTCAGCAAGGGTCGAAGAGGAGGATTACTATCAAAAACGACAACTCTTCAATCCCTACGCAACAGCTTCACGGCATCACAAACTCGGAAGACATCAAGAATGCAGAAGCTGTCTCGTTGCTCGGAACACAGCAAAGAAAGATAAACAAGGGGTTTGAAATATTACCGGCAGGCACCTTCCAAGATCAGTCTTTCGCAAAACGCTCTGAAAATTCGAAGATTTCACTTGAAGAAGCATCGAATGGAATGGTGAGGTCGAAGAAATTACAGAAACGCAACAGGTCGAGTTCGGGGAGTCGTCACAATGCAGTCGAAACTATACCACGAATTGCTGTGTGAGAATTTATGGTATATATGCTTCCGTCGCTCCTGGATAGTCAGCTGGTACTGAGCAGGACATAATGCACATGCAACAAAGACTTGGACACAATGCTGAAGATAGATAAGACGAGAAAGCATTACACCAAATATGCTTTGGATGAACTTGTTGGGTGGTTGAATGTGATTCACATCCATCCATGTGCAGGGGAACAGTGAAAGGACTTGTGGTATCAGCTGTGGAAGCAAAAGGTTATTTTATCCTTAATCGATTTTGAGGCTGCTCGATTGCCCGAATACGTACGTAGGTAGCCATTCATTTTTCATACAGCCTACTGCTGTTTCAAGCATTGAACAACAACGAAAATACGTATCCAGGTAATGGTACAAGTTTGCAGTAGCATAGAATTCTAAGTGAACTTGTCTATCAGTTGCTGCCCGTCTTATTGCACATTTGCAAACATTGTTGATGTGATGCTTGGCAAATCGGTACGTATTCGAGGACACGACAGCTCTTCAACCACACCGTAGAACTCCGCTCGCAGCCTAGAAATTGAATTTCATCTTACGGAGTTGACCCTTATGATAAAAGAACATCGCATCTCTTCTATACCACCGTCTGTCGCTGCATTACCAGAAAATGAATATCCTGCTTGTGAAAGCCTTCGCACATATCGTTTGTACATGCCATGGACCGGACACCATTTTTGTTTTGAATTGCACGGACTCATTTGTGCTAATCCTTTTCTAGATATCGGATTACAGTATGCTGAAGCCGGAATAACGTCGTTCCGAAAGTCTCGGTTCAAGTCTTGGCGCCTGAGACATTTCAAGTGGTTCTGTCCCTCGATTTCACCTTAAGTACTGTCTCATGAAGATCGGCTCTTACTCCAGATATTCTGCCATTTTGCATGCACATAACACCTCTTCTGGGTTTTTTGTACATCCTCCATTTTTGCCGCGTTGCATTGCGTTGTCGTCCTTGATCCTCGCGATTCTGCAGCGTTGCTGCCTGATCATTCTCCGATTTGCAAATGAGCAGTTCGCGCCAACATATTTCGTTCCTTGACTTGGCGCCAGAACTGCGCTATCTAATTTATCGGATTCTCTTTTCTGGAGTTGTAGAGCTTGACTGGCAGGAACGCGGCATAGAAGCCGTTGCGGACGATTTCAAGAGCAAGACCAGCATTCTTATCACTTGTCGACAGATAAGGAGGGAAGCGCTTCCTGTATTTCGGTCTAACTTGACAGTCGTGCATTATGGCACGAACATATCGTTTGCATCACCTCTTCTGATGAAGAATGTGACTAGATTCATATCGACAACACCGCATTGGCGGAGACCTGGCGATGATGGGTGGGTGAACTGGTGCTCTTCATTGAGGATGTTGGAGTTTTGGCCACAGAAGAATGCTTGGACGATAGTGCCGACACTGGATGTGAACAAGGATACGAGGTTGGTTGATTTGTTGAAGGGTGGTTTTGATAAGGCTTGGCTTCGACTTATGGCAAGTGAGAAATTTGCTGGTGAGAAGGTTGAGAAGGCGCATGATCGTTGCAAGTTTAGGCTTCACTCGGTGCTGAAGACAAAATCCGCTGTGCAGAAGTTATACTTGAAGAATTTATATGTAAGTTCTGCAGATACCTGTCCAGGACCTTGCTGATGTGTGTGGTAGGCATTGTGTTTGGATGCTGTCACTTGGCAAGTAATTGAGAGACAGATCAATATGTCTCAACCAAAAACCCAGAAGAATTGGCAGAACACGTGGGTGTCTGCAGGCGATGTTCTATTACTGGAAGAAGTTGTTTCACATCCAGTAGTGTATGCGCCGCAAATTGGACTAAGACGAGTTTTGAGTAAGGAACCGACTGTTATTGAGAGCGTCAACAAGGAATTGGACAACAAGGAGACGTTCCAGGCTGCTATGGCTCGAGCGCAGCGTTGTATCTGATGTAATGCCACGTACGAAGTGATATTGTTCATCGAAGATTCGCAGCAATTGGACAGCTGGGATGAACGAAGTGCCCTCTTGGGATCTGAGATGTTCATTGGAAACACAAAGAACACATAGGTGGTGGAGAATTCACGTATGGCGAGCTTGAAGGCATTTGAACACCATCATCGTCGTAGAGCTCGAGCAACAGCCAGGAGGTATCCTCACCAACGGATACGTGGTACGCCAACTTGGAGTTGCCCACAATTTACCGAGTGGCCTCAGACTCGGTTTGATCAAGTGCCTTGATCGTCTCCTCCACCTCGCGTGGCTCAGATATTGACCATACACCACCACCCTTTGCACCACTTCGACCGACTTCTTTGCTGACAAGATTTCTGCCGACCTTCCCGGGGCCTAGTCCTAGCCATCGCTTTGTCCCTGCTTTCTCATGTAGATATTTGATCGAATCCCACCAGAGCACTGTGTCGATGGCTTGGCGGGAAAGATTCTTGCGTAAATTGTCGGCAGAATCGAACGGTAAACCCGTCACATTTGCTATGCTGGGCATCTTCCCAGGCCAGTGTACAACGTCTGGGGTCATGACCTTCTTCATGTAGTCAAAAGCCGGTTTCATGATGGGACTGTGAAAGGCACTTCGACTCTTAAGCTCAACTGCTCGCGGGTCGTGTCCTCCAAATTCTCGAATATGTGTCAAAAGTTCTCGTATTCGCTGAAAGCTGCCACTGAGTACAATCTGATTTCTGGAGTTTTTGTTCGCCAACGTTACCTGCCTGATCGCCGGAGTGGCACTTGAATCATCTCTCGTGCCCTCCGAATCGTAAGCTAACCATTCGTTGACCGCTAAGGTGAGTGCGTCAAGTGAATCCGGTTCACAGACAAGGGCCATCATGCCAAAATTCTCTCCAGTCTCTTCTCTCGCCTTCCTGGTACATTCCGCCATGACTTCACCCCTTCTCCGCACGATTTTAAGGGCAAAGTCGAAGTCAAGGTATCCGGCAGCCACAAGAGCTGCATACTCTCCCAAGCTATGTCCAAGAGTCACGTTAATTCTTTCATCTGTCTTAAAGCCGAATTCTTTTTCTAATACTCTCAGTATCATCACAGACGTGGCCATAATCGCGGGCTGCGCATTCTGCGTCTTATCCAGCACCGATGGAGGACCTTCCTCGATTGTCTCTGATAATTTGACACCTAGTATCTCGTCCATCTCTTCCACAAACGGCTTACAGGTTTTCGGAAATGCCTCAAGCCATGGTCCGAGCATACCTTTTCTCTGGACGCCATGGCCAGGAAAGAATAGAGCCGTTCGAAGTGTGGGCGTCGAAGCCGAGGAATAATTACGTTGAGCTTGAAGGCAGCATTGCTGCAGGTGCGACGGACGGAGGGATAGCCGTGGAGGCATATTAAAGGCGAGCTGGAGCTGGAGCTTGTGCTTGTTTGTGGTGACTTATGGATCACAGCATGATGGACTGATGAAGACTGGATTCTAATGCTGATACTTTATGTTGCTTCAGCTGGCGGATGCGTAGTATCTCGATGGGGTGCGATGTGTACTTGGTACAAGAAGTCTGCTTAAGAATGGGTGCCGAAAGTCCGATGACGAGCTGGGAAAGGCTTGAGGCCTTGCCCGTGCGGAGCGTACAGTAGCTATTGTGGGGTTTCAAGATACAATAGAGTATTGCGCGGCAAGGAAGAGCAAAAGAATGAAGAACATCCATTTCGCTTCAACATTTTACTACAGCTACGATGACCCAATGCTTGATCGCGACCGAGAGGAAGAGAGAGTATTTAGTTCAGTAGCGTCCAGTCTTTAAATACCAAGTCGAGAGCTTCGAAAGAGACGCAATTATCATTACTCCGACCTTCACCACAATTGTCAGCGTAGTCGACACAAGGTGGAATAAAGACAGCAGGTCTTGTTCAATTGTATCAGGTAATACATGCTTTTGCGTCTTCACTATAGAATCCGAATTGCAGAATGGTATTCATCATATACAATCGCATAGAAGAGTGGTTGTGCTTACCTAACGATGGGATAACTGTCACATTGGCTTTGAGGATGAACCAGAGCGGCCGGATTGGTGCAATGGTCAATGATCGTATAGGGATGTGCTCACATAAACTACGAGGAAAAGTTGCAGGATGCCAGAGGGAGATCGTATCGTTCACACTCTTCTCGTGTCCGTCAAGGACATAACTTGTGTATTTGTCAAATAGGGTGTCATAGCAGTGGAATGAAGGAACAAGAGTTCATAGTTGAGATTTTTGAAGCAAAGAGCCAAGAGCAAGACTCGAAGGAGAGTAGCGTGAGATCGGTGCCCGGCAACAGATCTAAGTTGCAGTACCATGCCATTACGTCTGACATCGATGAACATGCAACCCGCTTGGTTTCGACTTGACCTCGACATCAGCAAAACTCCTTCTGCTACAAATCGAACACTCCTGACAAGACCTTACCATCCTCACCAATAGATATTGGGTGTTAGCACAGACATATCGCGCAAAGTACGGACATACAGAGGCACCACTGGACACGTCTGTGTGTCTGACCACAGATCAGAAGATGCGCGCTTTGGCGCTGCTGTCGATCATCTGCACTCTCTACAGCAAAGCTTCATCAGCAGTGGAAGTCGAGCCCGCGGTTCAACCCTTCGAAAACGTTTCGCCCCGGGATCCGAATCCGCTGTTTTTGCTGAAAAGACAAAACGCATGCTCAAGCGGGCTTGTGCAGTGTACTGCTGTCAATTCTGCTGTGTGTTGTCCGACCACTGCTGTCTGTACACGGGACCAGAGCGGTAATGCAGCATGCTGTCCAACCGGAGTAGTCTGTACAGGTGCCCTGGGAGGTTCGACTATACAGGGTAGCAGCTCAACCACACCGTATGTGTTAGGTGGAAGCACAACACAACCATCCTCATCGACGGACGCAACTGCGCAAGTGACAGTGCCTGCAGGATATTCAACAGTCGCAAACCAATACTATCCTTTCATAGCGATTCCGACCTCATACTCGAATTCGCAAGCCTGCCTCAGCGCTTACACGTTATGCTCATCAGCAAGCCAAGCATGCCTCAGCTCATTGGCGGGAACAATTGGAGTGACGGTGTCGGGGTTGGGCTCACAAGGTCTGACACAATCAGGCAGCTCGGGGACGGTCATTAGTAGTGCAGCCGCGATATGCAGTAGTCTGAGTTCAAGAGGGTGCTATGATCTACAGAGCGGTCAGTGCAATAGCTTTGGAAGCGCAGGTACAACAGCCACACAAGGGTTGGTGCAAGCAGGTGTTGCGGTTGCTGCCGCCAGGTGTACAGGTGCTGTCTACACTGCAGCTGCAGCGGTTGTGGCAGGTCTTGGGGTTGCGAGGATGGCAGTAGTATGAGGGGAAATTGCACAACAAGAGGGAGAATGATGAGCGACGATGATGTGAAATGAGAACCTGATTACACGACTCCCACGTTTTTCGAATTCGAGACACACGAAATTGCTAGACACCCTTCTGATGCTCGATACGGATGATAAAGTCTTCTATGACAAGAAAGTTGCCAATATCCAAATCATAATAGTTCTTGCCAAGTAAACTTCTTGTATACTGTATTGGATGCAGCGGGGCACAAGGAAGCAATGTTTACATCATTTCCTGCTTGAGCGCAAGCCATCGACGTTGGTCATGTAGTATGAAATTGGTCTGCGCACGTAAGCAGAAAGTTCGCAAGCGATGATGCACAAACCCAGACAGCATGGCAATATCCAGCAGCCCCGCCTGACAGTGAGCACAAGTCTTCGAATACGATGGCAATTAGAAATGGACCGGGATACCAAGCACTGCATACCAGAGGTGTTTCCATGAGGCTCCAGCTACGGAGTATCCTGCAGTATGACACTTCAGAGATCCGAAGAGAAAGTTGCTGAGCTTGATCTTCCTCCTTCTACATTGCAACAACTTCCCGGTGCAGATCAGGAACCAAGGGCAGTAGTGCTGATCAAACTCGAACGGCCCGTCATGGTTCGAATCACAGGAAGGAAAATCTCGGAAGACGGCCTCGAAACCAGGCAGGATTTCCTGTCGCGTTTCAAGTATGCACAGGCACGGTCCTCTTCGAGATTCTGTCGTATGTTGGACAAACTGTCATCCCAAGCGTGAACCCCACGAACGTAGTGATAGATTTTGAGTGCGACCGGAGAAAGTAAGAGATGCCCAAGGTTGAGTCCGGCCCCTCCAAACACAACATGGATGCCCCCTTACAGGGAGAAAAACCATTCGATACCCCTGTCGTGGCTGCTTTTTGCCTAGCTGACCGGGTCCACTCCATCTCACCATCGTTTCCAACAGCAGAGCTAACAAACAAAACGTGCTGGGTACGATGCAAACAAGACTCTGCCGAGCCAATTTTCATCACGACTAAGAACGGATATGATGTCTGAGCGTGTGGATTTCTGACACGCCCCAGGCAAGGCGCTGACATGGTGATGCAGCTCAAGCACTCCTTCATCGTACCACCGGGCTCACGAACCGTATCGGATGAAACCGAAAGCAGCGCATCAAGAGCACGAGCGTGTCACTTGTCGCGTTTGTCACAACGTCACCAAAGCTGCTGGTCTTTGTTCGCTGAAAACGCACACGCGGTCGTGGTGATACACAACCAAGCGGTTCATGGGACGCTCGTTTCAAGGCGGCGCCACTGACTCGCACTTTATCCCCACAAGTGTCAAACAACCTTTCTCCACGTACCCCTGCTCTTCGCGGATTCGCTCAGGAGGTTTGAGGCTTGATCGTTTTCGGACCACTCATTTTAAACGTCCACACGAGGCGTCAGCCCCTGACCGGCACTATAATTGATCTCTTTGTATCTTCTTTATCTACTCTCTTTTTCCCAATCATCCAAGCTGGGCCTTGCTGTACATTTGAACAAGTCTGTGACTTTGTCGTTCTCTCTCACTCTCTCTCAACCACATTCATTTATCCTTCGGGACCATACACTCCTTACTGCCTTGTTCAGTGACACTCTCTCAAACAATCAACGAATCTTCCAATAACCGAGTCCGAATTCTTTCAGACACATCTCTTCGCACCAATCAAAATGCATTCATTCAAGACTCTCTCCATCCTCGCGATCGCCGGATCTGCGCTGGCTGCACCTTGGGGTGAGGGCCATTACTGGAACCACGGAGGTGACAATGACGATGCACGAGTTGTCGCTACTGAAACTGCCTATGCCACCGCATTCACAACTGTCACCGCTGACAGCAACAACAAATGGACCTGGGGCGGTCAATCAACTGCTGCCGTCCAAACTTCAGCACCAGTTGCCACCACAACTGCCGCTGCCACTCACGCTGCGCAGTCGACTGCCGCTGCATCCTCAGCAGCCCAAGCTACCGCTACCGCTTCGTCCAGCTCAAGCAGCAGCAACGGCGGCTACATGAGCGTCGTCAGTGAATGGCGATCCAAGATGGGTTTGGGTGCCTTGACTGAGAGTGATACGCTCCAGGCCAACGCTCTCAAGACTGTGACAGACAGCAAAGGTTCGATGGTCCACGAGCTTAACCCCGGCTCCATGGCCCAGGTTCTTGCCCCAGGTGATGCCAGCAACTTCGAGAACGTCTTTGTTGGTGGCTGGCTGTGTGAAGTTCCATCTCTTCCAGGTCTCAACGGAATCTGCAGCAGCATGTCTGCAGGCTGGGACTACGAAGGCCAGACTGGTCACGCCGACATCCTGTCCTCCACATCATACACCAAGATTGGATGCGCTCTCTTCGACGGCATCTGGGGCTGCGATTTGGCATAGACGTTTTCTCCTGCATAGGAAGGAACAGGATATGATGAATATGCATAGCAGGGGTTTCAAGGCGGAAACATGGGAGCTTCGAAGATTCGGTGGAATTCAACGTTTTGTACACTTCTTATTATGATGCGATGTCTGCAATGGAAAATGCCCTACCAAGACTTGTATCTATTTTGCTATCTTTTGCTCGTGCTACCATGGGTTGAAATAGCGCTTTATTTTTCTCTCTCAACGACAAGATTTTTTTTTGAAAGACTACGTATGTACCTTTAACCATATACCTTGTTGTTCAAACATCTTCCCATATTTCATGCAAAGACTTGCCTTCTAGCACTAGGCAAGGCAAGGCAATAGCCTTATCGATTACTTGACCAGGTATTCAGCCCTCGAACCCTAACTGGATAGGATACACCTGTGCCAACTGCTGCCATACAAGGGTGAGACGTTCGCTGCAAGGTATCCATCGCAAGTCCCGATGATGCCACGTGGGCAGGGTCAATGCTTCATTTCATTGCATGATGAAGATGATCATGTGTCAAACCCTTGTTCTCTTCTGTAACAAAGACCTTCTAATTTCTTCCGTGCTCGATCCATTTCACGATATCTCCGATGCTAATTCTTTGTTATGATCCACAGACCTATACTTAGCATTTAATGAGCAGTCGGAGATCAACATCGGCCAGTACCGATGGATGGATCGACCCTAACTTTTTGATTAGTAAAATCGCGATCTTGAATGCATTGTGCACGTTTGTTCCTAATACCCTCGAGCTCTGTACTGTAGTTGCACAAACAGATGCGAGCCATCGAACGAACACGAACTCCGTGACAATACGTACATGGCCGATAGTCCTCTGCCCACGCTTTCTTCTGTAGATGATTCCAATTGTACTTGTGATATGATGTACTTCAGTGCCAACATCCAATAGCAGCCTATGTCACCTTTACGATTTTTAATCAAAAGATGATCAAGATCACCAAAACAACAATCTGCAACACAACGCAAGTGAAATTGGATGCTGGCGAGCCTGACATTCATCCACACACATGCACATTGACGCATCTAACCGCAACTATGAAGCCACTAAAATGGTGGGGTGTGAAGCTTAACTCAAATTCGGTACAGGGCAATTCTTGTCCGACACTGTAAATTTACAAGAAACTGAAAATTATTTCCGCACGCCCACCGACGATCAATTTAGCAACCGCAAGTGCCATTCCCAAATCGCAATCTCCATGAGGAATGGCGCATCGGCATCGAGGTGGACGGCAATCTCTTAGCTCGGCATTGGACAAAGAGGTGTACCAAATAGTGCGGAAGATACTGGACGAACGAGAAAAATACGCCGATGCCAATACCGGAAGGCTGCCCGCTCTCTTGTCCAGAGATGTCTACGATGAGATACGGAATTCAAACTCGAGCCTTAATCGACGGCCTAAACAGGCTCTAGAAGCGAGTGTGGAAAGAGTGTTGGAATCGCTACGTGGAGAGGACGTGGATGACAATGACAATGAGGACGAAGAGGTGCTCGATACGCCACAGGCAAGGGAAGAGCCTGTTAGGCAGTCCAACAGAATAAATAAGAGCATCACCGGTGTCTGGCCTATGAACAACGGGCCGATCCAGAAGACAGGAGTTGCAACACCGAAGCGGGAAAGGCAGGCAAATGGCGAGTCGCTTCCGAAGAGGAGGAAGACCGAAAAGCCGGCCATTGACAAGTCACCTCCCACGCACGTCAGTTTCGCTGATATGGGTGGCATCGACGATATCGCGGAGGAACTAGTGGAGTTACTAGCACTGCCCATGCTACAGCCGGAATTCTTCACCTCCCAAAAGCTCCAACCAACCCGCGGTATACTGCTACACGGCCCTCCAGGTTGTGGCAAGACCATGTTCGCCAATGCTCTGGCCGCGGAAATGCAGGTCAATTTCATCTCAATAGCCGCCCCCTCGATAGTCTCAGGCATGTCCGGTGAGTCAGAGAAAGCTCTGAGAGAGCACTTTGAGGAAGCAAAGAAGTCCGCGCCATGTCTAATGTTTATCGACGAGATTGATGCCATAACACCAAAACGTGACAGTGCTCAGCGTGAAATGGAGAAGCGTATTGTCGCCCAATTTCTGACCTGTATGGACGACCTTGATCTGGTCAAAACAGACGGCAAGCCTGTGGTTGTACTAGCTGCTACCAATCGTCCAGATAGTCTTGACCCTGCGCTGCGGCGAGGAGGAAGATTCGATAAGGAGGTGATGATGCCGGTGCCAAACGAACATGTTCGAGAACAGATTTTACGTTCGCTTACGAGGGAGTGGAACTTGGGCGATGATGTCGATTTCGCCATGCTTGCTAGGCGGACACCTGGCTGCGTTGGAGCTGACCTCCGTGACCTGGTTTCGACAACCGTCAATGTAGCAATCAAGCGCTATCTCAGGAATCTCGAAGAGGCAGGTTTTCCTGTCACCAATCAGGGCGAACATCAGTCGGAAATGGAAGTTGATGGCATGCATCCAGACACAACAGAGGTATCTATCTCTATGTCTCCTAAGCTGGCTCGTCTTCAAAAACTGATCAAGCACCTTCACGCCAACAAATCCACTTTGTCACCAACTACATCTCTCATTAGATCATCCGATTTTCTCACGGCCCTCCCTCAGATCCAACCCTCCGCCCTTCGCGAAGGTTTCGCCACCATTCCCTCAACAACATTCAACGACATCGGCGCTCTCAGCACCCACATCAGCACTCTCAACACTGCCCTCATTCAACCTATTATTCGCCCCAACCTGTACCAGAAACTCGGCATACGACTCTCATCTGGTGTCCTTCTCTGGGGTCCTCCCGGAAACGGCAAAACACTCCTCGCCAAAGCCGTCGCCAACTCCTCACACGCCAACTTCATCAGCGTGAAAGGCCCGGAACTCCTGAACAAATACGTTGGTGAGTCTGAACGAGCGGTGCGCACACTATTTGCACGTGCGAGGTCGAGTGTGCCAGTCATCATATTCTTTGACGAACTGGACGCGCTGGTGCCAAGGCGGGATGGTAGTATGAGCGAAGCATCCTCCAGAGTTGTCAATACGCTCTTGACTGAACTTGATGGAGTAGGCACAAACAGGGAGGGGATATACATCGTTGCCGCTACGAATCGACCGGATATCATCGACCCGGCTATGTTGCGGCCTGGTCGACTAGAAACGCTGCTATATGTTGGACTGCCTTCTGAAGATGATAGAGTTGAGATCTTGAAGACTTTGACCAAGAAGCTGGAGAATTTTGAATGGAGGTCTGAGCTGGAGGAGATCGCGCGTGGCTGTACAAGGTTCTCGGGTGCGGATCTGGAGAGCCTTGTGAGACAGGCGGGTTATGCGGCTATTACGCGATGTACTGATCCTAAGAAGGCGGCGGTTTCCAATGAGGATGATGTTAGGATTACGACGGAGGACTTCCGTACCGCTCGCAATAATGTCCAGCCCAGTGTCAGTGTGGAGGAGAACGCTAGATTCATGGTACTGCAGAGGGAGCTTGGAAAGGTGGGAGCATGATCATGGATACGGAAATCGATCAATTTTCCCTCTTCTTACCACATATACTGGACCATCAAAACTGCGCCGCCAGGTGACCTCCCTTCTCTTCCTTGTGGTTATGGTTCGCTCGGGTCTTTCGCATTATCTGTTGCCCTTACCTCATTGGTCCACGGATAACACCCCTCGACCTTGACTATTTGCAGTCAAATGCCTTCGCCAAAGCTCTTTCCAGCCTCTCCTGATCTCCGAGCTCACGCTCAACCACTTCGATTTTCGCATCGCTCTTCACCAACACCCGGCCCATACGCTTCCGTACGGAGTACACCACAGGATAAGAAACCTCATCGATCATCAGAACGACTTCTTCGACGGGCACCCATTCTCCGAACAGATAGGATCTGCTCTGGGAGACATTAATCATTCTCGTAAGAATCCTCTGTGTTCGAGGCGCGACTTCCAACCGCTGCGATCACACTGATTAGTCACGAGCTTTTGTTTTGTTCTGCTCGGATTGATTTGATCAACATACATAGAGCCATCGCAGACACACCCTTTGCCAAGAGCGTAATAATTCCACCTTCCGCAGGACACGCAAATTGTCTTCTTCGACCACCTCTTCCGCGCACGGATAGGCAGATGCTGACACGAGTGGACAGGAAGTCTGTTTCAAGATGGGTTCATCGAAACCACCTCTCAGGAGAATGAGGAGGTCGTCTTGAAGGTTTGTGCTGTTGAGTGAACAGATGAGGGGCTGCTCCGGCACGAGGGTGAGAACCTGGAGTTTGGGCATCCATTTGTGGCGCAAGTCATCGATGGGTATCTTCCCTAAGCCCTCCTCGTCGTCTGGAACATTGATGGTAGCCACTACTTTGCTCAGATTACGCATGATAAATGCGGGGTACGAATCGAGGCGATACAGGTCAGTGTAATCACAGTACAACGTCAGGTTGTCGGAGAAGGCGGAAGTCGCTTCTTGGCGGACCTGTCTGTTGACGCTGGAGAGACTAGTGGACCAGCGGGTGTTGCTGAAGCGCCGGGCATCTTTCTCGATGTGATCTGGCGAGTAGGTGTGGAATGTTAGGTCGCCGAAGGTGTGTTTCCAGATTGTATTTCTGATCTCGCCGGGCAGGTCGAGAAAGGCCTTGGGAGGGCTCCTCGCCATAGTTTGGATGGTATCCGTGGTGATAAGACGAGTTGATGAATGGTGGTGGGGAGTTTAGTAGAGTGTTAAACGCCGGCTGGTCGTCCATATGTAGACGGAGCTCGAGCATGGCATCACGAGGGTTGGAGTAAGTGCAGTGATAGACGAGTGCGGGATTGTACTGTCAGTCGTTAACGCTGTGGGAGGTGGTGGAGGCTGTGAAGTTGCTTAACCACCTTGCTAGCGACTTGCGCCACATAGCTGCCTGCCGTGCACACGAAGAAAGACTCATCGATTGTCATCGTGGCGACTGGCACACACCATGAGGCTAAATTGATTAGTCGGACTCATCTTTTGTCTCAACTGTTAGTCTATGTATCTTGAGTTCAAACTCCATCATGACTTTGCAGTGACTCTACGATGCGGACGAGAAGACACAACGTGAATGTTGTTCATGCTTGACTGTTTTTGGTCTAGCCTAAAAGCCGTCCAGGTATCTATGTACCTAGCTACAAGTAGTGATCATCGTAGCATCTAACAATATGACCAGAGTCTCGACTGTATTTTCGCAACCATGGTGTTCTCCAGAGCTTGTGGGTTAAGAAATATTCTGGTGGCATCTGTGGTCAACGCGCCCTTCGATCCTGATATACGAGTACGATTACTCCAAGACTTTGTTAGATTATAGCTCCAACTCAAGTACTGTATATCAAATAATCCCAAGACGACCCGATAATTCGTTATAATCCTTCGCTGCAAAACCTCACTACCACATCACAACCTCCGCCTAAACTCATCTCCTAACCCTCCCACTATTAAGAAAATGCAAGCACATTGCCAATGCCACGCAATAACCTTTACCACCCCCCTCCCAGCACCGCTAAAAATCTACATCTGCCACTGCACAGAATGCAAATTCCAATCCACATCCACCTACGGCCTCTCCCTCATCTTCCCAGCCTTCTCCTTCCCAGAATCCATCCAATCTAACCTCCAAACATGGACCAGAACTACATTTCAAGGCCGCGAGAAGAAATGCATCTTCTGCAAAGTCTGCGGCAGCAGGATCGTGCACTATATCGAAGGGCAGCCGTATTATACGCTTAAGGGGTGTGTGGAGGGATTGACGAAGGAGATGGTGGATGGGGCGGTGCATATTTGGACGAAGAGGGCTGTTACGGATATTCCGCTGGGCGCGGAACGGTATTGGGAGGAGCCGGATGAGGGGACGGGGGATAGGATCTGATTTTGGGTTGGTTGGTACATTGTGCTGTGTTGCTGTTCTACGTATAAGGAGAGGGAGAGGGTGGTGTTTGTGCGGTTTTGCTGTGCTGAGATGCTGGTCTGTGGTGTTATCTAGGGTGTTATGTGTGGATGTCGTGGATACGATCATTTGAGACGCCTCGTGTTGGGTGAAGTTGAGTCGCCGCCTATCTTCCGAGTTTCTGGAGCGCACCGTATGACGAGGTCGTGCTGAGATCTAACACGACTTCTTGGTACGATTATGGAGTGCACAGACCTATCTCTATGTGGATTATCATGAGATCTTTCATATCGGAAAAGTATTGAATTTTATACTTTAGCACTTTTGAGTCTTGACGCACCACGATATATTCTAACCACCCCTTCTGGACTTTCTCCACCACTATCACTCCTTTTGTGATATAGTCTAAA
>Ga0115846_100017_pt1 | contig 63937 bp, 70 predicted proteins | sample InSIn5gowninarea_2_FD_83860 | JGI IMG/M metagenome (GOLD analysis project Ga0115846, IMG submission 83860) | reverse complement strand
TGCGAACTGTGGAGCTTGTCAAGCAAACTTGACGCCTCCACAACCAGGCCTAATTTCGCGTACCTTGTCGAGTATCAGTTTTAAGCGGAAGCGGTACGTAAGGCAAAGATGGCAGTTGAACAGCCAGTTCCTTGAAAGCGGCCGAGGGTTGTGGTAAGGTAATCGTTCAAAATCCGCTGCTGTGACTGGTTGGTGTCTTCTTGAGGAGAAGAGTTTGGTGGAGAGTTCGAGGCATCAATGCCAAGGGTGGTAAGGAGACGTTCGTTTCCTATCGCTGCTTCATAGCATGTTGGCTTTCCCGAAATTGCGTTATGGACTTCAAAAGTGCCTGTCATACCCTGACCAGGAACTTCCTTGATCTCCTCATTGGTGATGACGATGCGGTCTTGGTTTGACATGCTTTCATGACAGAATTTAAGAATGGCTTTGGCGATGGGATGGGTGCAATTTTCTTCGAGAGCCTTGGCGACGTGTAGGACAAGCTGGAGTTGTTGGGTTTCATCCTTCTGGTCAAGCATTTGTACATCTGTAACTCGCATTTGGCCTTCTGTCAACGTGCCTGTCTTATCGAAGACAATGGCATCGAGATTGGAGGCTTCCTGAAAAGCTTCACCGCCACCTTGCACTAAGATACCGGCTTTGGCAGCAAGACCTCCGCCAACGAATAGTGCAGTAGGTGCGGCAAGTCCAAGTCCACAGGGGCAGGCCACTACAAAGACCGCAATCGCAAATTCCACCGACCAGAAAGCCCAACCACCTCGATCTACGTCCAGCCAGCTCCGAGGTAGCACTGCTGATTGACCTAGTACGAGCCAGACAATCCATGTGGTTATAGCCAAGACTGTAATGACAGGCGTGAAGTAGCTGGTGAACGTGTCCGCGATGCGCTCAACCGGCGCTCTCTTCGCTTGACCGTCTCGAACCACAGCGATAATTTGATCCAGCATTGACTTGCCGCCTAGCTCCTTCACAGCAATTCGAACTGGGTCTGACTTATTGACAGATCCAGTCAAGATCGTGTCGCCTCGCACTTTCCTCGCCAGCTTTGGTTCTCCGGTCAAGGAACTCTCATCAAAAAGGAAGGTACCGTCCTGATCAACGATTCCATCGGTAGGCGGTGAATTTCCATAAGGAATACTAACGATGTCCCCAATCTCAAGAAGGTCGACTGGTACTTTCCTGATTTGTGGTTTCATATCTTGTTCCCCGGACTCCTCACCCATATCAACCAGAAGAGCTTCACTCGGTCGTAGCTTCCCAAGCATTGCAACTGCATCGCCGGTTTTCGACTTGCTGTATGCTTGCAAGAATTTGCCACAGAGGATGAATAAGACCAAAAAGGTAACGGTATCGAAATACGTGATCGAGCGCCTCGATGTCATTCCCATCTGACTATCACCAGTTGGCCTGGAGGTCAGAGCTTGCATGATGAGGATTGCGAGAGATGAGAAGTATGCAACAGATGTTCCAGCACTGATCAGTAAGTTCATGCTACCGAAGCGATAGAGCCTCCGCAAGACCGGTACTTTGCTTCTGGGTCGCCAGAGGGACCAGATTTCTCTGAACGCTCGGGTGTGGAAGATACTTGCGCCATAGAACATGACGGGAGTTGTGAGGATGAGCATGGCCCAGTCCATTCTCATCGCGTTGCCTGTCCATAACGACTCCTCAAACCACAATCTTGTCGGATTCGTTTCTGAGACAAGACTCATGTAGACAATGCCAATGACAAAACTTGGTACAGCTGCGGCCAATGTGAAGAGGAGATGACGGAGAACTCGACTGCTTTCCTTTCGTTGAACAGTTCGAGACCTTTCTTCCATGCTAGGTGGATGGTAGACCAAGGCACCGATTTCTGGATCAGCAGACTCGATTGCGTATTTCACTTTCCGAATGTTGAGCTCTGGAGTTGGCTTGTACTCGACGGTGAGCCGTGGTGTCTTGAGCGACACTGCTGACACCACACGCACTGCATCGCCGAAGGCCTCATCGACTTTGCTTGTAATCTTTCCAGGACACAATGAACAATGCATGCCCTTTACTTCGAATTCGACGGTCCGGAACGGTGTTTCGTCAACTTCATTCTTGGCCGTTTTCGAAAGTTCTATCACCGAGGCACCAAGCCCCAAATCGTCGATTGCCTCGATGACCTTTTCGATGGAAGTTTGGTTTGTAAAGTGCACGGTAGCACAGTTACCCAACAAGTCAACGTTAACAGATGTAATGCCGTGCACCTCTTCCAAGCCTCTGGAAACTGCAGCCACGCATACTCCACAGGTCATACCTTCGATGCTTATGAGGGCTTTAGACGTCTGGTCCAGGTCATCATTATCGGTAACGAGGACAACCTCATCTAAGGAAGCATTGAATCCAATGTCATCTATGGCCTCGACAACCTGTTGAGCTGTGGCTTTTTCGCCGCGGAACGTGATCTTGGCATTATTGGACAATAGATTGACCTGGATATCCTCAATGTATTCGACCCGGCGTAGCTGAGTCGTGATCCCGTTCGTGCAGGCAGCACAAGTCATGCCCGCAATGGATATGGTGGCGACATATCGGCTTGTGCCTTCGCTAGGCGTGACTGGAGTTTGTGAATCTGTTGTGATTGGAGTTTGTGAATCTGTCTCTTTTGCTTCTTCAACCAACGTCGGCAAACCTTTCTCGAGTTGTGAAGGTTCATTAGTAGGATGACTCCGTTTCCGCTTAAAACTGATACTCGACAAGGTACGCGAAATTAGGCCTGGTTGTGGAGGCGTCAAGTTTGCTTGACAAGCTCCACAGTTCGCAAGATGCTTTCTTTGATCTTTACTCATGAAGATTGGCAACCCGGAATGCTCTTTAAACTCATCCAGCTTGCTGGAGACATCATTACTGCTGATGATCCGACCTGCCGAGTCTTTGGTAGTAAAGTGGTGTACCTCAAAGGCGGCGTTGAGAAGAACATCAGCGCTGGTAGAAGCAAGGCCTGGTTCATTACTGACTGTACTGTCTTCTTTTTACGGTACTTGTCCGTAACCGTGAACTCCTTCTTTGCACCTAGCCACCCCTTGTAGGCCTGGTGCATGTTGGACAAAAACTGTTTGGCCTAAAAGATTGACGTCCAAAGCATGTATGTCAGGCAATGGCAACACGGTATCATGTATGTGTGTTACACAGGAGGTACAGTGTATGTTTGTGACAAATAGTATTGTGGTCAACACATCCTCCGGTGGTGGTTTAGGTGATTTAGATGGTTTAGGTGGTCGAACAGCGGCGAGTGCCTTGGGCGAAAAGAATGCCATGCTAGGAACCGTTATTCGTGTCATGTTGGAATCTGCTTGAAATTTGGTTGCATGGGACAGCTTTTCATGGGCAAGTTGAATGTCACGCAAGGACAATATCTCAATAGTGATATGAGGCAAGTAGTAATGGGCAGGGAAGGTAATGATGGGGAGAGGCTTTGTCCAGCACAGGCACTCATCAGCACAGTCAGTAATGAATACGAAGTAAAATCGCGGGAAGAAGACAGAAGATGGCAAAAGGCAACATGACTTATATTTTGCGACATTATCGCGTGAAAGAGGTTGCCCTGTAGTTAGTCACGACGGACAAAATGAGTTCGATGGTGGTTGAAGATGATCAGGAACCAAGAGATGTGAGAGGTTGTTTCAGGGCAGTGACCACCGACGAATTGCGTGGTTTGTGCGTAATCTCCACTTTTTGGAAAGGCCAGTGGCAATAGGCGATGCTTGTTCCCCCCGGCGTGCTCCAAACCGAACATCAAGCAACCTTGAAGCCTTATTAGAAGCTTGGCAAGGCAAGGAGCGCGATCTGAAACGGGTCACGTGAACCCGGGAGTTTGACCTTTACTGTGCCTTCCTGTCCAATCACGCCTTCGTCGAGAATATCGGCCTGTTGTCACATCAGCATGAACCTTCCGTTGCGTAACCGCAAGGGCCGCGTTTGGTTCCGCAGTATATTTGTAATTGGGTTGAGAGGCTAGCACGGTCTTTTCGACTCCCACCCCTCCGAACGTGGTGCGTCTACAATTGGCGGCACCGGAAAGTCCCAAGGCTTGTTTCATATAGACCGTGTCCGCAGCTGCACAAGAGGGCCGAACCCCAAGGTTACATGATGGAATTGCCGATCTCCGCACAAGGTATTCAACCGGGGGAGGAGAAGAAACCACAATCGATGCCCCGACGAGGATCATTTCAAGAAGAGACTGCTTGTGACGATTCATTGCGGAAAGTTTATTCCGTGGAAAGGTTGGCGACCCCAGCCGGGATCGTTCAAGAGCTGAGCAGCAATGCCATCAAAACGAATCAAGCACATGTCGACGCCCTGCAGCCTATAGACATCGACGACGATGACATGCTCACAGATCATGACCCTGGCTTCACTAAATCATCTTCCAATTCACGTCGAGAGTCCCTCATCCAATCGTCCACAGCCGACCCGCACATAGCGAACGTCCGGTCTCCAGCTTCCGAAGAATCAATCATCGAAGTCCATCAAAGTGCATATCAACTACCACCAGATCCCTCAGCTAGGCCAAACGCCAAGCTAAAGAACAAATATGTTATGTCCGATGGAACTGTCGTTAATGGTAAAGGCTTAGGACGTGGTCGTCCTGGCATTAAGCGGGGTGCTCGGAAATCTACCCTCTCAATTGAAGCCACTGAAGATAATAGTAGTGGTAGTGGTAGTGCTGCAGCTGTGTCGACACCTTCGCCAGGAGTGAAGGCGCTCACAGACTCTGGGAAGAGGAAGCGTGCAAACTCCGATGTTACATTTGACAAGGAGGAAGACAATTCGGACGCTTTCTCAAGAGATTCCACTCCTGAGTACAACCCTACCTCTACGCAAACTCGATCAGGTCGCCAGAGTCAAAGACCTGCTCCGATCATTACACCTACAGCTGCAGCACCAACTCCTGCTCCGAAGAGGCCCATAATTACGCATTCCATCTCAAGTCCGTCGATCAAAAAACATCCAAAGATCAAGGCCAAGGTATATCGGGGCAAGGAACAATTCGCCCTCTGTGAACACTGTTTGAGAGGTAATGGTCCGCCAGGAAATGCCATTGTCTTCTGCGATGCCTGCAATAAATGCTGGCACCAACGTTGCCATGACCCAAAAATTCCAAGACATGTCGTTGCAGATACTAAAGCTGAATGGTTTTGTGCCGATTGCGACAGAATTCTGCATGGAAAGAAGAAGAACAAGTCAGTGCAGAAGGCACCAGCTCAGCCAGCAATCCAACCAGTGGCGCCGGTTGTGCCTCCCAGGATTGCTCTTCCCGAGAAAACTCTTACTTTCGGACCACCCATTACGGCAGCTGGGAATCTCACATTAGCCCAACAGAAGCAATACTTGCAATCACTTCCGAAAGAAAAACTGATCGAGATTGTACTAAAGGCAGCAGAACTCGCACCACTCCTTCCAATAATGGAAACCCCAATCATCTCGAGGCCATTTATACTTGAACCACAGCCTACTCAAACACCACTCCCACCACCCCCACAACCACACCTACATCCCGGACTTGCACGTCCTTCTGGTCCACCCCAGCCTGTCCCGCAATTCACTTCGACCTACAAAACCCCGATCGATGAAGTTCCCCTATTCTCACACCCAACAGCATCAGTTCCATCGAAACCATACACTGCCAATCCACACGCAGATCCAAACGACGACGAAGGTTACTACGACGATTTTGACGAGCATGGCGCGCTGTATCCGAAACCCGGTGAAGGAGCGTACAATCTCGCATTACCGCCCGAGAGTGTGGATCTAGGGATGATGCTGGAAGGACCTGACTCTACCGCTTTCAGTCATTGGGTCAAGGCGTCGGGGACGGAATTGAGAAAGACTGTTGAGAATGCTTGGTAATTCAGCAGGTTGAAGACTGGGAAGCTGGGATGTGATTATCACGGAAGCGGGATGTATATCGACGTCCGTATACCGCGTGTTAGAGATCAAGGCAAATTATATCCTATATAGATCAACAATGACTACATACGCATATAAGTACTCATCTAAAGTCTCGCCCTTCCCTCCCCCTTCCCCTCCAAATCAAAACCGAAATCAATATCAAGCAACCCCTCCATCAACCCTTTCCACTCCCTCGCCCTGTTTCCATCGATCGCATTCGCATCAAACGCAACCCCAAACCCAAAACGATCCTTATTCCCAATCGCACCCACCAAAAACTCTCCATCCCTAGGCCTGACCGTACTAGCCAAACCCCTGAAATCAGCTAACATATCCCTGTTTCCCGTGAGCGATTGGTCCAAATCGACGTGTAGTTCCGCGAGGACAGCCGTCTGGTCGCCGACGGAACTGATGCCGCATGTTGACGCGGTAGGACTCGTGCGCGCAGGATAAGACCCTTGGATGTTCAGATGTGTTTTTTGTGACTCTAGAGCACGGGATTCCATGCGTTCTGTTGTGGAGCAGAAGAGGGATGGTATGAGCTGGCTAGGACTACGGGAGCCGAGGTGTATTTCTTCGCTTAGTGTGCGTTTACGTTTCTGGTACTGCCGTAGTTGGCGGTGTGCGAGTTTGCCGAGGAGTTTGAAGCGTGTTTGGAAGGAGAGGTTGGAGGGGAGGAAAGGAAGTGTTACGCCGTCGCTGAAGGCGAGCATGCAGGAGTTTTCTTTGCCTGTTGTGGGCTCGCCGGAGAAGAAGGGGCGGGGGTTGACGGGGAAGGAGCCTACGAAGGGGAGGCGGGCGGAGAGTGGGATGTCTGGGTGGTGCCGTTCGTGGAGGGTCATCATAACTATGGCGACGAGGGTGAAGCAGCCGCTGCCTATGCTTATGCCGGCGTTGCGGCAGAGGGTGCGCATGTTTTGGGCTGAGCGGCCGGTTAGGTCGGCGGATATGTGGCCTGCGTTGAGGGGTGGGGTGATTGTGTAGTCTAGGATTTTGGCGTATGTTGGTGGGAAGGTTGTTGCTTTTGAGAGCGCTTGGGGACGGCGGAGTGGGTTCTGGAAAGCTGCTGGTGGTGGGTTGCGGACATGTCGGAGGATACGGGTGAGGAGCCAGTGCCATCGTTCCCGGGCGGGATTGTGGGAGCGGAGTGGGTAGAGTGCTTCTTGAGCTGGTGGTAGACGCTGGAGTAGTGAACTTTCATTTGTGAAGAGTGCATTGAGGGCAGTGAGTAGTTGAGGTTCGTCGAAGTTGAGGATTTGTGAGAAGTGATTGGTCCACCTAAACGTCGTTAGGCCATCGGTAATTTGATGGGCAAGGACAGGAATGAAATGTAAGAGGATTGTTCCTTGATCTGTTCGCTGGAACGGCATGATGTAGAGTTTAGAAAGGGCTTGATGGGAATCAATTGCTCTTGCTGTGTTCATAATATGGTGGAAGAATTCTTGAGGATTGACATCGGGATACTCGTCTGCCACAAAGCGCATTTGAAAGCGAGTCTCCTCTATAGCATCTACCGTTGAACTGGGCCATCTGTACACGAAGCACTGATCTGTCCACCTTGCACTCTCATGGCTTGGAACCAAATCATGCAAGTTTCTGGACTGGCAGCTGAGCAGAACATGGCTATGGCGCATTAAGGTCCATGCTAGAACGAGTCTTTCTCGAAGCTGGTCATCCGGAAGGGTGGTTTTGACCTCCATGCGATAGTTCTGGTGTAGGTCGGCTCGGCCGCAAGTAACAGTTCCATCATTATCGAAAAGGTTTTCCACTACACCCATTCTCCTGTAGTACACTCCTTGCTCCCGATTGGAACACTGGTCCTGTAGGTTCTGCCATATGTACCGTCCCGGTTCTTGTAGCTCCAGCCAGTGCAGCGGTGGCTGAATGTCTGAAGTCATCATACCAGCACTTCAAGCAGACGGTCCAGCTTCAGGTTCAGTCTCGTGAGTGGAACAGCGAGCGAAATCTCAAAATGTAGAGTGCACTAGTATGGTCGATTCTCCAGTTTCAGCCAGTATTGTGGCTGACAATAGCTACGAAAGCTTTTGGGTTTTTTGTCGCTCGCCATCTTACCTCTGTACTCGTGGCGAACATGTAGCTCGTTCGTGATGTAAAGGATGCAGCGCTTCGTGCCGAGGTTTGTGGTCCAATAGACAATCCTCCCGGCGGTGAAAGTTCTAACATTGCCTTGTCAACCACCAACAATTACTACGCACGTACTCTGTGTTATATTGCAATTACTCCGTGGTCCAGCGAAGACGTCCTACCGACGGTTTTGGTTGAACAGTGTATCGAGATTTAGGCAGCTGCTGTCCAAGCCTTTAGTCGTTGGTCCAAAACGTGTAGATATCTAAGTATGTGACCCGTCACATTTGGGTGAACGAAATGCACAAAGTGCACCGGAGATTGCTGTCAAGGACACTTGGGTACAATCCAGGTTTTCGAAGGCTTCAATGTTGCCACTTACAGCATCACTAGGTATATTTCAGCTTCTGATAGATGCCAACCAAATCTCTACAGCATTCCCCGTAGCAAATACCGGACAGCGTGTCTCATATAACATCCTTCATTGCTCATTCTGATATGTCATCGCCGGCTTGTACCTCCAAATCCTGTACTCTCGTATCGACTACTTGAAAAGCTAGGCTGAGATGATCCAGATGATCCTGATCCCCAATTACTCGGACCGCCACCACCTCCGTTACCGAAAAGTCCTCCAACAGGTCTCTGTGCCTGCCGTGGTTGTGTCCGATTCTGGTTTCGTCCCAAGGCATAACCCAGACCAGCAGCTGCTAGGCCAGCTGTTACCGGCCCAGGTCGCCAGCCTTGATTCTGTTGTTGACCACCTCTGGAAGAGCTTGCATTGTTGGTTCCATAGTTTGTTGATTTTGGTTTCCGAGGATTGAAGGTATGCGAATCGTATGGTGGCGGAGGATCGTTGCTATCATCACCGCTGTCACCGTCACCTCCTCCTCCTCCGCCGCCAAACCATGGTCCACTGCCAAAATTTCGTCCTGGCCGAGGAGGGTTTCGTCGACGTGCTTGGAGTAAACGTGAAAATATAATGAACAAGACACTTCCGAAGATGGCGAAAAACACGACTCTAGCGATCAAAGTCGATCCGCCACCATCCTCACCATTAGATTCGCCCCAAGGAGAATCGTCGTTGTGCCTGCCAAACTTCTGTTCTCCTTTATCTGTCAAGAGCAGTCTGTACTCAACTCCACAGCTTCCTTTTAGCACATACGGGTCATCACTCGAGGCATATCATTCGCATGCAACCTCTGTAGCCCCCAGCTTGAACTCTTCTGGTAAGCTAGCCTTACATGCCCACTGTATATTTTCAGCATCGTAGTCAGCACCCTCGTTGGTGCATCTTATCGTGTCCACATCGTAGAGTTTACAAACGTCTGAGGGTCCGACACACTTCATTTGCGGGACCGAGGCGACTCGACGGGAGGTAGTCGGTTTGCCGGCACGGAAGGTTAGAGACTCGACTTTGCTGAGAAGAATGGCGTTCTTTGGCACATTTTTCGGATTCGTGACTTTACCGGCAATGGTTATGGTCGCAAACAACGCAAGAAGGCAGGTCAGAATGATTGAGATGGAGCGTGCCATACTAGCAGCGAGACTTGGTCGTTTTGTACTGTTCTAGGCGCACAAAGTAGGAATATACCATGATAGATATAATCGAGGGTCTTGAATATTGAACAATGGCAAATCACCAAGATTCTCGTTCCACTTGGTGTGGACAAAGTGGCATGAAACAAAGATGTTGCCTGGTCTTGCGCAGGCCAGGGCAGTTCGGGGATATTCTTGTATTGCATTTGTACCTCCAGCAATGACGTAATTTGTGAGCCTTGATTGGCCTTCTAACGCCGGAAAAGTTCTCCTTATGAGCTCTGACTGGCTGGCTAACATACATGCCTGAATCAGGCGCCATGCTCCTCTGCCTCACTCGGACGAATTGGTAAATACAAACAGTCTTACTACACAGCTGGCTACATGTTGTGAAAATCGCCTTTTTCACTACTACCCAGGTCCTGTTTTGACGTCTTCTTGGATATTGGCTTAGCTCGCTCCGTACTACTGGTTGCCTGTGTGCGAATTGAATTGGATTTGCATTCTCGCAAATCTATAGTTTATGCTTTTTATTGTCTTCACCATAGAAGGTCACAACTACATCACCCATTTGTGGTCAAGATGGATGACTTCGTGGACTTGACCAACGACGATACGACTGATGCAACTGACGCCCACATCACTATATCCGACGATGAGGACGAAGAGCTAAAGCTTGCTATCGCCCTATCACTCCAGGATCAAACAGCATCACCCAAAGTATTGGAGCCCAACCCTGCACTTGGCGATCAACGAGATGAAACACCGAAGCCAACCACATTATCTTCAATGAGCTTGCTAGGTCTTGACCGCAAAGTCATGGAAGCTGAAAGACTCGCTCGTCTCAAGCGCAAGCGAGAAGAAGTCAACGACATGCAGCCTTCCTCTACTCCACTCGCAGCATCACGAATATCACCACCACCATTGCAGAGGCGCAAACTAGACGTATCAAAAATTCCGCAATCGAAGCCAAAAGCATCAACCAGCAACCACAGACCCCCCTCCAGGCCCAATTTCAGCTTTCCACATGGCAAAGTCCTCTTCACGTCAACACCCACCCGTCACTCCACCACAGGAACTCTCGAAGCAATATCCTTCATCGACATTCTCAAGCCACCATCTGACACCCTAAACTACACACTCAAGTCCACCCTCCTATCATCTTTCATAACAGATTTCGACTGGGCACTCCCATATTTCAGCACCGCAACCGTCAAATTCGTCCTCATCTTACACGCTCAGAACAGTTCTCACAAGCAAAGCCTCCAGCAAGACTTTGCAGGTATCAAGAACGTCAGACTAGTGACGCCTGAAGTATCTGGTGGTTTTGGAACCATGCATTCAAAAGTCATCCTCCTGTTCTTTGAGGCCAAGGAAGATGAAACGAAGCAGATATGCAGGGTGGTAGTTCCCAGTGCAAATCTAGTCCCCTTCGACTGGGGTGTTGGCGGTGTAATGGAGAATGTACTCTACGTAGTCGATCTGCCTTTGAAACAACAAACATTGAGCACAAATCAAGGTCAAGGTCAAGAAACGCAATTTGAGATGGAGCTCAAGAAGCAACTACTAGCCATGAATGTGCCAGAAGATGTGCTCCGCAAGCTGGACAACTACGATTTCTGCGCCACACAAGACATAGGATTCGTCCATACCATCAGCGGCTCTCACATTATTGACTCGCATAGCTCTGACAAAATCACCAAACAACAGACCATCACCACCCTCCCGAAAACCAACTCCCAAGTACCAACAGTAGCAACACCACAACTACCACCACCCATGCCAAATGATCCAGCACAAACAGGCCTCCTCTCCCTCTCCAAAACCATATCCTCCCTCGGCCTCTCAATCCCCACCGCCTCCCCCTCCTACCCCCCAAGCCTGCACTACATAACCTCTTCCCTCGGCAACCTAACCCCCTCTTTCATCCGCCAACTCTACTCCGCAGTCTGCGGTACTCTAGACCCCAACACCTCCACCGCCACTGCCACACCCTCCTCCCGCCGGTCCAAAACACCAACAACCGCCAACAACGAATCCAACACGCTCGACAACACAATCAGACAGAATCTACACATCTACTTCCCAAGCACGCACACAGTGCACACATCCAAAGGCGGTCCATCCTCAGCAGGCACGATATGTTTCCAGCGTAAATGGTGGGATGAGAACGGGTTGATACGCGAGTGTTTGAGGGATTGTGTGGGTGGAAGGGGGGATGGGATGTTAATGCATAGTAAGGTATGTATGTACGTGGTTCACTTACATGAATGTTTTACTTTACTTTGCTTTGCTTTGCTTTGCTATAGCGCAGTGCGTTTGTTGGGCGAAAGGCGTCCCATGTTTTTGTGCGAGCGCATGGAAGGGAAGATGAATTTGCTAACGTTGGTGTGTCTGGGGTAGATATTGTATGTTCGATTCAACGAGCCGCTTGCTGTGAAGGGCGATGCTGGGGGAACGAAGATGTATGCTGGGTGGGTGTATGTCGGGTCAGCTAATCTTAGCGAGAGTGCTTGGTGAGTCCCTTTCTTTTTTTTTGCTCTGCTTTCTTGAATTTTGGGTCCGTGATTTCCTCGTCCTTTGCGATGTGAGGGTTCCTTTCGGAGTGACAGATGCATGACGGTGTTTCGTGAGATGTATTGCGCTCCTTTCATTGTTGGCAGCGACAATATCTGTTGCTGTGCGGAATATGCATTTCGCATTGGAGAGTGAAAGTCAAAAATTGGCGGAGCCATGAACAAGTGAGTTGTTTGGGATCGCACTGTCCGTCACCATGGGCACGATTTTCAAAAATTACGACCTCAGTGTATGGATCAGCTCTCAGAGCATGTTGACGCCCAGCGAACGTGACCACACGATCGATGGCAGCCATTCAAGGTCGTTCACTGAACTGTACTCAGTGGCGGCTTGTACAGCAGTCAGATGCCAGAGTGAGACCCGCGTTCGACAGTATTGCTGAACCACGCGGCAGATAAGTCTAACAAAAAAGTCGTGGACTGAAATCATTGTTCTGAAACACCTTTGTGTTCTCATTATGTTAGATGTTGCGCGACCCTGTGCTCACTGAACCATGTCGATCATCGCCATTTGCGGCCCATGACGTGCTGATTCTGCCCTATCATCTACAATTCGGTCGAACCAGGGCTTCAGAAATATCACAGATCACTGAACTACTATTACTTTATTTTGACTTCGACCTTGGTTTGATTGTTTGGTGTCGCTCCTGCAGCGTGCATTCATCGGCTACATTCCGGAAGACCTTGGCCGGTCATAAAACTAGACAAGGAGTGTTTCAAATGCTGACCTTTTGATTCACACAGGGGCAGAATCGTTAATGATGCTAAGTCAAAGAAACCTAAGATAACAAGTCGAAATTGGGAGAGTGGAGTTGTCATTCCTGTGTCCATGGACAACGTGGTCATACTGAAGGATGCAGAAGGCCACGTACTCAAGGAGGCTGGGCACCATGGATGTGGTAGTATTGACACTTCAGTTGACACTTCCACCGGGACAGCCACGGCAGTTCGTGAGCAAGGGCGAGGCGGTGATGGGCAACGCTCCGATCGAGGAGTATCTGCAAGCAATTGTACGCGCAAAGTACTGGGCCGTCGACACAATGCAGATGGTGGTTCGTGCATGAAGTGCTCAGAACACCATTCGGGGGAGAGCAGTTGTTCTGATGCGGCCAGGCATGATGCAGGAGACCTCCAGCAAGACGCATGTACAATGCAAAGTGATATCAACCGCATGAGGGAGCTATCTCTAAGCGAGATCTTCTCCAACACTGTGCCAGTGCCCATCCGGCTTCCTTCATCGACGCAATTCGCCGATGCTAGAGAGCCATGGTTCCTTAAGGACTGAAGAAGAGCTGGATTGGGGTGTACATAATCCGAGGTCCTCAAACGAGTGGCTGCATGTAGTTGAGCATGTCACCTTAGAGTTGAGTTTGACTTTCATGTGGACAGGATTGCGGTAAATGCCTTCTTCCTGTCTAATTCCGTGACGATGGGTGACGATATGTAGACGCTGAGGTCATACCGCCCAGAATGCCGGGAAGGTCACCCCCATGTTGGTACAAGTGACCTCGCTACCTGTGTCTCATGGAGCACTATTGGCGCTAAGTGGAGCCGAAACTAAGCCGTGTTCACTGGTGTTTCTCGAAGCCACTTTGCTGGTGTTCTAGACCGACGTTTGTGGAACGGACTTGCAGTGACCGCACCGAACATTATCGGCAAGCTTACAGTATGCCAATATTGGTCGTTCAAATCCGTAGCTCATGATGCTGGCACCCAGAATCCCTGTCTGTGTGTAACTTAAACAAATCAATTGAGCCGGGAACCATAAAGGACAGCGTCAGATAAATCCTAGTACCTTGCGTATTGTTGATAGACATGAACAGAGAATACGTAGTTTGTGCTGGCGATCCCTCTGCAACCGTCGCTTGTGAATGAAGGATCCATACCTACTGTATTGTTTCCAACGTGCCGCTTGTCTATAATTGTAGAGATCTTAGGTAGAGGTCACTGATATTGAACTGAACAGCAGCGGGAAAAGCATCCAGTATGCACAAGAGGATCTGCGCTGATACTCAGCAGCTAACCGACAGATCGCCGTTACAAGTTCGCAGATCATCGAGAAATTTGTGAAGGTCACAACTATCACTGGTGGAACAGCCAAGCAACGCCGCTATGCTACAAAGCACCTGACCCTACAGTATTTTAGCCGATGGTGTATGGTTTGAGGTCTTTGGTCGTTCTCATTTCGGGCATCATGGCTGGGAAATAGCATTGCCATTGCTATCGCCGGCGCACCAAGATATGACAGAAGTATGAATGCACATGCCTTTGACGAAATTGGGTTAGATATATGTTGTGCGAGGCCATCACTGTACCGTGATTGTACTCGAATGCTTCGATACTGTTGACAACGCATGCGGTACAGTGGTGATCAGGGAATGATCGTCATATCCGCAGAAGACTTCATGCAACTCTACGGCTTGAAGAAGGAACGATCGATGCGGGTGTCAAGTCTGATGAGTGGTGATCTTGCCCACCATGGCTATCAAGTTCGGCGACGCAGCAATCGCGTAGAAAACTGAGTCAATTTTAACCAACCTCCATGCATGAAAAACTTCTTGCCGCTAGCTAGCGCTTTTCGACCATGCATTTCTGCTTTGTCTTTGCTCAGCACGATACTAAAACAGTCAGGCATATTCCGCAGCTTGAAGGACGAAACGAGCATGTCGAAACGTTGGCAAATAACCGTATGATTGGGCGCGATGGCTGGCGAGTGACAGACACTGGCAGAGGAGGGGCACTTGCTTGACCGATCTCTCATTTTTCCTCGGGTCTCTGACCAAGGATTCGCTAGTCTATACGAGGATTCAGTGTGACAGTCCTGGTATCCTAGCTGCTATTTCTGCCATGTCAATTCTTTTTCCCGCAGCTTACGATTAATGTTGCCATAGCAGTATCCAGCAGTCGCCGAGGCATATGGTAGCCGGCAATGAGGAAGGTTTCTTATGTGCCGATCGGCTATTAACATCATTATGTAGTGTCCTATTGACCTCGGGAATACTTAGGTTACTCCATATCGGAAATATCGTGCCGGATTTTGGTCAGCAACAAGCCCAGCTGTGTTGGCAGTATTCTGGGACTGCTTACTTCCTAATTGTCTCGGTCTCACGTACAACACGATTCAATACTGGGATCATTTTGATTATTGTGGTGCCATGCATTGTAGCATTTTTTTGTTGTGTCTCGCGCCAACCCCACGCGTCCAGTCTGCCGAAGTGCGCTGGGAAGGCGACATGACGGGATCTGTAATTGACGGGGTAGGTAGGAAGACGATGGCGCGGCAGCGCGGCTTGCGCTAATGCCTCGGGAAGTGCCAAGTTGTGCTCCCCGAGACTCTAATTTATTCTGATTAGTCCGTACACAATCCATCCCCGGGGCAATTGTCACGTTTCGGCCATGTGCACTACAGTATTTTGTGCACTTCATGAGTGATTCGGAGAGTTTTAGGTGGAAGTCTCGAGCTTTCGTGAAGAGAAGTTCGTCCATGACCAGACACTGCTTCGCCTAGGGATATATCGTACAGTATATTCTGTTTGTTTTGTAGTCTGAGTTTTTTGAATCCGTGTAGGATTGTGCAACGTGATCGAGTCGTTCCAGAGGTGAACAAGGGAACAGTCCTGTGTACCTAAGCCATTACCAGGACCTCAGGCAATCATGAGTACAGCCTTGCGGGAATGCAAGGCTGTATACCAAGCTATCCGAGTCCAGTTCGAGTTGGCTTACTCCGTAGAGCTTGTGAGCATTCTCAGCCAGCACTAAGATCGGAGAAGCATTGCACAACCTTGGCCACCACACAACGATGTCGTTGGCACTGGTAGCGCGCAAACCTGTCTAGCCGACTGCTACCGCCAACTGCTGTATTGGATACAGTCAGCAAGGGCATCTCACCCCACAAGTCCAATCGAGTCGACAGGAGGATGTACTGTACTTGGTGGCAGTGGGTAGTCGATTACAGTAGTGTCAGCACAACCGCGAGTTACCGCACACTTGGTGAACTCACCAAGCATGAAGGTGTTCGAGAGCTTTATCTACTGTACTCTGTGCTCTCTATCTGATGTTTCCCGCCAATCGGACATTGAGGTTCATGTTAGCTGTACGTGATGCGCAGAGTAGTCAGATCGTATACTCAATCCCGCACCTCTAGGTTGATCCAAAGGTCCTCCACATCACCACGTTCTACGGGTACTCCATGCAGTTAGACAGAGACAATCGTCATGGATTGTACAGTACAATTACTGTAGCACGCTCAACTTTTCGAAAGACCCACCAACTAGAAGTCCTCCACAAGCTGTTTACTGTAACAATCTTCTTGACAATCTGGCATTTTACTAGCTGCGAAATTGGATAGGCAATACTTGCACCTAATTCGTTGTATGTACGCTCGTGACACCACAGACTTTGCTTCACCACGTGTGACTTGCATGCAGGGTGATAAGTTGCCAATGATAGCATGATACGCATCGGGTACAAGTACAGGAATGCTGAAATAAGCACTTCGGCAGATTTGACTTTCAGCTGAGCATCTGACAACCCCAACTAGCAAGGGTATGTTGCACTGTCTAGCCCCGCGGCAGCATGATGCATCTCGAAGTGAAAATCCGTCAGAAAACGGCAGGCAAGCATAAGAGAGTGTGCATGCAAGACCTGAAACTGATGGCAACCAGTCCCACTTTGTTTTATGCCTGTCAGGATAACTCTGTTGGAGACATGTCCAAATTTGAAGCAATGGTACTGTAGTAGAAGTGCTTTACTGTATCGAAAACCTTGCTGACGGACTGGAGCAATATGCGACCCTAATAGATTCTTGTGCTCTATCAGCGTGGTTGGGCAAGAGATAGCAAGTGATGTTTGAGAAAGCTACAACACTGAGAGTAAAACTAGTATCCTCCTGAGAACGCTACTGCAATGCTTTCCAACTTTGTTAATTCCGAATTAGTGCCAGTCTTGCCATTGCAAGTTACAGGCAGACTAATATTGTAAAGGGAAGAGGCCTTCCCGAGGGCATTCACATGTACAGTAGCGAAGCAAGGCTCCTGCCCTGCGCAAGTCTGCAACCTCCAATTTTGTACTCGGGTAGAGACTTGGTTGTCCTCCTACCAGAACTGTGTTGGTTGGCATTGACCAGATTGTTTCTATCGATACAGTAGGTAGGTTCACAAAACAAGATTGAGCCACTCAACGGAACTTCTCACCTTCAATTTCGAGAAGTCGCTCAGAGTGTTCACCGCAGCTTCGGCACCCACAGTAATAGCCGTGCTTTGAGTAGTGAAGTCTGTTTACACGACCGTTCAGTGAAACTGTGCGCATCAGCACTGCTACGTCACGACTTTTTACGAGCAATTCCTCGAGTCCCGTCGAGTCCGGTCGGGAAGCACGCCTAGTCTCGGCCTTACTATCTGTCACCATTGCTGGTGCGCGTACGAATGCGAGTAAGAGGAGGAATACTGCAAAAGAAGAACTTTACTTGAGAGAAGAAACCCTCGCAAGGATAACGTCTAGATCGTTTCTAGCAGACTTTCGAGAAGTCGGCGATTAGGACAGGGATCAACTCTAACTTCCAGGCACAAACGCAATCTTGAACAACTTCGCAGAACAGACTTTGAACTTCCAAGCACAAACACAATACCTGACTCCATCCAGAGCCTCTTTGGCCAAGGTCATTACGAGCAATCTGCATCACTTGATTTGTGCTCTTCTCGCCCCCAGCCGGACCTTTTCATCGCTTGTGGACAAGCTCTTTATGCTGGCATTGGGTTGCTGCAATCAAGTAAGTCCACATCTCGTCCTCATGTACACGCGCACCACATGATGCGCGAGCTCCTTCTGCTTCGAGCTGATTACCAGATCCATCACGGTTGGCGTCGCCACTTTGGTCATGGGTTGGACATGCACAACCAGGTGCAAGGATGTGCGGTCAACCAGCTTGGATCAACAAGATTCCACTTTTACGAACGCGTCCATTTTTCTTAGCTCGAAACCCAGCGGTTCGATTGAGATGATCGTCTCACTACCTTGGCCAAGTTCCACAGTCTCACTGAAGCTCGTGCAGTGATAATCATTCTTGCGTATTTGCTAAACTCAAATAAACTACTTCCATTTGGTCATTTTCTTTCCGAAATCTTCAAGCTAACGTCTCGATCAGCAGTTCCTTGTCAACCGCAACGGTATTGTTCAGGTTCAAAGACGCGGCTTTGCCTCCCCTCGAAGCCTACGGAGTATGCCCGATCCTGCTTGAGCTCAGGCTAATCTCTTCCGCTCCTCCTCGCGTCACTCTCCTATCGTACGCACTTACACATGCACTATTTGTGGCTATTTGCACTACAGTACGTTGGTACAGCTGAACACAAGACCTCCAGAGTTCGACACTAGGGAACTCTCTTACTAGAGGAAACGTTCATCCCTCGCCATTTCTTTGGTCAGTTTGGGATCTCGCGAACTTTGATCAAGCTAAGCTTGTTATAAGTTTGGGACCATCGGATTGGCTCCAAACTAGATATTTATCTTACCCCTCTATCTCCCCGTGCGCGCAAGGTGTATGGTGGTTGACCTTACAGCCACTGGTAGCAGTCCGCTCAACCTTCGAGCTGCTCAATCTGGCAGGTTGCATGTTCCGGTGCTGGCGGCCTTCACCATTCATATCATTCCACACCTTCTCGCTACAGGTGCTGCTGTGTTCTGTTTTGACCTTCTCTGCCAGCAACGCGAGAGTGTCGGCAACTAAGCATATAATTGCTTACTACGCTACCGCCTGATATTCAACTTTAAAGCTCTGACTTTCGCTTAACCTAAAGCTTCTGCAAAGTTCTCTGACTTGCCCGATCGAGTTTATACCTTATCAACAACAAACGTTTAACATATTTCGCGCATATTTAGGTTGAGTTTTCATTATGTCTTCGGGCGGCGCAGCTCTCCAACCTACCTTCACAGGTCATGTTGCTACAACTCAAGATGCGCTCATTCTGTTCGAAGGCTGTCTACAGGGTCATCTATCTCATGTCCCTCGACGGCCTCATGACAGAGAGAGAAGTACTTTGATTCGAAGTGGATCCGTATTCATTTACGAAGAGAACGCCTCTGGAATCAAAAGATGGACGGACGGCGTGACGTGGAGTCCCTCTCGAATATTGGGCAATTTCCTGGTGTATCGGGAGCTCGACAAACCATTTCCTCCAGGAGAGAAAAAGCGAGCAATGAAGAAGCCCAACAGACGACCGAGTCGACCAGGGGAGCCCTATCCACGACCTGAGGGTCGACCTAGCGAATATTCATCCTCGGGAAGTCCAACCGGAACGTATGGCAACGAGCGGCAGCCTACGGATGCAGAACGACAACTTATAGGCAGTTTGGTCGACTCGTACGGATTCAAGATGGATGGCCTTGTGAAGAAGACCATGAGTGTAACGGTTCAGGGCGTCACACACCACCTAGTGTCGTACTATAACGTGAACGATGTCATGGCTGGCTCTTTGCGTACTCCTTCGCAGACCGATTCGCTGCAGTATATCCGACCACGGCCGGAACTGACTCAAAAGCAGAGCTTTCGATCTCCAATTGAGGACGGTGAGGATGTGAGCGAGTTGGCCGGTCAACAAGGCTATGCATACCGCATGGGAGCCGGCGGTGGGTACGAGTACGGGAAGCAGCCTCAGTACTACCTATCACAGCCATATCCGCCCATGGCTGGACAGCCGCCGATGCACGCTCAGTACCCTGGACCAATTCCTTCGATGGCACCGAACTATCTCTCAGCTCCTGTTCCTACAGGACAGATGGGACAAGATCGAACACAGTATGGTCATTACGATCAGAATGGTTACGGAAGGACAATGCCGCCTACACCGGCCAGCTCGATACCGACATCTATGGCAGATCGAGGGCAATCACACGGTATCATGTATCCGCCCACTACTATGGCCAGGCCAATCCCCGCTCTTAGTCCTGTATCGATGGACTCTAGGAATAACATGTCTTACCGACCCTCAAATTATGGTAGTATTCAGTCAATCACCAACCCAGGGGAGGCGCAGCGACCCACACAACCATCTCCAGTTATCAAATACGAGGAACGACGAGACCACCAGCAGCCATCAGCCCCGCCATTTCCAAACCCAGCACAGCCATACTATGGACCGAGCCAAATGGCAGGCGCATGGACTACTCCTGCTCAACAATAGTGGAAGAAGGAGGAAGCTTGAAGGCGCAGAGATCGTAGTGGTGCATGTGGAAGTTAATGATGGAACCACTCTAATAAACGCATTTCTATGTCACGCATCAGCATATTGTTAGGGAGGACAAGCGTGCTTATCTGTTGATTAATCGAACATAGCATGTCCAAAGTTACTTGAACAACATAATTGTTTCGAAGCTCCTTTCTGTCAGTGACCAAACATGGCTGCACACAGTGCTGAAAGGGAATGAACTCGCGAGCTATATGCATCTGAAAGCGACAGTGCATTGATGCGAATTGCTGAAAAAGTCAAATGTGGTTGTAGTTCGTATCAGGACAAGGAGACAGTATTGTGACGAATAGCACTCGTCGATAGAAGTTTGTGGTACCTGTACTGCGCTGCGAACTATTGACGGGGGAGGATCGGCCCCTTAAGATATGCAGTTTCAGCGGCAAGGTTTAACAAAGCAACATGACAATTCTCAAAACTTTCTGTGCCGATCTCGGCAGCGCTTGCCTTCCAGATATTGAAGTTTTGTAAATTGTTCCTCTACAAAGTACAGTACAGTACTGTAGTCACTCATTGTTCTGGGACTTTCTCCCAGACCTTACTATAGTGAAAGATTACACAGGGAAGGAATACAATTGCTTGGCTCCGCACAATACCTCGCAGAGCGTGCCAACGATCTGGTCGAAACGAGGTCCGGTATTGCCATTACAGTTGCGCAGCTCTTTGTACCATGTATACCTACTGATGCTCTTGCTCTGGTAGTTTTAGCCCCCTTTCCCCAGCTTTCTAGCTGCTCTCCTCTATAAGCACTCCATAAGGAAACTCTCAGTCCCTGCCATTAATGCTTTCCATGAGGCATGCACCTAGAGGTTAGTCTTTAGTTAGTATAAATGTGAGATATGCTGCTACACAAGAAGTGGAGTGAACTCTGCTCACAGTGTCCCATCATTGTCTCTAAGCCTTCGAGCTAACGAGTTTGACTTCATTTGTTCAGCCAGCCCAATCTGTAATAAGCCTCAGGCGGCAGGTAGCAGGCTGCAAAGCTTCCTTGTGAAAAACCTTGGTCTCATTTCGGACGTGGAAGCCGTGTTTGTCTCCTACCCAGTACCTGACTTAGCACTGCAGTTCGACAGCTATGCGCAATCAAGCATCAGCCTGGTCAGTTGAGTGTAGCTGCATCACGTCGTGGACAGCAGCTTCCTTTGATAGTGTGATCAATCTAGGCACATCTCATGAACCCCCTTCTCATCCTTGCCTTTCCTCTGTATGACCAGACATCCCCAGGGCAGCAATGCTTGCAACCTCTGGTCGAGCAAATATACCACGTATACTTTGATCTCGATGTACATACCATGTTTCTGCAAATTGAGGCGCAGCTGAAAATCCTCATCCGCGACATTGCAACCTTGCATACGCTTCGAGAGAAACCGGGAACCATGTTAAAAGATAGGGTGATGATGCTGGGAACTCAAAGAATTGCTTCTGATCACAGCACGCTACACCATCGATTGACCTTCTTGAGGGCTGTCAGCATCCGTCTTGCAAAAGAGGAACAAAAATTCCTTTGCTACGCCTCTGAAGTAATCGATATTGCAGGAGGGAGGTGTCAGACTCAACGATACTTCCTCGAAGATCATCGACATGTACAAAAGATTGAGAAGCTCGATAACCGATGGACGGACATGCTTGAACGGTGATCTCATGGTTGCCCCTAAGTACTGATTGACAACACGTATAGACAGCAATGGGTGCCGGCACACAGCGACTCACTTAATCTGTTCGTTCGAAGCATAAGCCAACAAGCCAGTTCCCATGGGAGCCCTATACTCTGTTCAGTTCCCACGCTGAACCGGTTAGAAGACTTCTACGTCAAGCAGCGCGACAAAGCCCGAAATGACATACCTTGCACCACAAAACAGTCTCATATTCATTAAGATGGGATTGTCGTTAAGATCACCTACTATATCGTGAGAGGTGGATGTACTGCCGGCGCGAGACAAGGCTCTGACTGTCGCCTACAAGTACCAATGAAGAATGACATAGGTATGTGATATCAATGCTTCACAATTAGCTGAACCAAACTGGACCGAACCGTTTGGCCTAAGCAAAACAAATTTACTCTTCCAGGAAATCCGCTTCGTATGAAGTATGCAAGTCTCATATATTGCAGTCGTCTTTAGCATCTCACTAAAGCATACGGAGTTGGCATTGATCAGCAATGACATTTGGACTAATATAGCGGCCGATGTTTCGGCACCTGACTCTGCACAAGCCACAGGGCAAATGCATGTAAGCTACTTCAGCTTTCCTGAGGGACAGCCTTGTATGGAATGACAACGACGTACGTCGCCGAGAGACGTCAAACCACAGCGCTGGATCAATTGTAGGCATTTAGGACAGGTTTTCCTGGATCACCGAGGCAAGCAAGCCATTCCCGGGGCGGAACTTTTGATGTGCTCAGCCAAGCACAACCATCAGCTTGGGGCTGAGGTGCCCGGAAAACGCACGGGCGATAGCACCTATGGAATCGTCTTTCGGCGTGTGGCTTTACATCAGATAAGACTGACTACGCCCCGTGACAGAACTTCTGTCCCAAAGAAGACTTGTGGTACCGGAATTTGCCACTCCGCTGATGGATATCAGCTCGTTACACAAGTCCTTAAAATATGGTTTCGGTCCAGAGAAAGGGCATGCATAAGCTCAGGGGATGTCGTGCAGAAGGATAGACTTTACCACTGCTGTGGTACGCTATATCGATCGAGAAAGCAAAATTTTCGAAACCTGGAAGTGAACCCGGAATAGCACAATACGAGCGATGGGGGCCTTCAATCTCGATATGCCCGGTCCGCAACTAAAGTACCCCGGGAATCGTGTCCGGCCAATGATAGAGGCTGCCCTGCTTGGCGAATCTTTCCTACTCTTCGAAATACGAGGACAACACTTTCTTTCCGTGATCTTGATTGTGTAAATCATTGCACTTGAGATGGACCTCACTTATTGCATGACAATCCATTTGAATGCCTTACTGCTCTGCTCGTCGAAATGCTCGTGCTGTACCACATATACCAACAATCGCCCATTCTCGTGCGACTCTGCTTTGCTTCCAACCACGACACGAGCTCTCCCAAACACATCCAGGAAGCTAGTATTGTATTTCCTGCGCATTCACGAAACTCATGTGCTTTGTTCCTGCCCAAACATGCTCGAGACAGAAACATCAATTGCCAAAAGCTAACACACACATACACACGAACGAAGAGATTACACATCATCCACCACGAATCGCAATAACTATAGAACTTTCACAACACCCGCGCGAACGAGCATACACAATCCGCATCTAACTCCAGCTCCAACACAGCGATCACTCGCATCTTGCCCCCACTGTTATTGACTGTTAAAAACTAGGTATTGTACGTATGTACCAAGGTCCTGTAGCGATCGAACCTCAACCGAGATGGGAATGAAATATACACGATTTTCCATACATCGAGACTCACACAGTGGCAAGCATAGGCTAGAAACAAAACAAGAGCCCGCCCCCTCCCTCATCACTCATTCTCTGGATCACGATCACCTCAATGATTCGTTCTTGCTTTGGAGGGATAGGCGCGAGAAATCTATGAAGACATGGTGAGGGAGGACGGAAGGGATATGAGATTAGATGTAACGCAGAATGGTGTTAGATTAAACTAGATACTGTACATGTATCAGGTGTCTTGTGTACTCGAAGTTGATGTTATTTTTATGTCTATGGAATGGTATCGCATGATCGCAAGTCGGTATGGTCAATCTCAATGTTACTGTCCGTGTCCGTGTCTATGCGACTATCACCTTCCGACTGCTCTACCTAACCTTCCTTGTGCCGTTGTTGGGGCCTGGTCCGGCCACCCCGTGACAACTCCCTCGACACTCTCGAGAAAACTCTCACTGTTATGCACCGATGTTCCGCCTAACACGACTCGAACACCCGGCACAGACGCATTAATCGTAGCTACAGCTTTTGCTTCCTCAAAGGTTACTCCGCCGACCATGAAGACGATTATGTCTTGTGGTTTATCTTTTGTTGCTTGAGAGGACTCGAGGAAGGGGAATGATGTTGTGCTGAGGCGGCCTTTGATGAGAGATTGAAGGGTCGTGGAGAGGAGAGGAGTGTGTTGGGTGTAGACGTTTTCGACACCTTTGAGGTCTTTGAGGATGGACTTTTGGAAGCGTGTGAAGGGATTGATCAGTATGTTGCTGGTGTCTGTTTCAGCAGTGGGAATGAGAGATGGGCCGCCGCTTGGCAGGGGTTGGAGGGAGGAAGCGTAGGCTAATAGGGCGGGAATGAGGGAGAGTTTTGTGGATGGGATGTCGGCGATTGTGGTGAGAAGATCGAGGAGGATGGGGAGGGCGTTCTGTGGGTTTTTGGCGTAGCGGAGAGCGTAGAGAGCTACCAGGCGGAGTTTGTTGGTGGGCTGGACCTGTGGTTGAGGAATTATTTGTTGGAGAGCTTTGAGGTCGGCGGTGTGGTTGTCGTTGCAGACAAGGGATTGCTCTAGTTCGGATACGTCGAGGAGCTGGTTTGCTGCGACGAGGCGGGAGAGTTCGGATACTAGGGTAACGTGTTTGGAGACGTTGCCCGAGAGTTTGCGGAACTCGGGGTAGTCTTCAATGAAGCGCTTCATGTCATTGATGCTGTTAATCTCGGTATTTGTCTTCGTACGGGATTGGTATTGAGAGACGTAGTCTTTGATTGTGGAACCTAGGTCGCCGAAGTTTTGATACATGTTCTTCTTGAAGAACGGGTCTTGGTCTGGCGTGAGAACGATTTCTTTGAGTTCAGGTCGGATGTCTGGAACGTTAGATAAGTCGACTCGACCGTTGTGGATACCAAGGAGTTCGTGCACTTGGGCTTGATAAGTCCATTGAGTAAGGAGAGGAGTAGTTGGATCATCTCGCCGGTCAAGGATGAGTAGTATCGGGGGAGTATCTGGCCTTCGAGTTGTACGGTTGAAATCAAACAGTTGCTCTTCCTGCGTTATGCTGTAACGAACTTCCGTCGCGAGTTTCTTGGCCATTAAACTGGTTTTCTGGTAACGTATGACGGGATTTTTCTTGAGGGATAGCAGCAGGGCCAGCACTCCTTCTGTCGTTCGTTGGAGGTCATCTGTATTCCACATATCTGGGCTGTGGCTCCAGAGTTTGTGTATGGGGTAGTTCAGATTTAGAGACATGAGGTCTGAATTCACCACGATATAGTCGGCAAAGTATTCTTGTACCACTTTGACAACTTCATGGTCGTCCACTTCTGCTAATCTTTCCAAAGACGACTTTTTTATTATGTTGCTGAAATAAATATTGTACTCTCCATACTTCGGATCTCTTAACTCGTCAATCAGATGCTGCACTGAATCTGGAGAAGGCCTGACAAAACACAAACAACGAAGATGTCGCATACGTTCTCGGGTAGAGTTGTCAAGACGATCGATGAGGAAGACTTCATGTTTGAGGAGAGCAGATTGTGTTATTGCTGTAGATACTATAGGCACAGTGTCGCCGTCAAGCAGAAGTATCTTCATCTTGGGGGTTTGAGAGGCTGCAACGCCCTCCCCAGTTCCCGCGATCTTAGTGACATAGTTCTGTACTGCTGCTGATACATCCATCCTGAGCAGCACAGCGCAAGTCTTGTTATCTCCGCTGTAGCATGACCGACACAAACACCTGACACGAAACGCTGGGCTGTCTAGAATATCGCTGTCGCTTATGTGCTGGAAGGATCACGACACGTTCGTTACTTTCCGTTCTGAACTTGTGACGATATCCAGCCGACTATGGTAGTCAGCCGGCTTGACGCGTGCTTGGAATGGGCTATCTGACTTTAGACCAGGAAGCCAATGTTGTTGTTTCTGTCAGTAACGATGGTAATGCTCCGCGTTGTGTCTGGTGGACGGTTCTCGTACTCCGTAAAAGTTGAGGTTTGGCGCACACCACACTTTCTTGTGTGACCACTCTTGAATGTTGGGACAGGTACTGCTAGTGATATGCAGGCACCACAATAGTCGCAGGGAGAATAAGACGAATAGGTGTTGACTGGACCATATGACGTCGAAGCTTAAAGGGATACCCCAACGCCTAACATTTATATTTGTTTCCCCCACCACCTTGAGTGCAACTTTTACGCTCCGGATTGTGATCATGTCTACATGAGAAAAGCCTGAGATTGACCATGATCCCGGGTATTAGTGTTCGTATGTTGTGAGCAAACATATGAATGCAATTGGTACTAATGATCCTCAGCGTTTGCCTATGCGGCCAAGCTCACCGGCGCATCCGTCGATGAGCTCAAACTTCTGGGGACCTTTGTTTTCTCATACCCTCTAGCTGCTCTATTGAAGCGGCTTCCTGACAAGAATCCATGGGAGAAGAATATATTCATCATTGCTGTGTCGCTATTCTATCTTGTTGGCCTATTTGACCTGTGGAGTGGGCTTCGAACCATCCTCTTGAGCGCAGGCGGAACATATCTGATTTCCTACTATATCGATGGCTCTCTTATGCCATGGATCGTCTTCGTATGGCTCATGGGACATATGTCGATCAACCATATCGCCCGCCAAAACCTCAATGATTCTTCCACAGTCGACATCACTGGAATGCAGATGGTTATGCTCATGAAGCTCAGTGCATTTGCATGGAATGTCCATGATGGTCGAATTAAACCAGAGCTCCTGACTGATATTCAGAAGGATAGGGCGATCTATAAAATGCCCGGATTCCTTGACTATGCAGCATACGTTTTGTTCTTTCCTTCCTTGTTCACCGGCCCTGCTTTCGACTTCAACGACTACAAGAGGTGGATAGAAACCACAATGTTCGACACTGCTCCAGGTGATGTTGCTCCTCGTACCTACAAAAACAGACGAATCCCTCGATCCGGCACGCCCGCTACTATGAAGCTTGCTGAGGGTCTTTTCTGGGTCCTCGTATATCTTCAGCTCGGTGGAATGTACTATCCTGGTTTCTTGCTTCAAGACAAATACTGGAACTACTCCTTCTTGAGGCGTGTCTGGTACATTTATGCCCTTGCCTTCACTAGCCGAACGAAATACTACGGAGTCTGGACCCTGACCGAAGGTGCTTGCATCCAGAGCGGTTTAGGCTACAATGGCATCGATCCTCAAACCAAGAAGGCACGATGGGACAGATTGAACAACGTTAATCCATGGGGAATCGAGACTGCTCAGAACGCCAAGGGCTACCTGGAGAACTGGAACAAGAACACAAATCACTGGCTGAGGCACTACATCTACCTGCGTGTAACACCAAAAGGAAAGAAGCCTGGCTTCCGAGCTACCTTGGCCACGTTCGCAACTAGCGCCTTCTGGCATGGCTTCTATCCTGGCTATTACTTGACCTTCATTCTTGGCGCTTTCGTTCAGACCGCTGCCAAGAACTTCCGCCGATATCTTCGTCCATTCTTTTTGACACCCGACGGCAAACAACCGACAACTTACAAACTGTACTACGATATCGTTTGCTGGCTTGTCACTCAGACAGCTTTCTGTTTCGTAACAGCCCCATTCGTGATCTTAGGCTTCGGTGATAGTATCAAGGCTTGGGCAAGCGTGTACTTCTACTGCATCGCTGGAACAGGGTTATCCATGGCATTTTTCGCAAGCCCCGCACGAAAGTGGCTTGCCAAGAGACTCGACCAGCGAAACCATCCTCACGTTCTGCAGCGAACAAAAAGCGAGACTCGGATGCCAAATCTAGGTATGCTCGATACAGAAGAAATAGACCGTGCCATAGACGAGATCAAGGAGGAGGTGGACACTCGTCGAAGGCGAGGTAGTAAGGTCGAATTTCCAAATGGCGATGCATTGAAGAAGGCTATCTCCGAGCGTGTCTGGCTTCATAGAAACGGGGCCGGAAACTCTGGGGCTGATGGTTCGAAGGTTGACATGGAACATGTTCACGACGCTGTCAAGGATACGCTGCTTGGTGATGCACGGAAATCACAGTAAGATGCAGCCTGAACTATGTTTGGTATTGAAAGCGACTTACGCTTGGTCGGCCTGAATCTGAAAAGCACTTTTGCACTTGCACTGGGCAGCCTGATCAAAGTACATCAATCTAATGACTTTGAGGACCACTAATACGATGATGCACTATTGGTTTCACATGTTTACATCATGTATCTTCGTTTACATTGATGCCCACCACAATGGCCACCCGGTAACCTTTTAAGTTGAGCCAGTCTTGTGGGATGACTGCGATCTGGGAGCACTTCAGCCATTCTAGCAAACACATTGTCCCCCTTGTATAGATAGACAGCTGGTGAAGTTAGACCACGCACCATTCCTACCGAGCTCGATGGCACGATCTTCACTGGGAGAAGTTGGCAGAAGGTACAGACAAATTGTGTCGAGGTCAAGTCTAAGGCTGGAATACTTTGAAACACCACAAGAATCTAAACCAGAGGAAGACTTACTCAACAAAGAGTCTGCGAAGAAAGTGTCACGCTTTTTGAGTCTACTGCGCTACACGGTCTATCAGAGACTGTACACTCTTGTCATTTTACCCAATTTGGTGGCAATAACATACCTGTCGGTCGAGAAGGACCTCCTACATTCACCTGCAACATGCCTCAACGCTGTCGCCTTCAACATTGCAGCTACCATTCTTATTCGGCAAGAATATATCATTAATTTACTGTACCGGACAATTGGCTGCATACCGCACTGGGCACCGTTTGCAATTCGCAAACGAGCAGCAAAGCTCTATCACCTAGGCGGCATACACAGCAGTGCAGGAGTCGCGGCCGCCATTTGGTTTCTTCTGTTTAACGTTGCTGCAGTTCGAGAGTGGTCCTCAGATATTCCATCAAGCAAGGCCGCGATTGCTACTATATCTGTGTCCGCTGTGGTGGTAATTCTGTTCTTACAGATACTGCTGTTCTCAACTTCGAAATTTCGGACAAGATATCACAACACGTGGGAGCAAATACATAGATTTGCTGGATGGCTGTTGCTTGGTTGTTTTTGGGTGCATTTGATAGTGTACAACATCTACCGATCAGAATGGCCACAGACACAGCCGATTGGCAAGCTCTTTTATGCGAATCCTGGTTTTTACACCCTTGTCATTTCAACTCTCTCCATCATGCTTCCTTGGCTCTCGCTACGGAGGGTGAAACCACGGATTGAAGGGCTCTCCAAGCACGCGATCCGCCTCCACTTCGATTACGCCAGTATCAGCGCATGCAAGACGCCCAGATTCGCCACCGATCCTCTGTTTGAATGGCATTCCTTTGCGAGCATACCAAACGAACAGGCCAAAGGATTCTCGATTGTGATATCAAGAGCCGGTGACTGGACGGGCAACATCATTGATAATCCACCTCAATACTTGTGGACAAGAGGACGGCCAGCACGAGGAACATTGTACATGGCTAAACTCTTCAAGACGATCTTGTGTGTAGCAACTGGCTCCGGCATTGCACCAATTCTTGGACTGTTCGCCATACCCAACACGAGATTTAGAGTGCTATGGGCTGCTCCAAATCCGGACACGACATTTGGTGCCGATGTTGTTCGAAAGGTGCTCCAGGCGGACCCCGAAGCCGTTATCTGGAATACTCGAGTAAGTAGCAGACCTGACCTTGTCAGAGAGGCGAAACGAATGTACGATGAAAGAGAAGAAGAGATTGAAGCTGTCTTTGTGATTAGCAATGAGGAGACTACGACAAGGATTGTCTACGGCCTGGAAAGTAAGGGTGTGCCTGCATTCGGACCGATCTTCGACTCCTGAAGGGTTCCAGTCAGCATACAAGCAGTAAGCGTGCATAACCTAGAAAGCTATATCAATGTCAAGGGCGGGATTCAAAAAGTGTTGTTATCGAGCGAGTCAGATGAATCTAAACAATTTGAAGTAGCGATTTCGTAACTTCAAGAGTGCTCCGTTCTATGATCTGGTCAGCGTCAACGTTGTCTCCTTCGATACCTATGTAAAGATTTTGACCCTTATCGTGCTGTCGTCGTTGGTACTTTCGTAGTGAACAAACCAACCACGTTTTGGCGGACCCACCCCTGGACCAGGGACCCCACTAACATGTACGTCATATTGAAGCACGCGGTGAAATGCAGTGCTTCTGCTCAAAATGTTGTTTTAGCATGCTGGTATCTCGACAACTTTGACTAACGCGACTTTCTGAGCATGCTTACTGAAGTACTCGAGCAGACTGGCGTCGCCAGGCTCGTTGGAAGACAGGAGCAGGATGTTCCTCAAGACAGTCTTCTGGCCAAAGCATGGGTGAGCCATTCAAAGACCATGTCTACTCATAACTAACCATCAAAGGCAGCAGCAATGTACCCATTTCAGCTCGCTATAACACCGACGGCTATCAAGGCCTACCTCATTTACTTCCTCCTTTCCATCGTCTCCACTATACTCATGTCCACCTCGAATGCTGCCTGGGGTCTCTTTTACTACAATTACATCCCGCAGAAAGACCTGTCAGGACCACTATACATCCAATACGCAGCGGGAACCCATCCGAGAGCAGAATATTCTATCAAGAGCAACGTCTTGATTTCCCAACAACCATACGATATCTCTATAATATTAAATATGCCGCGAACACCAACCAACATAGCAGCAGGGAACTTCATGCTAGATCTGACGCTTCACGGAAGTGGTTCTTCATTACACCATTCCAGGCGTCCTGCAATCCTGCCATACTCTTCTAAAATCACCGATCTTGCAACTACCTTCCTTAACTTACCTTTCTACCTGGTAGGCGCCCGCGATCTAAATTCAATAATCCTGACTATACCTATGTTTGAAGAACTGCAATTTGCAAGAGGAAGGGACAACATTCCAACACATGTAGAGCTAGAAGTCCGGACACAAACCGCCCATGATCTTCAGGTCGGCTCTTGCCCTCCACAACCACAGCTTCAGATTTACAGTGCCGAGATCACGTTTCATTGTCGGTTCCGTGGCCTTCGCTACCTGGTCTACAACTATCGTTACCTAGCAGCTTTTATATTCCCACCAATCTTCTACGTGACGTCCTTCGCAACTCTAATCATCGTCTGGGCATTAATTACAGTACCCAAATGGAACCATCATTCCTTTGTCAAATCCAGCCCCGAACAACCAAACATCAAATCCGAGCCAGAAACGTCAGATCGCCTCAAAACAGAAAGCGACAACGACATCAGCATCAAAGTGGAAAAACAAACACCAGCACTATCAGACCGCGACATACCAACCACATTCCCCGCCCTCGGCCGCAACGCAAAACCACTACAATACAATCCACAAGCATCAGAACCACCCTCTGCACCTCCCTCATACGATCAAGCTGCTCCAGTACAAGAAGACAACGATCACCAAGCCCACGCAGACGACGAAGACGAAGAAAGCGAGGACGAATGGCAACAACTCCAGCGCATAAGAGAACGCATGGCAAAAGAAGCCCAGGCCCGACAACGGCAAATGCGATTGCAAATGCAGCACGACTCGGGCATAGGAACGAGTTTAGAGAGTGAGAATACGACGATAAAATCGGAACCGGGATTGGTGAGGAGGAGGAGCCAGAGAGAGCAGTGACGATGGTGGGATAGATGGAGTAAATAGTCTTGATTTTGCTCGGGTGTATCATATGGGCGTGTAGTGAGTGTATATCATACGTATTGAATGCTACGAATATATTGGTTGAATCTTTTACTCTGGTTCATGTCCAATTGTCAAGTAACTTACTTGAATTTCATGATGCTATGTTTTCGACGACCACTATACTGTACTGTATTACTCTCACATCAACATCAAGATCTCGAATCCAACTCTGACTGACTGATGGGCAGGGCTCTATAATAACGAACATAGACGACATAGGTATGTAGATCTACATAGGTCACTGACGTACATGTACTTTGTGAGGACTTATCGTACCTGTTGTCCAGGCTGATGTACCACTGTAGTAGCTGGTTGTAGAGTAACATGACACTACATGATATGACAGTGTGCAGACATCAATTGGGACATCTTGGTTCAAGTCACCATCGTCTACTTTATCTAGAGGATGTGTGATCGCTAATACTAATGATTATCTTCTATCTAACTCATCTACCTACTCTCATCAATTCTCAAAACACGTAACAATCAGAGAACACCACTCATTTCCCACTAGGTGCTCTTCTTCAACCCCTTCCTCTTCTCCAACAACTTCCTCACCGGCTCCTTCAACGGATTCTTCCCCCTAAACCTCAAGAAAGTGGAAAAATAAACAACAGCATAATTAAACAAAATAAACGCCACAAAAATGCCCAAATCCCGCCATCGATGGCCATAAGACACACTGAAATTCTTCCCGAATTGATCACCATTAGCATACTGACAGAACTCGCAGATTCCATTCAGACCAGTCTGCACATAACCACCCGCCTCCGCGATATAAGGCCCTGCATAGCTCTGACACGTCTGGCCCGGTGGAGCGTTGAAGCGAGCGAATTCGTTTGTTTTGCAGACGACTGGTTGGTCGTGGATTGCGACGCCCAGGAAGCCTTCGAGGAGGTAGTGGAAGGGCGTGAGCCAGTACATCCATTCGCGCCAGAAGGAGGGGAGGGATTGGGCGGGGACGACGACGCCGCAGAAGGAGACGATAAAGAGGAAGAAGAGGGGGACTAGGAGTGAGGCGAGGAGGTCGTTGGGGCTGAAGGAGGCGATTGCTTGGCCGAAGCTGGTGTAGTAGAGCTCGAAGAGGATGACTAGGAGGTAGGTGAAGCCGCTGGCGAAGCCGGAGGTGCGGAAGCCCATTGTGCCCCACCACCAACAGCAGAAGTAGATTGAGCCGGCGAGGATACGGTAGGGGATCTCGACGATGACGGCGGCTGTGGTCCAGGCAAACCAGGAGTAGATTTTGGCGTTGTTTTCGCGGGATTGGAATATCTTTCTGCTGTTGAGGAAGACTGGTTGGAGTTGTTGGATTAGAGGTGGGGAGATGGTGAGTGTCATGAAGATGGAGAAGAGGCGGGATTGGAAGTCGATGGTGGCGTAGCCGAGATGGTAGAATGTGAAGCAGTTGAAGAGACCAGTCAGGATGTGGAGGAAGAAGATGCCCAAAGCGTAGTTTGGTGTCCGCCAGAATGCGATGAAGCTGCGTCTTACGACAGCCATTGTCTGAGTAGTAAGAGGCATGGCGTATTCTCGGTCGTCGCGGACATTGTCGGAATGCTCAACGTTCTTGCGCTTTTCGATCGTCTCATTAATCTCGCGGGTCTGTTCCTTGAAACGATCTGATTTTAGCCAGACATCGCCGTAGTCTGGGCCACTATAGTCGGGATTGCCAGCGCCAATGACTTCGAGCATCCATTCTGCGGGATTCTCGTTGGGTGGGCATTTAGAGCCGCCATTTTCTTCGAAATAGGAACGAAGTTTGGAACTGTCTTTACCTAGCTCACCAGCATAGACGACTCGACCTCCGGATTTCAGAAGAACCAAGTCGTCAAAGTGCTCGAAAAGAACAGCAGACGGTTGATGGATTGTGCAAAGGACAGCCTGGCCTGCATCTGCGAGTTTCCGGAGGAACCGGACAATGTTGAACGCTGCGCCCGAATCAAGACCAGAAGTTGGTTCGTCCAGGAAGAACAGCAGTTCGGGTTTGGAGGCCAATTCGACACCAATTGTCAAGCGCTTTCGCTGCTCAGCATTAAGCCCCTCGCCAATGGTACCGATTGTGGCACCTGCAATGTCTCGCATTTCCAGGAGGTCAATAATAGTCTCGCAATATTCGTATTTGTCTTGTGTCGAAACCTCCCTCGGTTGCCGGAGCAAAGCAGAAAATCGTAGTGCTTCTCTAACAGTGGCGGTGGGCTCATGAATATCATTCTGCTCCGCAAAACCGGTGGCACGTTGAAAGGACTTCGGTAACGGTCGGCCATCAACTAAGAATGTGCCACTAACGGTACCAAAGTTGATTCTGTAAAAGGTTAGAGACAGTTCACCTAATATAATCCTTTGTTAAACGTACCTCTGAGCAAGAGTGTTGAGCAATGTGGTTTTTCCAGCACCTATCACAATCTGTCAGTACGAAAATTCTTTACCAAATCGATTCGTGTCAATAACGCACCTGACGCTCCCATGAGAGCAGTTAGTTTCCCAGGCTTAACAACTCCTTGAACCTTCTGCAGCAACTTTCGTTCCCCTCCTTGATAGGGGATGGTGTAATCAATATCCTGGAAAGTGAAGATCGTCTCGTTCTTCGCAAGATTCTTCACAGCTCCATCGTCTTCCTTCTCTTTGCTTGACGTATCTGTATCTGTTGAAGAGATTTCCTTCCGAGGATTGGTATCTTTCTCGGCTAGTTTCTCTTCGTCATCGTTGCCTTTGCGGCCACCCGTTTCGATTGATTCCTCAACTTTCTTAGGTACTTGACCACGCTTGAACATGGTGATTGCACCACCTCCAGCATTGGGTTTCATCCTCTCCATGCCGATGCAGGTGATTGCCAGGAAGAAGAAGAAAAACACCCAGAGAAAGCCAAAATTGCGCCATAAGTGACTGCGCGAATAACTGAATGAAGCTTCTATGTATGCAGCTCCGTTCACAGTCGTCGAGCCAGGAACGGAGCCCGCAAGAGTACAGGACTGGTATTGTGGTGATGCACCATTTCCTTGAGGTACCAAGAATGGTGGAACACACTCTAGTTCCAGGTTGTAAAACTCGTTGGCCATGAGACATTCGAAGCCGTACTGAATCCAATTTATCCATCTGAGCCAGCCAAACCAAGGCCGCATTTGTGCAGGTGGAATAAGATAGCCTGTGTAAACAACCAGAATTTGAATCGAGATACCCGTTATCTTGGTGGCATCGTCCAGTGTCTTACAGATAGCTGAAATGGCCCGGAAGAACGCATATGTCACCATGGTCACCATCCACAAAATAAGCACGCATATAAAGTACTGCGAAGCTGTGGGAGCCAATCCAGCCATCCAGTATATTATTATGCTGAACAAGAACACCTGTATGAAGACCAAGGGCACATCGACGACGGTCTGAGCGAGGGCGTATGCGCTGGGGTGATTGAATGAGAAGTTCTTGTGCTTCATCAAAATGGGCTTAGATTCAAATGCAGCGGTTTGCTCTGCCAGTGCAAGCAGGGCGTTGAAGAGAAGAATGAAAAAGAGAACACCACCCCTGGTAAATGCACCATTTGTGTTGCTGGGCAATTGGAAGAACAAACTTCCCACAATGAGGCCTTGGAAGACGATGCCTCCCCACTTTCCGATCAGTGAAGCTCGATCGCCTAGCATGACTAAGAATTGACGCTTTGTGCAAGCAATGACCTGTTGGTGAAATGGAATAGTGTAGTTCTTCTTTTGATTCTTCTTCGATGTGTTTTCGAGTCGTTCTCGGCGTCGTGATTCCAGTTGCGCTTCGAAGTCCTTCATATCGTCCAAGTTCTTTTTGTACGCGCTACTCTTGCGGTACGCATCGGCAAAATCAGTGGCAGACCTGGGGATACGGTCTTCAAATCCTTCTCGGATCGTTCGTTCATGAGGATCAGTTACAGATGTCAAAAAGTCAGCTGTTGTCCATCGTTTGGGGCAATCGAAGCCTAGATCGACGAAGTACTGCTTTGCATCATCTGCACTGCCGTAGTAGAGGCATTGACCTTCATCAATCAGGAGGACTTTATCAACCATCTCGTAGAGTGACTCTCCGGCTTGGTAAAGAGACACTGCAGTTGAAATACTGGCCATATTGGTGAGTGTTCGGAGAGACTGAATGTATTCCACCGCAGTAGACGCATCCAGACCTTTCGAGCTATTGTCCCAGCCTTGCACCGAGGCTCTAGTGACGAGTGCCTCAGCTATGCTGACCCGCTTACGTTCACCACCCGACACTATGTTTGCGTTAGTTTCTTAGAAATCAGAGGAATGGGATACATACCGCCTCTAACCAGATCATTCCCGACTTTTGTATCGGCAGTATGTTCGATCCATAGCAACTTGAGCGCGACTCGGAGAAACTCAGCAACATAGTCTTTCTTACTTTCATTTTCTAAGCGCGATTCCTTTCCAGGTGTGCGGGTCGTCAATGCAAATTTCAAGGTCTGTTTGACAGTAAGAGTAGCATAATGAAGATCGTCTTCAGGCTGATAGATGACTTCACCTCGAAAGTCTTTTGCCATACGCCTTGCATCTGTGCCGCCATATGTGACATCTCCCTGAACCTCTTTGTAGCCTGCGCGTTGGTTGCAAAAGACTTTAAGGAAGGTTGAACAACCAGAGCCAGGACGACCAAGGACAAGTAAGAGTTCGCCAGGTCGAACACATCCATTGAAGTTGCTAAGCAATTCCCGTGTTGGTGGTTTCCCAGTAGCTGCTTTCGGACCCTTGGTCAACAAGTTCTTCAAGAACCTAGGCAAGTTCAAAAAGATGTCGCCGATGGTAGGCTGTAGACTGGCTCCTAACCCGACACCTTTGACGGTGAGATCTCTGAAGACCACACCAGAGTGTCTCGTCTTCTCTTCTTCGCTGTGCTTCTGTCGCTCCTTGCCGAACATACGTGACATAAGTCTCTCAACTTCATCTCTTTCTTCGTCCGGGTCGACATCCGAGGTGGCAGTCCGTCTCCGCGATAAAGCACGAAAGAGATCAGCCTCGCTGGTTATGGTCTTCCTCTTGTTGAGATTCGGTCGTTGTGGATTTTGAGCACTCTTTATCGGCTCGAAGGTGCCGGCCTCAATTTCACGCTGATTCTGAGATGATGTCGTGGTTGATATTGACGTGCCATCGCTATCTTTGTGTCGATGTCTCGGCGTAGGGGGTTCTACTACAACATGTTCGTTAGTCTGAGTGAGTGTATCGGCCGAAGAAGCTCGCGTGTGCTCTGGTTCGGCAACAGCGGCATTTTCATGGATTGTGGCTGCAGTGTCACGTCGAACCTCGGAAACAACATGTTGATGTTGTTCTCTCGGCGGGTTGCTGGTCGCGTATAATGTGTGACCTTGGGTACTCGAAGTGGTCTCTCGGGTGGTCAAGTCGTGATAAGTTGCTTCTGGAAATGCCTGCTGGTGGGGTGGAAGCTCAGAACGAGCCGCATGTGAAGTCACAGTCACTGGCTGTGAGCGATCGTCCGCCATCCTGCTACTGGCAGATCTGCTACCTCCGTTCAATAACCAACAAGCAAATACTCAACGAGTCATTTAGCAGAGGGCATCATGTTGAGTAGACAAGATACTACGGGGCAGAGGTTAGTGTACACATTTTGAGATATGGAACAAGTGTTGACATATTGCCGGACGAACAAGATGATGTAAGCTAGACGAGTCGATAAACATTTGATAAAAGACCATAAAAGAGGTGCTGGTGGATCCCAAGGATGATGGGCGTCGAAGATCCATGCCAGATATCCTTAGCAGGTGGACAAGTTGACCAGTCCGAGGTGCAGCTTCAACACCATGTTCGCGTATCAGATGGAGGCGCGCGCCGTCGGACCTGATGAGTGAAGTGATGAAGTCATTTTTGGAAATGCTCGGAAGCCTTTCTACCCGGCTCCGACTTTCTCAACATGCATGTGGTACGGAGAAGGTGTAATCCGGTCTGTCGCAAAGCAAAGCAAAGCACTCTCTACGAGGCTACTGTTCCATGCAAGTCGGCTTCGTGCCTGAGCAACCCGAATGGATACCACGTTCAAGACAAGGCATAAAATGAATCACAAGTCACATGTTGTCGCAGTATCATTATCCGCTATGTATCCAAGTGAAAGCCAGGACCTGTCCTTGCGCAGGACCCCTGATCACCAGCTATATTTTAGACGGCCTTCTGACGAGATCATCGCCATTGTTGTCTGTGCAGTCAGATCGGGGAGACCTGGAGCTCTGATCCAGATCGACCAGCGATTTTGGATCTGAAAATGAAGGAAAGGTCGAAGGCATAGGTGGTGCATCGTCTGTGTTGGTGACCAGAATGTGTAATGCATGATTTCGTTGTCGAGTAGCGTTGCGCTGTCTCTTGGGTATCCACTGAGATGTCGAAGCATTGCGATAGAGTTGTGCCACTTCTGCTGCATTGGCGATGATGGTGTTCGCCTTTGATAATCTTCCCAACCCTGTAGACTTTCTGTTGTCCGGCATCGACTTTTTACCACCCCACACCGATTTTCTGATGATGGCTGGTAAGGGTTTCGTCATGTAGTAAGTCACATGGGTTGGCGGAGACATCGCATTCAGAGGATTGTGTATGTGAATGTGCTCGACTTCAGCCTTGGGGGACGCAAATTCTGCGTCCATGATGCTTTTCCTCTTAGCCCTGATTATAGCCAGTTGTCTCCCTCTGTAGAGATATATGATGAAGATAATTATGGAAATCGAGACGAAGACAACAGCAAGGACTACGCCCAGGATGGCGGGAACCAAGAGAGTTTGCTGGCTGTTGCTTGCTAGAGAAGAATCGAGGCCGCCTGCTGGATTTATGTTTTGCGTTGCAGTGTTCGTTGCAGAGGTGGTAGTCATGGTAGTCATGGTAGTGGACGAGGGGGAAGAGGTAGCTGCGATTCCCTCTATTGAATATGAAATCGACTGTATTGAACTTGAAACCCCAGCCGGGGATATGATGGTATTTGAGGCTGCTGTAGATGTGGCTTGCGTGTTGACTGAATGGATTATTGAAACGAGCAGAACAGTGCAAACCAGTTGCAGCTGCTTGAAAAACATGATTAAAGAGCGTGTTGAAACTCGAAGGCAACGGCAATGATCTCTGGTAAAGCACCATGCACGAAAAACAGACGGTTCATAAGGAGGGGATGAACCCTCCTTGCATTCTGGGACATGCTGCAAAATGCACCGGACAGGCAGTATGAATATTCAGAAGCCACTAAGGGAAGTTCCAGCCTCGAGATCAAAGACCGAAGATCCAGGTCGATCAATCATGAGGCCAGGAGACTTTCAGCTGCAATGGTTCCGTTATGTCAAGAGCCTTGCAGGTAATCCCGAAACATGTCACGCATTTGTTTCTCGGTACTCAAACAGCATGGCAAAGGCTATTAAAGACTGAACCTGGCGATCCGCCCATCGCAATCAAATGACTTACCGGTGATGTTCATGCCACTCCGGCAGCCTAATTTGACATATGAGTGCTCCGTAGCTGTCGCAGAAAGTGAGATCGAACGTTCTCTCCAGGCAAGTCTAGAGATGTAATTCAAGCATGTCGTGAGGAATGATTTCGTAGCGTCATTCGAGGTCATGAACTTCATGATAGTACAAGCTTGGAGGAACACCTCGCGTGATCAGCAGGGATAGATAGGCTCTTTAAGCAAATCTTACGACCTGGTTTGAAACGTCAGTGGCGTGCATATCCTTGGTATAAATCAAAAGTGAAGTGTTTATTTTGAGCTCTACATGGATCATCAACGAATCGGAGATTTTTCTGGATGGCCGCCTATTGTTTGATTGGAAGGGGTGCCGATGGCTATCATACCAGGTGAAACCGAACATCATTTACTGAGTTGTCGAGCATACCCTGCTGTGGTTTACTGTTGCCCCTCGAAACCCTTCCAAGCCTTGTTGAAGTACACCATACATCCAGGGTACGAGCAAGAGACAGCGCAAACAACCAATTTCCATCGATCACAATCCTATCTATTTCGAGGAAAACCCTAATTGCGGGTATTGGATCAGTAAACAACATCCTACATGTGCCTACACGAGCATTCAGGCATAACACTAAAAGTGAGTTACTCAAACACATATTATCACAGCACCACACAATAAAATCAACAAGATAAGAACATGTGTGATACTAGAAGCACGCGTCGATAAGGACTGAAAGATGCAAATGTGAGTATCTCAGATCTCGAAATTGCAATCAGAACTAAGAGCTTGCTGAAACAACAGCATTCCAGAAAAGACATTATTCCCGCCAACACCATCGCTAAGTCATTCACGTCCGTATCGTTGGCATCACGCCAACAAACCACCAGCATCCGCAATATTCAATGAATCTGGACCAACCGCATCATGTGGTACTGGCAGTGCTACACCACTGCGTTGCGTTCTTTCGTGCAATTCATGTGTATTGTCCAAGTTTCTCGAGAACGACAACCTCGAGCGTTGGCTGTTTGTTCCAGACGAGGAGGCCGGGCTGGCCACGTCCTCACGTCTCATCTTCGGACCAAGCATACCTCCTATATCTGTTAGGAAGTTTGCATGAGATCGAGACACTGGTGACGATGTATGCTGCTGCGAAATTCGTCTTGAATAGTCCAACGAGGGTTGCTCCGACGTTGCTCCATCAACGAGCCCTCCAACATCAAAGAAGCTCATTTTCTTGTATGGAGTCCCGGGATCTGCACCTGGACTCGCTGGGTCATGGTCACTGTACGAGGTATGAAGCTCCTGCAACTTGAAGACGCTTGCTCTGCTACTATTCGTAGAAGCGACGGAACTGTCTCGCCTGCGCGGGACCTGCGCTGATCCCTTGCGAAATGTCCAAGCTGGGTCGAGTAGACCGCGACCCTGCGGTGTGATGACAGGTTCCACATTCTGCACCTGGGTCGATGCAGCCTCGATCGTGAGCGCAGGTCGAACTGCTCCACTTGTCATAGAGTCATGCCGCAGTTCTCTCGAAACGGTCAGCCCCAGGCCTCTTACGAGGTCCTCATCACTTCCCCAATGACGTTGTGCAATAGTTCTTGTCGCTGGCCGGCTCAGAACGCTGCCCTCTACATCATCATCCTCATCCATTGACCCTCCCCTGAACTTCACCTTCTTAACACCCTTGTCCCTGAGAAAGCTTCCGATCACGATAATGTTCGCAACTGAGGTGGCAGCAAGGATCTCCAACGATGCTAGTAAAGAGCGAAACTGTTGCGAGTAGTGTCGATCAATTGTGGCCGGCATTCGATAAGCAGTGACCGCAATGAGGACGAGCGAAAGTAAGAAAAGTGAAACCAGCGAGATTTTCTTGAGGGCAGGCATCCTCGACATGATAACGAGGGGAATTGGAAAGGCGATTAGTACAACATCGGTGACGATATCGCATGTTCCCATCGTGATGAGTTGCGCCGATCCTGTTCGACATGATGGTCCAGGATCAGGTACGACCATCCAGTAATTTTTAAAAGGTCGACACTCAGCAAAAGTTGCTATCAAAACGGCGACGAAAGTGAGACCGAAAAAGGCATATATGATTCGAGCAGCTCTTTCATAAAATCTTGTCCAAGTCGTGCCTATTATCTTCCGCACAAACTCCAAAACCGTCACCTTCGCGGTCCATATATAGAGGGCATAGAAGACTCGACTCGCGAGGACCAAGCGACTTCCGATGGAGCGATTCCTTATCTCTTGGTCCGTGAGGGTGAAGCTCGTTGTGTTGTTCGTACCCCATATCAGCACAGGATGTACAAAAGCCATTCTGAGGACTAGTGGTATGATGCTCCAGAGCATGATCTTGTCTTCGCGAAACAAACGCTCGGTCCGTACCCATCTTCCACATACTCGAATAAGAATAACAACCAGCGAAAATATGGTGCAGAACCAGCTGACTATCAAGGTAGGGTTCATGTCAGTCTTGGTCTGAAGCGCAGGCAGCGCAGTCGCCAGTTGAGGTTGTAAATGTCGGGTTCCTGCCATGATTGCGACGATTTCTGTAAGCTATTTCGCTGTCTCGAGGTCACTGTCCCCAAAGCCATGCTTCACCAAGCCTACAACAACAGCACGAATGTAGGTTGCGTCGATGAGGTGTCCAGCTTCGTCGCCTGAATCAGACTCCAGATGCGGATGAAGCAATGCCGGCTACACGGGCCGAGTACTGTCAGTAAAATCGCGATGAAGCTTGTTCGCCTGTCGTTGTTTATGGCAAAGTCCAATGACTGAGAGCCTAACTGCAGATTAATGCGTCGAACAGAGCAGTTTGAACAACGACAGCATTTTGATTTACCGAAAGCCGAAATGATAAGCAGATGGCGGCTGGGTCGTTCGCGGCCTGGGTCTACCATGGTGAAAGAGATGCAGCGACACGGGTTGGAAACCTTGGGGAAAACATCATCGAATGAGCTTGTTGGTAGCGGTGGGACTGGGGCATGACAAGGTCATTGTTGAACCTTGCCCCACGCGGAGCTTCCGATAGTGGAGGACGAAATTTGCTTGCTTATCGGCATTGGGTCGGTAACTTGTCACGCCTGTCAACTTTCTTCATTTGTGACTTTTCGGGGCTTCATCCTGCACATTTCGATACCTCCAGTTAGTTTTAGGTAGCCTCCGGCGTTATCTTTTGGCTTGAGTATGCTACGAGCACCGGCCAGAACCTGATGACACTCCAAGCTGACCCCCTACCTTCCTATTAATGTGAATGAAGCTGGTCAAACGAGTGATTGTAGAAAGACACAAGGGCGAAGCCGGAGTGAGCTGAAACATGACGGAGCCAAGGCTGATGCAACGGTGAAGAGGTAAAATGAAAGGCACAATCGAGGTTCTTGAATACATGTACATATGTACTGTACTGTGCTGTACTGTATGTACAGCTTGAGCACCACCGGTGGGCTCCTGAGGCTCTCCAATTGCTGCAACTTAAAGAACAAATAAGCTCCCTTTCTTGATGCACGAGCCAGCACGCCTAACGTCTCCGCTAACATCCCAAGACATTTCGTTTGATCGTACTCCCCTGTTTGCTGCTACCAGCAATGGTCACCTTGCAACCAACGGTGCAGCTATCGATAGATCCTCGTCTTCATCACTGCTCACGGTTTCTCAGCTCCCATTCTTCGACGTTCTGCTTTACCTTGGACGTCGTGTCGTCTCGCAAGGGTAAGGCATAGCTTGAAGAAGACTGTACAAGATGCAGATGCGTGGACGGAAGCAAAGCATCACCAGAGTATACTGAAGAAGTCCGAAACATCCTTGATTGTCGTGGCGGCTATAAGCAGGTCAGCATTGTCCTTACAGTACGCAGAAACTGTTAGCAAACCTACCCATTTGCTGCTATCATCCATCCATTGTGCGTCAACAATGTCATCTGATTCGTCGTTGACGGTGATTTTGATGCCGCTCCTGCTGAGAACCTGTTCAGTCCCAGGTGTGGTCAGAGCAATCTCCTCAAATCCATCATTGGTCAGTCTTTGTTGTATGGTGTTGTCCTCATTGAGGTTGATTCGTGGTCGAAACTGCTGTCTCTGTGGACTGGCTCTCAGACTCGGCTCATCCAGCATTCCCCTATAGGGGTTCTCAATTGCTAGGAATTCCTCTGCCGTCACTTCTTGACCCTATCACGTTCAGGTCAGTTCAAGCCCTCAAGTGAAATATTGACAAGCGACTTGCATCGTAAGGACACATGATACCACGGTGAAGACTCACTGTGCTGCATCCGACCAGCTCTCTTGCTCGTCTTTCCTCATACTGTCGACGCAGCAGACCCCGTCTGAAATCTCCACCAGCATTGCTTTCCTCCTCTCGCTTTGCGATCTGCGCACGATCCCAAGCATTCGCATTATTCCGCCATCGTACACTCTCCATGTACTGAATCTGCTCCTGTGTTCTTTTGTTTGGACTCCATTTCTGGCCTTGGATGTCCTCTTCATCTGCCTCCACAGTTGGTCGGCGACAAATGCGATATAATGCAGCAACGACAACGACAATGATAACCGCTGCGCCAATCGCAACAACGATAATAACAGGCGGTGCAACCGCAGAATCAGACTGATCGTTAGACGACATCTTGACAAACAATTCTTCCGGGTTATCAACTGTGGATGTATTGCGCAGTAGTTGTCGCAGACGCGAGACAAAAATTATCAAGTCTATCCGGAAATTTCACTCAGCATGTGAAAGATACCCACGCGAGGCTGCAGTGAAGACAACTCGATAACGATAACGATAACAACATCAACGCGACGCGTCGCCTCGCTGGGTCTCGTCACGGATCTTGTACTTTCATGCTGTGTTTCAAAGGCAAGTGATACCTAGGTAGGTAAGTAGGTATTGTGGCTCTCTCTCTCTCTCTCTCTCTCTCTCTCTCTCTCTCTCTCTCTCTCTCTCTCTCTCTCTCTCTACATGTACTCTCCTCCTCCCCCTACGTCCACATTCATCTCCTACAACCCTCAAAATCAACTCCCCCTTTCTCATACACCTCTTCTCTCTGCTGTATACACAAATACCACAAGTTAGACAGAAAGACAAAACCCCCCAAAACTCCTCCGTCACATATGCTCCATTTCAACCAGAATACCAACCCACAACAATGGCCATAAACCACCATAACTCCCGTCCCAGCAATGAACAAAATACTTGCATGAATACATGCATCCATCCACCTGTCCATTCCCAACACCCCGAGAAAGGTTTGTATATCCTTCAGAACCAAAAAAACCCCAAAGTAGTCCACAGCCCCCTATCACAGGATCTCGTGTCACCATACACAGCATAACACTCCAAGCCCCGATTCAGATTCAGGTTAATTGCAGTACGTACATGTACGTACCCGATCCGATCCAGAACCAGCAAATGAGTGGACGTATCTCGACATATCCCGGGGTAGTTCTCTTGTCTGGAAGAATGGATGGCTACAGTACATACAGGTCGTGTTACGGTTTCTCAATGGTGTCTCTTTTATGCGGTGGGAGTGATTTGGGATCGAGGTTGTGTTTTAGTGACTCGAGGTAACGGCTGGGGTTGTAGGTTGATAATCATACTTAAGTAATTGGTAGTGCAGTGTAGAACGCGTATGTTTATATTGACGATAATGATAGATTTTATTCTTTATAATCTCTGAGCGGCATGGAGTATGTACAGCACAACCTGCAATAGCTGCCATGTTCGGAGGACAAAGTACCAATGTTCTATGTCACAAACCATGCCGTCAACCGCCATCTCTTTTGGGATCTCTACTTGAATCCCTTCATATATCCCGTCAACTGATCAAAGTTTTCCAAACTCATCTCTGGAGCGTCACTATACATATTGTTCTGCATGGGCAACGTCTTGCCAGCCGACGTTCCGCCCAAATCCATCATACTAGTCGAGACCGCAGGTGCATACTGTGGACCGACATCCATAATCGTCGTTGTCATCGTCGCAGGCAGTTCCAGATCAGCGTCGTTTGCAAAATCCATCTCCCCAAACTCATTCAAGTCAAGACCATCGAAATCAATGGCATCGAAATCGAGCTCCATACCTTGGCCCGGCAACTCGAGGCCACCACCCAATCCCATTGCAGGGCAAAAATCGAACACACCCAGCTGGTCAGGCGTGATCGGCATATTACCATCCACTGTCGATCCTGCCGAGCCCTGTTTCGAGCATCCCCACTCCTGTATACCGGGCATACTTGAATTTGAAAGCCGATGGCCAACCGAAGAGCCACACGGTCCGCTGTGACTAGGCACCTTCTTCGACTTCAATCCGCCCTTCACGACATATGGTGCCATGACTGGGACAGAGCGTGTATCCGCGTAACCTGGGGATGACTCTGCGACTACGGGCGAGCAGAGTCCATGCTGGCGTTTGAATGCGTCGAGCCAGGTTTCATGGTCCGCCATTGTCCAATCCCAAGGGTCTGTCTCGCCGTAGATCACCAGCCGTCCGTGGTCTTGCAGCATCTTATCCGTGATTATGACGCCGTGTGTTTTTTGCTCGAGGACGAAGTTGGTCAATTCCTCTTCCAGTCTATTCCAGCAGTTCGAATCTTTGGTGTACTGGTCGACTTCCATACGCTCGTCGCCAGTACCAGGAGTATTGGTGCAGGTGGCTGCGCTACTTGTTCCGCCACTAGGGGTGGTTAGATTCGGGCTTGTACTATCGGAGTTCGTTCTCGGTAATCTCTGTGCGATGAAAGGGTTCATGCTGTTGCGCTCCAAGTCGATAAGATACGGCGGCATGGCGTTTTCTACCAGTCGTTCAACATGTGATTCGAAGCCCCAGCCGCAGCTCCAGTCTTTCATGTCGGCGCCGTTACGGAAGTGTGCTGCCAAATGGTCTGCTCGGGCTTGCCAGGTCGTAAACATTGATGGGCAGAAGCCACAGCGGGATTTGACTTCAAAGGTGGTTGACTTCCATGTATCCATGTGCGGATCGAGTTTGACATTATGTATCAGACGGAGATGCTGCCTCAAATGGTCTTTGCGGTAGAATGTGCGCTCGGCCAATGTCTTTTCATGGCAGGTAAGAAATTGGTGCGTCTCGAGATGGGCCGATGAAGGCGAGAGTGTGGGACAAAACACGCACTGCTGTTGGCCTGTGATGGAGTCTATACGTGTGGGACCCATGGGGCAGCACGTCCAGCGTTCCAGAGCTAGATGCAGGGATTTCTCGTGGCGTTGCCAATCGTATTTTGAAGGAAACGTATCCGTGCAGAATGTACACTGGAAAATTCGGTTTACTGGACTGCGACGTGGTTTACCCACGGATTGAGCATTTGGTGCACTACCGTTTATTTTTGTGGTAGACACTGTACGTTGATGGTTGAAGGGCGCACGTCGTCGGCGTCGCCGATCTGTGGAGGAGGCAAATGATTGCTTGGAGTTGTGGGAACGTGATGAAGCGAACGAAAGGTCGGAATTGGACGATTGTCGAGTTTCGAAAGAACTGACGGAAGGAGCATGGTTCAACATCAACGAAAGACTCGTGGAGTCATCTTCACTTGATGCTTTTTGGGAAGACGTTCGCGAGTTATGCAGGCTGCTTGCTGACTGCTTGCGTGAACCAGGTGGGAGTACATTGTCCTTGTTGGTGACTGCGCGAGCAATGGCAGTCATCGATGCAGGTTCGTTTTCAGGAGGCGAACACTTCCATCTATCAAGTGGACCGAGGTTGCGGTAGCCTTCTTCCAGGTTGAGTGTGCTCTGGGCCGGAATATCGACCGCGCCCAGTATAGGCGATGTAGGACCTGACATTGACCTGACTTTACCCCTGCGACGAGCATTGGCCAGCCAATTGCTAATTTGGCTTCGCTTGAGACCTGTGAGTTGTTTCAGTTCGTCTCTCTCTCGCTCGGTTGGGTACGGATGATCAGCATGTTCTGAGAGCCATTGTTTCAGGATCTTGACGGCGTCTCGGTGGAAGCGAGCTCCTGACTTGCGGCTTCGAGGGTCGGTCATGGAATTCAACTCCTTTCGCTGGGTAGTGATAGGGCCGTGGCATATCTGCTCGTCCTCTGCAATACCAGGGAATGTATTGATGTAGCCTTGTGGCATTTCTGGATGGACGAAGCTGCACTGGCGGTAAAGCGATATGCAGGCAGTGCAACCTGTGATCAGCATGCCTCTAGCTGCCAGGTAACAATCCATGCCCATTTGTGCACACAACGAACAAGGTTCCTTGGCTTTGAACATAGGGTAGTCGATAGTACTATCGTCGTTCCATCTGACTGCCTCAACCTCACAGTCGTTGATTAACTTGAGCTTGACGGTTTCAACACGATGCTGTTTGTCCGCAGGCAAGCTAGTCGACTCCCCAGTGGTTGAGGAAGTTTCCGCGTCTAGATCAAAGGGCGGGACTGCTGCCTCGTCGAAGTCAAAATAGTCCATGGCTAAGTGTTGAGCAGGCCAATTTCAGTGATTGGAGTTGTGCCTGACACAAGGTGTCAACGACACAGGGCGTGCTTGTGGTAGATACAGACGATGACCAATAAATTCTTGAAGAAAAGATCGAAAGGGACTCACGTTCTGGCGAAGCAGGGCGCCTTTGGGTAATTGAAGCCTCACGTCAACTTTCAACACGGGCCTTGAGGTAAGCAGGATTGATGAGTCGAAGCATTGCAGGTACTCAGCACTGTAACATGGCACGCCCTCTGCTGAACAACGTTATGCCTATAAGAGCCTAGTGATCGTCATGGAAAAACTATCAAGGCTTTCCTATTGGAAGGAGCGTATGATAAGATCGTTCTTGGCGTTATCTAAGCCTTTTCTGGACGAGCTTCTGGAAGCAACGAACGAACAATCGTCCAATCAAGAAATTCATCCACAAAGCCACTTCCGAATGCCACACCACCTTGGACTTCGCTTTAGCAAGTCGTCTACAGTATTATAAAATAGAGCAACCTTTTTGTGGATACCACGAGCAAGTCTTCGAGAGTTGAAAGCACTGAATGATGTCTACTGCCAAGGCTCCGTAAGAGAAGATCCTCTGGTGGGAGTGATCGAACTGCAAGAGACTGAGACATTGGGTCTGAAGTCATGGAGGTAGAGGCCGCAGCTTTTATAAGATGACCGTGGGAGCCAACATGTCTTCTGTCTCGCAATAGAACTTAAAACACTTGTCGGTGAGAGAACCGCCAACATATTGGATTCTATGCTGAATTTTAAATGTATTTGGTGAGCAATGACCAATGGATGGATGTTGTATCAAGTAGGACAGCGCTTAGGCGTAACGATCAGTCTAATGGGCGAGGCATCATCTGACTGGAACCAGAAAGCAGGTACATTGTCCCAAGCCCATACGTGAGAGCACTTCAGTGAGTTGCAGAAGGTAAATCTCACAATCATCAATGCAATCATTGCCATGTACACGAGCACACAATTTGAGATCGAATTCTGGTAACTAGCCTAGCTAAATCCGAAAGTGTACACAATTGCTCTCGACCACAGTTCCTGCGAAATAATCGAGCTTTGGCCTTTCTAGTGGGGTTAGGTCGACTACTGAACTCCAAACACGACTACGAGCTACGAGTGCAACAGGTAGGTGTCTTGTGTGTGTAAGCTGCTGGACTGATGAGCTAGCTAGAACTTGGACAACCATCACCATTTCTGGCCTCTTAGTGTTATGCTTCTTGAGGTTGTCAACCCTCTGCTGGAGATGACAAATGAGCGGGTTTCAAGAGCAAGAGTGCGTGGTGGTCGCTGTCCAGAGGTGAAGCTTAGTAACGTCTGGCTTAGTAACACCTTGTTCTCCTCGCCTTACAGTTTCGAAGTCTGGCCAATCCCCGTCTATTCCGCAAAACTCTACTTAAGTGGTCCGTGCTGTAGCGTTCTCCGCATCCTCGGCAAGTATCCCAAGAGTGCGGACCACAGCGCCGACACGAGTCGGAGCTCAAAGAGGCTCAATGGCGACTCGACCTAGCGGGCAAGCCTCTGCCGAGGATGCAGACGCGAGGTCCTGCTGGATGGTTTCTAGCCAGCTGCAATCATCTCATGAACATTCTCGTGTGTGCCTTTTCAATCCGACCATTCTATCCTCACTCGTGTGCTTAGTTTAGAGCTCACAAGAGTTGGAAATGCCAATCTTCAAGAGCCAACAGCCTCCCATTGATGTGCCCTGGCATCTTCCCATATGGACGTGGCTGTTTGACTCTGAATACTCGCCATTACAGAAGAATGCTGCGGCTGACGTAAAGGGCTTCACGAACGCTGCGACTAAGGAACATCTGTCGTACGCAGATATTAAGATACACACAACCCACCTGTCAACGGCGTTGAAGAAGAACTATGGCTTGCAAGAAGGGCAGACCGTTTCCCTGTTCAGTCCGAACAGCGTTTGGTACCCTGTTGCGATGTTCGGCACCTTGAGAGCCGGAGGCGTGGTCAGCGGTGCCAGCCCTGCATATGGTATGTAGAATACATACTAGGAGAAACGACCACTGACCAGGAATAGGCGTCGATGAGATGACTTACGCGCTGCAAAAGGCCGAGAGCAAGGTTCTATTCACTGTCCCCTCGAGCATGCATATTGCAGCTGCCGCCGCTCAGAACGCTGGTATTCCTAAAGAACGGATATTCCTGCTTGAAGGTCAGATGGATGGATATAAGACAATGGCTGAATTGCTGCAAGAAGGTAGCGCGCACGGCGATGCTGGACAAACACCACAATTCAAGCTTCCACAGGGCAAGAAGAATAAAGATGTTTGCGCCTTCCTCAGCTTTTCAAGTGGAACAACAGGCCTACCCAAAGCTGTGATGATCGCACACTCGAATGTCGTTGCGCAATGTTTGCAGGTTGAACAAATTTCACCCCAAAGTCTTCGTCGGATTTTGGCTGTCCTTCCGCTATTCCATATTACAGGTCTTGTTCACCAGCTTCACCTACCAGTATTGCTAAACGCAAATGTTTACATGCTACCGAGCTTCACAATGGATGCTATGTACAAGTGTGTGGAGGAATATCGACTGGAAGAGATGTTGCTTGTTCCCCCAATCCTGATCAGAATGGTTCGAGAAAAGGATCTTCTCAAAAAGTACGATTTGAGCAGTTTGAAACGGTTCTCGTCGGGCGCGGCGCCACTATCCGCCGAAATTCTCGTGCTGCTGAAGCAGACGTTCCCACAAACAGCGACTGAAGACAGCAGCACTGGATTCAAGCAAGGTTATGGTATGACTGAGTCTTGTTCGTGTATCACCGCACATCCGCCTGAAAAATACGACTACAAATACGCATTCAAAGTCGGCACTATCGTGGCATCGACAGACGTTAAATTCATTGATCCCCTAACAGGTAAGGAATGTGGTTTGAATCAGCCAGGCGAGATTTGCGCACGAGGACCACAGATTGTGATGGGTTATCTAAATAACGAGAAAGCCACTCGGGAGACCTTTGATGAGGATGGATTCTTACATACAGGTGATATTGGTCAAATTGATGAAGAGGGCCTCATCACAATTGTTGATCGGGCAAAGGAGCTGATCAAGGTTAAGGGCGAACAGGTGAGTTTGACATTGTTGTATTGTGCAATGTATTGTCTAACGATCAAAACTAGGTTGCTCCAGCTGAGCTTGAAGACCTATTGCTAGGCCATCCAGATGTTGAAGATGTGGCGGTTCTCGGTATTCCAGATGATTATGCTGGAGAGCGGCCCAAGGCATATATGGTGTTGCAAAAGGATAAGAGGAGTGACCCGCAGGCTGCGTGCAAGAGGCTCATTCAGTATGTCCAAGAGAAGAAGGTACGGCACAAGTGGATCAAGGAGATCGAGATCATCGATGAAATACCGAAAAGTCCATCGGGCAAGATTTTAAGGAGAGTGCTCCGAGACATGGCAAAGGAGGGTAAACATGGCGTGGTGTACAAAGACGATACAGCCCGAGCAAGGCTATAGTGAATTTGATTGTATGTATGCTAGCATTGTGCCATTGAAATGCGAGTCACCAGTTGTCTGGTTCAGGCGTTTCTGCGACGCTGAGACTTTGGCTACGAAAGTTGAAGAGGCTATGTACAGATCTAAGTTGAATCTCCCTCCATAGTCGGTGGATAGGAATAAGTTGAAACAGAAGTTCGTGAACTTTGGCAAAGGATATCTCATAGTTAACGAGGGCGACTCCTACTTCGAATGCGAAAGTATTTCCGTCGTGTACGAGTACATTACACAATGCAGAAGAGTAAAGTCCGTGCTCCATCCAGACGCTCAAATAACAAGGATTGGCGCATAACAGAAGTACTAAACTACTGTGAAGTTGGCGAAGTTCTGGGGTTTTATTAAGTACTCGAGTAGATGTTCGGCACTCGGTTGCTGAAGCTCGGATGCCGGGGCATGTTTTTCGGCTTCCGACTAGTGGTAGGTATTATAAAGACAAAGTGACTTATTAAGCGTGGTCTCTGTGAGACTCCGACCTTTTCTGAATTACCGTTTGTACCTGTTGGTGACATTCGGAGGCGCACTTTCAGTTACGAGCATTGAAACTCGCCAACCTTCAATATGCCTGCACAACATCACTCTCGGTGGATTATAGGCTACCTGACATGACCTGTTTCTGAGGGACTGTTGCATGCTTCGCAGTAGAGAGTAGAGAATGCATCTTCTCCCATACTCCACGACATCATGATATCCGAACGTGCTCGATCCTAAACATCTACTAGCAGAAGCAGCCCTAACTAAGGAGGACGATCCCAAAATTGAAATTGCAGCCCTGGACGACATGGGAATGCAACCACAGACAATCATCATTGTCAGGTCAGCATTAATATGCCGTATGTTAGGCAATACAGAAACTAAATTGGCACAGGCATGGTACAAGACTCGACCAAGCCGACAAGGACTGGACTGCTACTGCTGAGTATCCCTACGATCCTCCTCTCTCCTATGGTGGTTGGATTCAGTGTCAGACCCTTGGTGCTCGGATTGGGCAAGAGCTACAGACACTGAATGGTCTAAATACAGGCAATGTGTCTGAGAGTCACGGGAATGACCTTGAAAGACCTTACCCATGTAAGAGGAGGAAGATCGTGATACATAGTTCACCATACAAGAGATGTATGCAGACTTCGGTAGCGATTGCGGCAGGCCTCAAATATCCAGAGCCGGGAAGACTTCGACCATTGTCAGCATCGTTCCACCACCGGTCTTCACTATCTGGCCCGCCAATCGGTCCTGATGGGAAACGCGCACCCTCTGTCGCTACGAAGCCTCCACCATACGATGAGAAGCACGAGACCAAGATCGATCCGTGGTTAGGAGAATGGCTGTCAACAAGCTACTTCGAGGATAGTGTGCCACCACCACCCGGAAACCAGATCATAGACAGAGCTAAAGAGACCTTGACGGTATCTGTTGAAGAAATTAGAGGTGCTGACTTATCCGCCTTTGTCCCTGTTGTCGAGTCCCTGACTGAAGATGATGAGAAAGAAGACGATTTCACCAATACTAGCCTGAATGAGAATGGTGGCTTGCGTGCCATGGCCGCTATTGGTCATTCGCTTACCCATCGAAGCCGGACAACCTCTTTTGGAAGGGACTTCGCTAGCAATTCAAGACTTGTGCTGGGTGATAAACGGAGACCGAGGTCACGATCTACCACGTATAGTCCGCCATTACCTCAGTACTCGCTTCAGCCCCAGGATCCTATTCCTCCAGGATATGTCGCGCATGCCCGTGATGCCTGTGTATACCCGAATCTAGATTGGAACAGCGTGGCAATGGGCTGGGGCGATGGGGGTGGATATCCGGAAGAGTGGAGTGCTATGCATGTGAGATTCAGGTTGGGTCTACAAAAACTGCTTGCATACTACCAGGACCAGGAACCGGTCCAGCGCAGAACGCGAGACAACTGTGATGATGATCCAGAAGATGTCGTAATAGTGCTTGTGACACATCAAGCAGGTGCAAATGCTCTTATTCGCCTGATGACTGGCGCTCCGGCACTACATGACATTGGTGTCGCATCTTTAACACTCGCCGTAAGGAGACCGGTGCTCATGCGTCCCCCTTCCTTGGCCGGCACCAGTCATTCTCCTCTGGGTTTTGGCCGAGAATCGAGGAAAAGCTCCCGAAGAGGATCTCTTGACCTTGGCTTAGCAGACCAATTTGAGATGAGAATCATTGCTTCTACCGACCATTTGAGACATGGGTCGAACCCGCTTGGACTCAACTCACCTGGTCTTGGCCAGAGTCCTGCCTTAGCAAGCAGAAGAATGGTGGGCACCGAGAGCTTGGATAGTTTTAGTATTGGTGATTCATTTGCCCAGCGACAAAACAGCATAGGCGACCTATCTCGGAGCTCCAGTCAACGAGGACGCGCTTCCAACATGCCGTCGATGCCGGCCGTCAACACTGGTCTGTGGGGCTCTTCAGCGACTTTGGCAACAGTACGGGAGCCTGTGAATGAAGATCCGGAGGACCTTGCACCGATAAGTCCCAAAAGTCGGCCAGTTACCCCTTCTACAGGTATGGATGGCATTTCTGAACTCAAGTTGAGCGCTCCACCACCACCCAGCACCAGCACGGTTCAGAGTACAGGTTTATGGGGAGGCAGCAATACCAGTTTGAGCGTGGGGACTGCATCTGGCGAAGGTTCCATCGTTCGAGCTAGGAGCCCAGCCAAACGTAGGTGGACAGCCATCAGCAACTCGCCTTGACCATTCCACAATCCTTATAGCGGCGTCGACGACGGTAGCAGACCTTGCAATACCAAAGCCAACTCCGCTTCAACTTCCGCTATGCCAGTCATAGAACTAGTAAGATATTTTATGTTGAGCGAAAGGAGTTGAAGCTGTCAAACCCGACTTCTTGCCAAAGGAGACTTTCTTCGCCTGGCCCTCCATGTACTCACCTTGTGTCATCATACCATCGCATGTCGATACTTGTGACCAAGCTAACATAGATTCCCGTCCAAAATCCCAGAGGCAGAAGCTTGCTAACCTCGGAGTGCTGCAAGGAAATCTGGTTGTGACTGTCGTGCTCAGCTCGACACTTGTGACATGATATCACGTGACGAACAAAGGGTTTCCCTACGAAATAGCAATCGAAACTCTTTAGAGGGCGGAGCTTACTGTAGAGAACCCACACTTTGGAAATACTGTCATCCATCATAACGCCATGCGGAAGCGGATAATGGTGCTATAATATCACTCTTGATAACCATTGAAGGATTAGCTGCGGCTTAGGAATTGTCTACTTGATCACAAGTTAGGGATTAGGCCCATGGGCCAGGCCCCGGCACCCACTGCATGTCAGGGATGTGCATGTCCGTAGCGCGCTAGTTATCTCACCCTATCGAAGCTAATAGGCCGCCTAAGCATGCTTACCCGACTATTCGCAACCGGAGTGTCGTACCTGCACGTACTCCATACCCCATCCAGTAAGCAGTAATTGGCACTCTGTGAGGTTCAGTCTCCTCACAACTTGTTGATATTGTTGGAAGACGCGTAAATAAAACTCTTTGTTACCTTTCATGTAGCCATCCTAGGCAACGGCAGACACAATTATGTCGCAAAGTGGACCACCTCGACCATGGACACCAACCGAACGGCCAGGTGACGCGTCTTACCTGGTTCCAGTGGTCTATCATGGTGATCACCATATTGACTCGGACTCGGAAGCCTCCGAAGATGAAACCGAAGTACTCAATGCACCGCTGTCCTCGAGTGAGTTCAACGTCGACATAGGTGCCAGTGCAAAGGCGAAGGCACAACCCGAGCCGCTTTCTTTTGAGGCTGTCACAAGGAGCACTTCTAGTTCGGCGCCAGAACCGCAGATATATCTACCCTACAGAGGCACCGCCTCGGCACCTCAAGTTGAGGATAAACCCGACGTCAGAGCTCAAACTCGACCTGAGAGTAGGCCGACCAGCAAGCACGGAAGGAACGAAAGCAGAGACGACCTTCCTTCCGTTGTCGGTCGTTCCTCGAAACAGATCAAACTACTCCTAATCAACCCAAGCTCGAACAAATCCGCGACGGACAGATGCCTCGCCTCAATAGCAGAGACACTCCCTGCCGGCGTTACTGTATACGGTTTCACAGCACTGAGACCAAGTCCGACAGCGATAGAGTCAACTACAGATGCTATATTGTCAACAGCCGCCTGTACAAAGGGGATCTTGCCAATCGCATTCAACTATGACGGTTTTCTGGTGGCATGTTTCAGTCATCATCCTCTTGTTGCTGCTCTGCGGGAGCATCTCACTCAACCTGTGATCGGGATCATGGAAGCAAGTCTATATGCTTCACGCATGTGCGGCTCGAGGTTTGGTGTTCTAACAGCTGGTACACGCTCGATGCACCTTGTCGACGCATCCATAAAGAACGAGTATGGCCTAGGTCACTTCTCTGTCGGTAGCGAATCCGCCAAAGTGGGTGCGTTGGAGCTCGAGTCTTTGCCAAGCGAAGTCGTCAGTGAGAGGTTGTCCATGGCGGCAATGAAACTACAGCTTCGAGGAGCCGACTGCATTGCTCTAGGCTACGCAGGCATGGTTGATATGAAAGAAGCTTGTCAAGACGCTGTTGGTATGCACGACCGAGTAGCAATGCTAGTTGACGGCATTTCGATTGGCATTCATTTTTTGATTGGCTTAGTAAGAGAGGGTTTGGGTACCGCAAAGGGCGGCGCATACAATGTCAACAATAGACATTCGGCATCGAAAAAAAACAAAACACTGAAGGTTTGACCAAGAGGAGGAATTCAGCCTTTAGGAGGCTGACACGTCAGAAGTGTGGTCATCCAATAACAGCGGTCTGGAGCAATAGCAGGACGACCGCACAATCCGAGGTCGAAAGCAGGACGAAAGTTTTGCTGGTTGCTTATGTGCAGAAGAAACGAATTGTCCTGTCTCGGGATGACAGAGCTGGCCCTATCTGAAACAGGACCACAATCCATGAAAGAATGAGTCCAAATCCTTCAGACACCACTTAAGCTGACCAGCAACCGTGGTCAGTCACAACAACCACATTCGGCATCTCCACTACTTGGTCAGATCAACCAGGATCTTCACGTGTTTCTCCTTTTCATTGATCAAAGGCATGAAGCCATCCTCAACAACACGGTCTATAGCAATCTTGCTGGTTATCATTGCTTCAGGCTTCATGGCATTGCTCTTCAATGCATCGATCACCCCTTGGTAGTCTTTCCGTTGGTACCCAAGGACTACTTCAGTTAGCACGTTGTCATCAGACCGAGACTGTCGCATACCTGCAGAGTACTTCTTCTCACCAAAGACAAGGTTGTTGGGCTGGAAAGGCACTTCCTTCTCCCAAATGGCAACGTTGACCACTCTTCCTTGAGCTCGTACGGCTAGACAAGCAGTCTTGACACTTGCAGCGACACCCGCGCAATCCAAGGCTATTTGAGGACCGCGGCCTCCAGTCAACTCCTTCGCTTTTGCCACGACGTCTTCATGTCGAGGATCGAAGACATGAGAGGCGCCAAAATGTTTTGCAAAATTCTGTCGTTCTTTGGCAACCTCGGCAACAATGATGTACCTTGCACCTCGAGCCTTCAAACATTGTATGACGCCGAGCCCGATTGGTCCCGCGCCGAGCACTAGAGCATCGTCGCCCTTTTCAATTTGCGATGCGTCCACTGCGTGCCAAGCCACAGCCAGTGGTTCAACCAGTGCTCACGACGTTAGCACAACGCTGCCTAAGAATATGATTGTACTTACCCCCAACGTCTAGATCGATTTGATCGGGAAGCTTGAACACGAAATCCCCTCCAACACAGACGGCGTCGCTCAGTCCACCTCCACCGCCTGACAATCCGACAAAGCCAGCACTATCGCAACAGTTGATGAAGCCATCCTGGCAAGCGGGACATTTGAAGCAAGCAACTGTCGGTTGGACCGCAACCTTATCACCAACCTTTACGTCTTTGTTCGTTACCTTATGGCCAATCTCAAGCACTGTTCCAGAGAATTCGTGACCGATGACAATGGGCATGGACTCCCCTGTTACAGGGTGAGGTGCTTCTTTACTGGGGATGAAGGTTGGCGTATAATACTCGTGTAGATCGGTTCCTGAAGCGGCTGCTGAGCTTGAACATGCAACGAGTGTGTCTCTTCACGCACCACAGATGCCAACAAAAGCTGGCTTCACTTTAATTTGGTCATCTCCGCACGTCGGTTCTGGCAGGTCATGCTCAACGCGAAGGTCTTTCGGTCCGTGGTATCGAAGCGCACGCATGTTGTAATTGCCTGTATATGGTACAAGTGTTCGCGAAACCCCTTTACAACAGAGATTCAATGGTAAGTTCTCGTTGTTTGGCATTCGGTGCCTTCTTAAGCACTCACTCGGGTATATGGCTCTCCATGCGGGGTTCTCCGACAAGGGTGGTGTGAGGATGTTTATGGTGTTTAGGATGATCAAAACGCGACTGAGGGGTTAAGCCATGCCCTGACGTACGCCAAACCAGCATCTGGGAGTCTCAGTCACCCAAAATACCAAGCAATTAATCCCGGTATCTACCATACTTCGTCGACCAGTAGAAGCAACGATGGGGGAGAGAGCAAACTTCACAACGTCTGACAGTGTCAAACATTTGTGGACCCATCTTGGTCTACCTGAATATGCCCTTAACAACCTGCAGCTTGAGGGAGGTGACGGCATTACTGTGCCATCATCGTTCAAGATAGGGCATCTAGCTCAATCGTGTATCGCTTTGAGCGGACTACTTGCGGCTTTGATACAGTCTCATCGAAACGCCATTGCAGTACCGAGAGTAGTCGTTGACAGGCAGCATGCAGTCACGGAATTCCAGTCCGAGAGGCTGTACCTTTTGAACGATGAAAAGTCCCAAGCCCCAGGGGGGACAATTGGCGGCCTGCATCAAACCTCTGACGGTTATATTCGGTGCCACGACGGCTTTCCGAATCACCATGACTCCGCGTTACAACTGCTTCGCTGCTCTTCAACAACGACAAAAGCAGAATTTGCCAAAGAAGTTAGGCGCTGGAAATCGCTTGAACTTGAGACAGCAGCTGTCAACAATGGAGCAGTCATTTTCGCAATGAGAGGTTATGCGGACTGGGATCCTACTCCACAAGCACAGGCTATTCAGCGCTTCCCAATCTCAATCATCAAAGTGGCGGACTGTGCGCCAGGACTTCCTCTTAGGTTCACCAAGGGCGAAGCAAAATGCTTACGTGGTCTTCGGGTGTTAGAGATGTCCCGAGTAATAGCTGCACCGGTTGCTGGGAAAACTCTCGCAGCCCATGGCGCTGATGTGCTCTGGATTACAAGCCCTAATCTCCCTGCTCTGCCTGGCTTGGACAAAGACGTCGGTCGTGGCAAGCGAACGGCTCAGCTCGATCTGAACAATGCAGATGACCTGCATCAATTACGCCAACTATTACAAGAAGCTGACGTATTCTTGCAGAGCTATCGACCAGGAAGTTTAGCTGCGAAAGGGCTTTCGATCAACGAGCTGCTCAAAGATAGAAAGGGCAAGCCACTAATATGTGCAAGTCTGACAGCCTGGGGAACGGAAGGGCCATGGGCTGGCCGCAGAGGATTTGATTCGATTGTGCAGACTGCTTCTGGTATGAACGTCTCGGAAGCTGAGCATCGTGGCCAAGGTGAAGCAGCTCGAGTGATGCCTTGTCAAGCTCTTGACCATGGCGCAGGGTATTTCCTTGCATCCGGGATTATGACAGCACTGTACCGACAGGCAACTGAAGGAGGATGCTACCAAGTCAATGTCAGTCTGGCCGGTGTCATGAGATATCTAAGAAGCTATGGGCAATACGAAGGTGACTCTGGATTTGCATGCAAAGCATATCACAATTTCGGAGAAGTACCTGTCCAGTACACAGAAGCTCGCGATTGTGCTTTTGGCAAATTAGAATCTATCAAGCATTCTGTTCAAATTGAGGATGTTGACGTTGGTTGGGAGCATATGCCGAAACCCCTCGGATCCGACAAGGCGGTCTGGCTCTGAAATACATTGACAACAATCAAGAGATAATCTAGGTAGCCGGGTTGGTGGTCGAGTCACCAGGTCTAGAAAGTCTGCGTGAAGCCAGGCCAGTGTCTTCCATCCTGCAACTGAAGCAAAAGATATCAAGCTCGAGCCTACCTAGCACAAATCCACCGCAGACCGTTCGGCGGTTGATTGGGAATCTGAGTAGATTTTGATTTCCCTTGGCATTGTTGGAACTCCAACATCACGTTCAAGGACAATGGCGATCACGTCAACATGGCTGGTTATCATGCTATATCGCAAGGTGGTGTTAGAAACCGAACAGACTGAACATGAGGTGTCTGACTGTCGGCGCGGATCACCCCAACGAGTGCCGGCAGTATTCGCTAGCGCGAATCAACCAGAACATGTTCGGAATCGACGACAGTGTGTTCCCGAACAAAGTAGAAGGACCACTCCCAGCAAGAAAACAAATCAATTAAGGGCAAATCCAATATGCATAAATGCGTGCTCATTTTCAAGGCTGTTGACAAGCAGAAGTCGTGTAATTGTGCTTCGAAGAACCTATGGCACTGCAGAAAAGCCAATATTTTATGGCTGAGATACTACAGTAAAGTCAGCTGCACCTGCAGTAAACTTCCGAGGTACCGAGCTACGAAGAACACTCCTTTTCCATGTTCGAGACGCGTAAGATCTGCTCCGTCGGCCACTCGCCGTGGTCGAGGCTATTGGTGTTTCAGGATGCGACACTAAAATGGGAGATTGACTCGTCAAGACAATTGTACACAAGAGCGTCGATGATGTGCGTTTGACACAGTGGCAAGCTGAGCAACGCTGTGATCATCCAAGGATGGTGAAGGGGAGAAAAATTCATGCAGATATTGTATTTTGAATACTGCCAGTGGTTGGTCGCTCCATCTCTAGCGCAAAGTCTCGGGCCGCACAGTGACAGACGTTTTGTGGCAGCCTTGGCAAGATTGAAACTTCGATCGAGGTCGACTGAACTTTGTAGAACGCTGGAGGTTGTGCTTCTGCATACCTACATCCTGGCCTCGTTCACTCCTTCTTTGGGTGCCGATAACCTTGACCCTCCTCCTGCAAACTCTCAAATCAGAGTTCACCGGTTTGTCTGCACCAATTCCGATTCGACGAGGCCACGAAAATCCTTTCCTCGAGTCGGCGATGTGGGGAGCTGAACGAGGTGGAGAGCTTGGCAGCGCCACCAATCTCGTGCTGCTAAGCGAACCAATTGATCAACTCCAAACGGGCAAGAACTGCGTTCTAGATGGGTCGCCTTGTCCTTTTCCGCCGATATCGTGGTCTTGGCCTCGTTAAGAAGGTTATGAAGGTCGACACCAGAACATCGCTAAACAGCTCTAGCCGGGTAGTTCAAACAATTCCATCCCTCATCGACCAGTAAATGTGCCCTCTAATACGAATTGGAGATACAGACCCCACGTCTTCAACAACAGTATGGACTTTTTCCGAGAACTACTGTAGATTCTGGCCGCTGCAGCTCATCTATACTTGGAAAGATGCTTTGCAAGTGTTTCAGTCTCGACGGCTCGCTTCAGCTGGACTGTAAATAATGTCGCCAATATCTACTCGTTGCAAACGTCTGGCTTTTTGTCGTCCCTTCACCACAGTCGCTTGTTCTGCTCGGTGGCAGTCTAGCCATCCACTATCAACATGTCACAATTTTCCGACATGGCTCCTTCTCCAAGGACGAACGACTATGCTGTGATTTCCCAAGGGAATAAGACGAATCATGTCACCACTTCCACGACAGAGATTGAGCTCGACCACCTCAATTCGAACCAGAGACAGCCCGTCGACCCCAATACCAACTATTCCCATCTATGGCAGCCAGGATTCTGGAAGCAGTTCCCTTGGATGGGCATGGGCTGTCTTGCTGCAGCACTCCATCTAACGTTCGCGGCTATGGCTATTCTGCTTGCCTCTAACAACAAGGCCGTTTCACAATGGGACAAAAGAGTCGCTCCTAATGTCATCCTGTCGCTACTCAACAGCGCTGCCTCAGTTTGCATAGCGGTAGCAGTATCACAAGCTATCGCTATTGCCTGGTGGCGCCGCGCAATCAGAGGTGCCAGCATTGAAGAGTTACATCACTCGTGGTCTTTTGGAACCAGTTTCAGCTCCATATTCCTTGGTTACAAATTCTTCAACATTTGTGCGCTTGCAGCTTTAGTTACCAAATTCACCATCATTGATGGCGTTTTGTTCCAACGTGCCACGACCACCTACATTGCTCTTGGTCCACAAGGCTTTGTCAACGTTTCAACATATCCCACGCAGACATTCCCCGTGACTGGCTATCTAAACCAATACGCCAACGACACCCGAATTCTAGCTGACTCCTTCACGTACGACATTGCCACCTGGGTCGAGTCCTCCCTAGGCAACGTGTATTTCACCTACGGCTTCGGCGAATGTGAAGGAGTTTGCTATGTGGAAGTACCAGTACCTGGTTATATGGTGACCTGCACCAATACTACACGAACGGTTGATCTTGTTGCAGATGCCATTGCAAGACAGAATGCCACTGCCAATGAGACACAAACTGAGTTCAACCTCTTCGATGTTGACTTTGACATCGAGTTTGGCAGCGGAAATGAGACCTACCCCAGGATCATGATGAACCTCACAAGCTATACTAGATTGAATTTGAGCACGTCTAACCCTAATGCACGCTGTCCAGGTCAATTGCTTACGCAAACCTGCGAATTGAGACCTGCCTTGCTAACATATCCTACGTTTATGCAATTTACCAACATCTCAAGCAAAGGCCGCGATTCACAACTATCAAAAATCGACATCTACATCGGAGGCTACAACGCCACAGACTACACCTACACAGGTCTCGACTCATTCGACTACGACCACAAACAAATCCCCGGCTTCAACTTCCTAAACTGGACCACATTCTCCTCAAACCCCCCTCAACCTCTAGCAGCAACAACAAACGGCGGCATCATGACCGCGCTCAAAAACCAATACAAAAGCCGAGCCTACATAACAACCACTTCCCTCGCCGGCGAAAACTGGACCCTCTCCACGCAAAACCAACTAGCCGGCATCCAAGAAGACGCCTACGACGACGTAACAGGCTACGACACCGTCGACTGGAGCTGCCCCTACAGCTACGACGACCCCATCTCCAGCATAGTCGGCGGCCTCAACACCCTAACCTTCATCACAGCCGACGACCTCTACAACAGACCCGCATACAACTCCTCCTTCACCGACGACCAGGCATCAGCCTACTACAACAGCTCCGTCCACTACGTCCAGGCCATCCAGCATCTAAACGAAGTCCACTACCAAACAAACTACAACTACATGATCGGCGCGATCGTGTCGACGATTATATGTGTCCTTGGCGTGCTACCGGCGTACTGGGGCTGGTGGGAGCTTGGACGGAAAGTCACGCTTAATCCTATTGAGGTTGCGAATGCGTTTGAGGCGCCTGCGTTGGCGGCGGTGCATTCGGGGAATGGGCATGCGGATGATGTTGTGAGGGCTGCTGGGGGGCAGATTGTTAGGTATGAGGAGGTGCTTGATGAGAAGTGTGGAAGGAAATATACTTTTGTTGTTCATTAACGTGGTGTACACAGATAGCTACGTGTACACTTGAGTACATAGAATCCAACGCAACATTTAACGTCAAGCCTTCTACACTTTCTGTGTCTGGTTCATATACAGTACGTATTAAAGTATCTCGCCGAGCTTATAGCCACGTATTTGAAAAGTGCTTCAAAACGAAACCAACATCACATTGGGGCACATGTTCTTCAACATCATATCAGCACGTATTGTGTCAACAACATTTCATAGCAATTCACCCCATGCGTGTTAGTTGAATCAGAAGACCAAAACCGACTGACGTTTTCTATTGACGCGAAAGTTGAAGGGGATGTCCCTTGCTACGGGCTTCATTCTTGACCATTCCTGTTATACGTACGTACGTAGGTGAGACACAAGTCAGGGATTCCGAGTAGGTGATTAATCAAGTCCATGTTTCATTTACTCTACACGTACTACGGTATATACGTATATGCTGTACGTACGCAGGGAAGACGAATTCTTGGCCTATCTTCTTCACAAGTGAAATATTATGCACGTACTGTATGTACATGTACTGTAGGTACGTACTTCCTATTTCTGAATTTCAACAGACCTTACTAAGATAAAGCGTAGACTTATTATTGACGAACTGACAAAGTGCAAGTGCTGACGAGTTGTGTTGATGACAAAGTTGTCGAAAGGCTGTCTGTCCGATAAGATTCAAAAAGTTCAACTCATATCAGCTGCCTGTATGCGTTGTTGTAGTGGGTCAGAAAATAGACTGTTAGCAGCACTGTTAATACTGGTAGTTTCGTTGCTAGCAGACCTGTCCGCAGCCTTTTGACAATCTTTTAACCATAGGGCCATGAACATGATACGTAGTACGTATGTACCATACCGACATATATTCGTACTCGAGCCGACCAAGTCCAGACAGACAGACAACCTCTACCACTAACTTCTCGAGTAGCGCAAGAAGCAGTCCATCGAAGTTAAGCATCTCCACTGATACGTATCTATTGAA